>JAEEGF010591734.1_pt1 | contig 20146 bp, 17 predicted proteins | sample 9134171 | NCBI WGS metagenome assembly JAEEGF01 (sample SAMN16246542, study PRJNA631951) | gut metagenome | biome: gut microbiome; feature: rumen; material: AP-attached | host: Bos | place: Iran: Karaj | collected 2018-10
TGATCGAAGAAGCGTGCCGGCTGTTTGAAAACGGATTGACGCCGGATCGCTTTACGGCAATGCAGTCCATCGGTTATGCGCAGCTTTACGAATCATATTGCGGTCGCTGCAGCACTGAGGAAGCGATCGATGCGATCAAGCTTGCGACGCGGCATTTTGCGAAGCGTCAGATCACATGGTTCAAACGAAACCGGGAAACCGTCTGGTTCGACGTTTTGGAACAGGACAAGCAGGAGATCATTACAAGAATCACGGAGTTGCTATATGAACATCAATGAAAGAATCCGGGCAGCCGAACTGCGGTGCGCAGCCGCGTTTCAAAACGTCGACAACATTGCAAGAATAACCACGGAGCGCGTTCTTCGGGCATTTCAGTCCAACCGTATCTCCGCGCGGCACTTTGCACCGACCGAGGGATACGGTTATGACGATACCGGACGCGACGCGCTCGACAGGGTGTTTGCCGAGTCGCTTTGCGCGGAAGACGCTTTGGTGCGTCCGCAGATTGCGAACGGTACGCATGCGATCTTTCTGGCGCTTGCGGGAACGCTCGAACCGGGCGATACCGTGCTGTCTTTGACCGGAACGCCGTATGACACGCTGGAAAGCGCCATCGGTCTCAACGGCGATCTTCCGAATGCGCTGACGCGTTTCGGGATCCGCTTCGTATCCGTACCGTTTCAGAATGATTCGATCGATCGTAAGGAGGCGGAGGAGCATTTGAAAAAGGATCCCTCCGTACGCATGATATATCTGCAGCGTTCCAGAGGGTACGCCTGGAGAAATGCGCTCACAATCGCGCAAATCGAAGATGCGATCGCGTTTGTGCGCGCAATTCGACCGGATGTGATCGTGTTTGTCGACAACTGCTACGGCGAATTCACCGAGGAGATCGAACCGACAGCCGTCGGGGCGGACCTCATCGCAGGAAGCCTGATCAAGAACTGCGGCGGCGGGATCGCGCCGACCGGCGGATATATCGCAGGCAGAAAGGATCTGATCGAAGCCGTTTCGTTCCGGCAGACCGTTCCCGGATGCGGACGCGAGATCGGCTCCTATGCGGCGTCATACCGACCGTTCTATGAGGGATTGTTCCTTGCTCCGCATACCGTTGCGCAATGCATGAAAAGCGCGCTGCTGTTTGCCGCGCTGTTCGAATCTCTCGGATATCGGACGATGCCGAAGGTGGAGGATCAAAGAAGCGACATCATCCAGTCGGTAATGTTTGATACGAAAGAGGAATTGATTTCGTTTATGAAAGCGGTACAGGCGTCCGCGCCGATCGACAGCTTTGTCGTGCCGGAACCGTGGGATATGCCGGGGTATTCCGATCCGGTCATCATGGCTGCTGGCGCGTTTGTACAGGGCGCAACAACAGAATTATCCGCCGATGCGCCGATCCGCGAGCCGTATATCGGGTATATGCAGGGAGCGTTGACCTATGAACACGCCGTGATTGCGGCAAAGACGGTGCTGAACGCCTTAATAGCTGCGCATTAAACCGGTGACGCAGCCGAGAATCTCCACACGGTCCGAAGGGAAGAACATCGGTTGAAAGGCATCGTTTTCCGGACGGAGTTCGACGGTGTTTCCGGTTTGGAAGATGCGCTTGACGGTGACGTCTTCGCCGTCGACACGCGCCACGACGATACTGCCGTCGACCGGCGTTAAGCCCTGTTCGACAACGATAATGTCCCGGTCGCGAATACCGGCGTCGCGCATGCTTTCGCCGTCGACACGCAGCATAAAGGCGCTGTCGCCGTGCGAGCGATGCAAAAGGAGGGAGGGGATTGCAAACGCATCCTCTCTGTTTTCATATGAGGTGATCGGAACGCCTGCGGCGACCTTGCCGAGCAGAGGGACGATCTCCGCATCCGGCACGGACGGCTCCGCAACGGCATAGGCGCGCTTCTTGTTGGGATCGCCGACGAGGTAGCCCTGCTCGGTCAGAATCCGGAGATACCGGTGGACGGAGGAGGGAGAGTGCAGGCCGACGCCTTCACAAATCTCACGCACCGTCGGCGGGAAACCGTTCTTTTTCTGCTCCGATAAAATGAATTGATAGATGACGTTTTGCGCATCGCTGAGTTTTGTCATAAGCAACCACCTCAAAGCAAGTATAACACAGTGCTCTCCAAAATGCAAACATTTGTTCGGATATTTTACGATTTGAGAGAATCTTCCGGATCGACGAACGCTGCATTCTCCTCGCGAAGCTTGATATACTTCGCTGCCTGGCGGCTTTTATCCTCGGTCATGGCGGCATAATGCTTGCGCGTGGTGTTGACGTCCTTGTGACCAAGTACATCTGCAACAAGGTAGATATCGCCGCTTTCCTGATAGAGCATCGTGCCGTAGGTGCTGCGCAGCTTGTGCGGCGTGATCTTCTTTAGAGGTGTTGTAAGCTTAGCATACTTTTTCACAAGGTTTTCGACGGCGCGCGGCGTGATGCGCTTTCGCTGCAGCGAGAGAAAGAAAGCCGTTTCGCTTCCGGAAAGGGGAATGATGTCCTTTCGTTCATCAAGATACGCCAAAAGCGCCGTCTGCACCTCCGGACCGAACGCGAGCGTTTCCTGATTGCCGCCTTTGCGCGTGACGACAAACTGATTCTTCGTAAAGTCGATGTCGTTGATGTCAAGCCCGACAAGCTCGGAAATACGAATGCCGGTGCCGAGGAAAAGGGAGAGGATCGCAACGTCGCGGACTTTGGTTGCGTCGTGGAAATAGCGCTGATTCTTCGTCATGCCGGTCCCTTGCTCGGTTGTATCCAAAAGATCGGCAACTTCGTTTGCATCAAGACGTATGATTGCTTTTTCGTGCAGTTTCGGCGTATCGACCAGAGCGGCGCAATTGGTATCGATCAGCGATTTCTTATAAAGAAACTTAAACAATGCGCGGATTGCCGAAAGCTTTCTTGCTTTAGCGCGTTCGTTGTTTTCGACGATCTTCGCGCTGTCTGCCTGACGGTACATGGAGATGTACTCCAAATAGGATTCGATGTCGAAGGAGCGGAGGAGCTGCAGATCGGAAAGCTTCAGATCTCTGACGGACTTACCGGCAAACGCGTCGATCTGACCGGACGTCAGGAATTTAAAAAAACTGCGCAGATCGATTGCGTATCCGTATCGTGTGAGAATCGACGTCGTCGGTTCGACGGCTCTGAAATACAACACGCAAAAATCCGGCAGTTCGGACAGAACATTTCGGAATCGCGCGGTGTAGTCAAGCTTTTTCTGTGTCTGATATTCGCCCATAAAAACCTCCGGATCCGGCAGGGAATGAAATCTTAGTACAGAACTGATTTTAGCACAACTATTCGTTAAAGACAAGTTTAACGAATAGTTATTAACAAAAATGATACAAATCCGGTCGTTTTGCGCGTTTTAAGGAAAAGCCGCGTGAATTTGTTCACGCGGCTGTTTGTTCAGGCTTCCGATCGATTCAGAAGTTCTTTGATTGCATTTCTTGCAAGCAAATCGCATTTGTTGTTTTCTTCGTTGTCGGAATGTCCTTTGACTTTATGAAATGTCACGGTATGTGTAATGCATAACGCATCGAGCTGTTCCCAAAGATCGCGGTTTTCGACGTCCTTGCGGTTCGACGTTTTCCAGCCGTTTGATTTCCAGTTTCTGAGCCAGGATTTTTCGAACGCCTGATACAGATACGCGCTGTCCGTATAAAGATCGACAAAACAGCTGCGTTTGAGCAGCCGCAGCGCTTCTATCGCCGCCGTCAGTTCCATGCGATTGTTCGTCGTATCGGGTTCGCTGCCGCTTGCTTCCTTGCGATGCGTTTTGTACAGCAGCACACAACCCCAGCCGCCCGGTCCGGGATTGTGTGAGCATGCGCCGTCCGTATAGATCGTTACGTGGTCCATTCGCTATTCCTGTTCGAAAAATAATATATAATCTGTGATGCACTCGATTTGCAGCAGTTTGCACTCGGATGCATTCATCTTTGTTATCGTATCATGTTCCCGCAGAAATGTCGAGATACGATTTCGGTATTTTTCGAGAATCGTCTGAAACGGTTTGATGCTGTCCGACGGAAACGTCTGAAACTGATTCAGAAGCTCAGAAATCCGGTCGGACAACTCGTTCAGCGACTGACGGTACTCTGCTCCGTCGATGGTTTCCTTATCGAGCGACAGGCTCAGATCGGAAAGCGTGTTCGGAACCTCGGTCAGAAGCATAATCGCCTGTTCGACCGTTTTCAAAGCCGTTCGATCGCCTTTCAGCGTAATATGAACGGATTTCTGTTCACTGATATACGGAGTGGCTTCAAATCCGTCCGTTCGAACCTGCGACTGCACCTTCTTGAGACTTGCTTCATCCCGATAAGCGGCAGCAAATACGCGATACACCTCACCGTCTTGATAGACCATACCGGCGCCGCCCATCGAACGCAGCTTCTGCGCATGTTCCTCCGCCTGCGCCTGTTCGGTGAATACGCCCATCTGCAGCAGATAGAACGGCGTCTCCACGATCGTAAGGCTGTTCTGCACCGGCGTCGGAACCGTCGTCGGCGCCGCTGAAGCTTCCTGACTTTTCAAAGCGGAAACGATATCCGCGTCCGCTTTCTGCTTTTTCGTAAAGATCGAAACCATGGGATTAAATACGTGTTCCGACAGGTAATCTCCGATCGGTGAGAATGCGATGATTCCCGCGGTCAGTACGATAGACAACAGAACGACAATGACCGTTGCCGTCATGCTTTTCTTCTTCATGCGAACGGTATATGGATGTGAATTGCTGCGATGTTCCATAGAAAAAACCTCCTTGCGTTTGTTGAAAAGTACGCAAAGAGGTCTCTATGTATTCCTGTTTTTATGGTTCTTTCGGATTCTGTTCCGAAGAAGGAATCACAACGTCCGGAACGGAGGACAGCGGAATCGCGTTGCTGACATACTTTTTCAGCGTAAAGCGGAAGCAGGTCCACTCCCCTTCCTCGCTGTCCACTTCGATCTGCTCCTCAAGCTGATCCATGATCTTTTTCGCGATCGACAGTCCGAGACCGGTCCCGCCGTCCTTTCGGGAGCTGTCGACCTTATAGAAGCGCTCGAACAGGCGCGGCAGGTTTTCTTTTGCAATACCGATGCCGTCGTCCCAGACGTCGATAATCACCTCATGCGCATTGTCGGTTGCGCGCAGCCTGATCGTCGTTTTTGCGTAGCGCAGCGCATTGTCGATCAAAATCACAAGCACCTGTTCGATGCGGTCGCGATCGCTGAGTACCGGCGAAAGGTCTTCGTGCGTTTCGAGTTCGATGCGGATGTTGCGCTTCTTTGCGGTCGACTGGAAGCTTTGCATCACTTCCTCAAGAAGCTCGTTGACGTCGAACATCGTCATATCCATTGTCTCGGTGCCAGCCTGCAGACGGCTGAGCTGCAGCATGTCTGTAATCAGCCTGGAAAGACGCTCGACTTCGTGCAGCATGATCGTGTGATAGCGTTCCTGCGTTTCGGGATTCTTGACCATGCCGTCGCACAGCGGCTCCAAAAGACCGCGCAGAGACGTCAAAGGCGTGCGAAGCTCATGACTGATGTTGGCGATGTATTCGTTGCGCATCTTCTCGAGCTTTTCGATCTCCGTCGCATCCTTAAACACGCCGACCGCGCCGACGCATCCGTCCGTATCGGAAAGCACCGGAACGATCGTGATCCACAGCGTTCGTTCGCCGGGCAGATTGTAGTGGAATACACGCGGCTCTTCGGAGTCCACAACGGCGTCAAAGGCGTCCCAGATCGAGCGATCCGGAACAAGATCCATCGGCGAATGAATGTCGACCGTGCCGAACATCTTCATAAGCGCCGGATTGTAGTGCGTCAGTTCCCCCTGCTTGTTGATCGCGGCAACGCCGTCGCTGAAACTTGACAGGATATAACCGAGCTGCCGTTTTTCGCTTTCCAGCTGTTGAATCGTCGAAGACAGCGCGCTGCTCATGTTGTTCAGCGTTCTCGCAAACAGCCCGAGTTCGCCGGGATAGTCTTCCTTTGCGCGTACGCCGTAGTTGCCTTTGGACAGCTGCTTTGCGACGTTTGTCATCTCTGACAGTGGATGCATCATTTGATTGACCGCAAAGTAAGCGGACAGAATCATCAGCGGCAGCAGGCAGAACGATACAATCCACAATGCGCGTGAAAGCCGTGTGAATGCGCTGTTGACGTTGTAGATCTCCTTGATCAGGATGAAACAGCCGACCGGCTGACTGTCCGATTCAAGGTAAAGCGGGCGGCCTGCGCAGATCGCATTCTTGCTCTCGGAGATTTTGAAATTGTTCAGTTCGATCGCTTCGCCGGAAAGCACGCGTTCGTAAATCTCCTGGATATATGGGCTGTCCTGATAGTTTTCGATGTTTGTGTTGTAGTAATAATTGCCGTCGTCGTTGTTTGTGAACAACAGAATATAGAACGTTTCGTTCGAGTAGGATATGGCGTCCAGATACCCGAGAAACGTCGTGCGCGACAGCGTCTGATCGGCAGGCCGCATAAAGAGCTCCTGCGCGCTGTCCGCCGTTTTATTCAATTGTTCGCGTTCCAACAGAACATACGTTCTTCTGCCGAAATAGGTATATGCCGCAAGAAACAGCATGATACAGATGATGACAAGAACGATGCAGATCAGAAACGCTCTGCGAAATACTTCGCCTTTACGCTTCATGTTACGGATTCTCTAATTCAAACTTGTAGCCGACGCCGTAAATCGTTTTGATGCTCCAGCCAAGACCTTCCGAATCGAGCTTTGCGCGCAGACGCTTGATGTGCGTATCGACGGTTCTTGTCTCTCCGGCAAAATCGTATCCCCAAACGCGCGAAAGCAGCGTATCGCGGGTGAACACCTGTCCGGGGTTCGATGCGAGCATATACAGGATTTCAATCTCCTTGGGCGTGCAGATGATATGCTCGCCGCGCAGCGTTACGGTATAGCTGTTGAGATCGATCGTCAGACCGTTGTACGAGATCGTATTCGAGTCCTTCACCTGCTCCTTTGTTTCGACACGGCGCAGGATCGCCTTGACGCGCGCAACGACTTCGCGCGGGCTGAACGGCTTTACGATGTAATCGTCCGCGCCGAGCTCGAGCCCGAGAATGCGGTCGATCTCCTCTCCCTTTGCCGTCAGCATGACGATCGGAAGATTCGAATCCTTGCGGATCTCGCGGCAAACCTCAATACCGCTTTTCTTCGGCATCATGATATCGAGAATACAGAGAGAAATCGAAGAATCGATCTTGGAAAGACCTTCCTCTCCGTCATATGCGTCAACGACTTCATATCCTTCCGCTTCGAAATAAATGCGGAGCGATTCATGGACAACCGGTTCATCGTCACAAATCAAAATTCTGATAGCCATAGTCATTCCTCCATTCATACCCATATTATAATGCAACCGTACCGCAAAAAACAAGACGAACGCACAAAATTCGTCTTGTTTTCACTGTTTTGTCACGATTAGTTGTCGCTTTCGGAAATCAAGCGGTTATAGGCGGACAGCAGCGCGTCGTACGCCTGCTTATAGGTGTCGTAATCCTCGGCTGCCTGCATCTCGTCGATCAGCTCCTCAAGCTCCGTCGCATCGAAATCTTCGTGCGCGTCGATGTAGGTCAGCACCATGCCGATCAGCGTATTGCCGCGCGATTTCAGCGTTTCGAAGGACGTGTCCTCTGTGCAAACCGGGAATTCGGATACGTACTGCGCTACCGTCTTGTCGGTTCGTACCCAGGTGCTGCCGAAGATTTTATCAAGGACCTTGTCTTCGAGCGGATAGAACGGATTGCCGGGGCGAAGGAGTACGAACGTTCGCTCCTCTACATCGTCCGGATTGCAGTATTCGGAGGCGATGCAGCCGGACTTTTTGCAGATCGACAGCGTGACATGCATATCGCACGTTTCGGTCGGCACGTTCGAATAGTTGAACCAGTCGGTGACCAGCTTGAACTTCTTGTCCGTGTTCTGATAATGGACGCACGCTTCCGTCGCGAGCTTTCCGGATACGGGACAGACGGTGCGCTGCAAAAGCCCGAGCGTGTCGTGCGTTTCGGAAATGATCGGCGTCGAAGGCTTGCCTTCCATCAGCTTGCTCATAAAGCTTTGCCAAAGCGGCGCGGCATAATCTCCGCCCGTCGAGCCCTTTTCGAGTTTGTTTGCGGGCATATCGTGTCCCACCCAGACGACGGCGGTGTATTCGCAGGTCATACCGGCAAAGAACACGCTCGCGTAATCGGAGTTCGTTCCGGTCTTCCCGGCGACTTCGTATCCGTCAATCTTCGCTTTGGTGCCGGTGCCGGAATTGACCGCATCCTTCATCAGATCGACGAGAAGATATGCCGTCGAAGAATCGGAGAAGACCTTGGTCTGAGAACCGCGGATGACGTCCGCATTCAGAATGATATTGCCCTCGCTGTCGGTGACTTTCGTAAAGGTCAGCGGTTCGTTGTAATATCCGTTGTTCGCGATGGCGGCGTAGGCTGCGCACATCTGCAGCGGTGTGATGCCGCTCGTTCCGAGCGCAAGACCGGGACCGTCCTTGTTGATCAGCGATTCTTTGATGCCGAATTTCTTGAGGTATTCGACGGACGTTTCGATTCCGACGTTCTTCGAGAACAAAAGCCTTGCCGCGGAAACGTTGAGCGACTGTTTGAGTGCCGTGCGCACGGTGACGGGACCGTAATATTTCGAAGACGTTAGGCCGCCGCTCGGATAGCCCTTCTCCCCTCCCCATCCGTCGATCGCGCCGTCCGCATTGACGACGACGGACGCGGGAGAAATACCGTTGTCAAGTGCAGCACCGTAGATACTCAGCGGCTTGATCGAAGAACCGACTTCGACGTAACTCTGCGTTGCACGGTTCAGTCCGCGACGGATGGTCGGCTCCATGCGTCCGCCGACGATCGCACGGATCTCGCCGGATTTCTGGTCGATCACGACAGCCGCCGCCTGCGGTTCGATCGTTTCGATCGTGACGCTGTCGGACAGCGTTTCCGTGATGACGTTCTGGCTCATATCCGCAAGGTTCGGATAGGACTCCCATGTGGAAATGGTGGTCTGTACGGTTTCCTGCACAAACGGATCGAGCGTCGTATAAATACGGTATCCGCCGGTACGCAGCTTGTTTTCGTACGCAACGCGGTTCTGTGAGGTGTTCGGCACGCCGTCTTTTTGAAGCCAGTGCGTGATGACGTCATCCATGCAGTATTCGACGAAATACGCATAGTCGTACATCTTGGAATTCTCCGAAACCTCAACGATGGATACCTGTTCGTCAAGTGCGGCAAGATACTGATCGCGCGTGATCTTGCCGTTTTCATACATGCGGGAAAGGACCGTATTGGTGCGTGCGACGGTGTACTTTTCGTATGCATCCGATGCGCGGCCATACCTCTCCCAGTAGAAATTCAGACGCGGATTGTACCGGTACGGATTCTGCGTCAATCCTGCGATCATTGCGCATTCGCGGATCGTCAGTTCGCTGAGCTCCTTGCCGAAAAAGTCCTTTGCCGCCGTCTTGACGCCGTAGTTGGAACCGCCGAGATAGATATCGTTGAGATAGGCTTCCAGAATATCGTCCTTCTCCATGACATTCTCGCACTGCAGCGCAAGGAACGCTTCCTGAATCTTGCGCTTGTAGGTACGCTCGGCGCCGAGGACCTTGTTTTTGATCAGCTGCTGCGTGATCGTGCTGCCGCCGGACGAGTTCGAGTTGCCGAGGATTTCGAGCGTAGCGGAAAACAGGCGCTTGAAGTCAACGCCGCTGTGCTTGTAGAACCGAACGTCCTCGACGGAGATGAACGCGTTTCGCAGCATCTCCGGGATTTCTTCGAGATCCACCCAGTCGCGGTATTCGATCGAAGACACCGGCATGATCTCCTGTCCGTTGATATCGAACAGATACGAGGTTCGGTCGCTCTTGGTCAGCTGCGCGACGTCAAACATCGGCGTCGTATCGATATAGACTTTGAACACGCCGTAAACGAGCCCCGCCCCCGCCATGCCGACAATCAGAACGGCGACCAGCAGGAGTTTCAGGGACAAGAACAACACATCCAGAACAAACGGTTTTTTCGTTTTGTTTCTGGTAAACAGCGTTTCTTTTCCGATATGTACCCGTTTCGGCGTCTTTTTTTCCATAACGGTATTATAACACATTCCGAATGGACGTGAAGCCTTTTTTTCATTTGTTCAAAATTTGATCGCATTCTTGTAAAAAATGCTTGCCTTTTCGAAACGATTGACTTATAATACAACCTGTTCGGGGCTTTAGCGAAGTTGGCTATCGCGCTACACTGGCAGTGTAGAGATCAGGGGTTCGAATCCCCTAAGCTCCACCAGATCAAAAGGACTTGCTTCTGCGAGTCCTTTTTCATTGTAGTTTGCAATTATAATCCGTACCCGCAAAAAAAGCCGCGCATATGCACGGCTCTCTCTTTTTCAAAGGCTCTTTGTATCCATGTTTCTGTATGTCAGATACCGGAACGCGATCCCGTCCTCCGTCTGCCGCTCGCCTACGTCGGTCAGCATCCAGTTGCGCATCCGGTTCAAGTTCGGGAATGATTTGTCCGCCGGAAGATATACCTCGGTCAGCGTCAGTATGACGGATGAACAGTACGGAAGCAGCAGCCGGTAGATCTGTTCGCCGCCGCAAACAAATACCTTTTCCGGATCGATTCCGCTGATTGCATCCTTCAGCTCAATAAGATCGTGACACACTGTGAGACCTTCTTTTTGAAACTCGGGATCGCGCGTCAGCACGATGTTGTTCCGTTTCGGCAGCGGATCGCCGTTCGGGAAGGTGTCAAGCGTTTTCCGTCCGAAGATCACGGTGTTGTGCAGCGTCAGCGCGCGAAAACGGCGCATATCCGCATGGACATGGACCAGAAGATCGTTATTGGTTCCGATGCCCCAGTTGGGGCTTACATTGACAATGGCATTCATATTCAGATTGCTACGGGTATCTTCTCGTCAAACGGATGATACCGGTAGTCCTCGATCGAAAAGCTCTTCGTTGTGAAGTCGTAGAAGTCCTTGACGCTCGGATCGATGGTGAACTTCGGCGCGTCGTACGGTTCGAGTTCGATCATCTTTTTGACCATATCCACATGCCGGTCGTAGATGTGACAGTCCGCGATCACATGGACAAGCTCGCCCGCTTCGAAGCCGCAAACCTGCGCAAACATGTGCAAGAGTACGGCGTATTGCACGACATTCCAGTTGTTGGCGGCCAGCATGTCCTGCGATCGCTGATTGAGAATCGCGTTGAGTCGATTGCCGGACACATTGAACGTCATGCTGTATGCGCAGGGATACAGATGCATTTCGTGCAGATCTTCGAAATTGTAAAGGTTGGTCAGGATTCTGCGGCTCGCGGGATCGTGTTTCAAGAGGTACAGAACGCGATCGACCTGATCGAACTCGCCTTCCGGGTATTTGTGCTTTTGCGCAAGCTGATACCCGTAAGCCTTGCCGATCGAACCGGTTTCATCCGCCCAGCTGTCCCAGATATGGCTTGCGAGATCGTGTACGTTGTTCGATTTCTTTTTCCAGATCCAGAGAAGCTCGCCGACGGCGGACTTCCAGTAGGTGCGGCGCAGCGTCATGATCGGGAATTCTTTCGAGAGATCGTAGCGGTTCACAACGCCGAACAGCTTGACCGTGTGCGCGGGCGTGCCGTCTTCCCAATGCGGGCGGACGTTGCGATCGGTATCCCATACGCCCTCGCGGAAAATGCGTTTGCAGGTTTCGATATAGACTTGGTCTGCGTAGCTCATAAAAAACGTCCCCTGTGTTTTTTGTCATTATAACACATGAGGACGGATTGTGAAAGAAAAAGTTATGTCTTTGTGATGAAAACATTGGAGCAATTGCTGCAGGTAACGCGGATCTTGCCCTTGTGCCGCGGCGCACGCATTCTCTGACCGCATTTCGGACACTTGAAGTACTTGTAGGTCTTGCGGTTCTTCCATTCCTGTTTCTTGTTTTCGAAGAAACGGCGTAGTTTCTGACGGCGGTACAGGAATGTGGTGTTTTCCTTCTGCCTCTTTGCGACGTTTCTGGACATCATGCGGAACGTGCACCAGATCATCATCGCGAGACCGAGCGCATAGAACACGAAATACAGAATCCGGAAAACGACGGCTGCTTTCATGGCATGCCGGACGAACGCGACGGTCAGAATCGAAAACAGGATGGCAAGCATAAGAAGAACGAGGCTTGCGCGATTCTGAAACTTCGCAAATTCATCGGCGCCGTTTCTTCCCTGCATGAAACGATAGAGCTTGTTTCTGAAATTCATGGTTAATCTCCGATCCGAATCCAGTCCTGACTGACGGATTCACTGCTTGAATTCATGCTTCTGCTTTGCGTTCGATCCGCAGATCCGTAGCAGCCGTACAGCGGACTGATGAGACAGCTGTACAAGACGCAGCGTGCAAACATGCTGAACAGAACGAACGTCAGGATGATCGAAAGAATGCGGAACGGTCTCACGCGCGTTGTGTAGACGCGTCTGCGATTGCTCTCATCAAAAACGGAGCTCCAGCCGAACGGCGGTTCGTTGTTGTCTCCCCCGCTGCCGCCGGTGTAGGAGCCGCCGTAGTAGCCGCTTCCGGTCTTGTAGTAATTTTCGAACGGATTCGCGTAATACGATTGCTGATAGTAGGTTTGCTGCTGCTGTGTCTGCGAAGCGCGATACTGTTCGCGCTTGTCGGCGGATTTGATTTGATCATATGCGACGTTGATGTCGTTCATGCGGCGCGCCGCTTCCGGATCGTTCGGATTGAGATCGGGATGGTACTTCTTTGCGAGCGTACGGTATGCTGCGCGGATCTCTTCGTCCGTTGCCGTTTCCGATACGCCGAGCACGGTATACGGGTTCTTTGCCATGTCACCCGATCTCCTTTCTTTTTTTCTCATGTTAAACGCTTTTTCGCGTTTCGTCAATGCTGTTCACAAGATTGTTGCATTTTATGCACAATCATCGCAGCAATCCGGTCCGAGAAGGAATAAAAATTGACAGCGCGCCCCCTTTCATGGTAGAATCAATCAGGAGGAATGGAATTATGCGCCCTGTAAAGCTGATTGCCGACAGTTCCTGCGATATCGGTCCGGAACTTGCAAAACGATACAACGTGGATTTTGTACATATTCATGTCAGACTGAACGGACAGGAATATCTCGACGGCGTCGATATTACGCATCGCGAGATCTACGAAAATTACGAAAAGAATCATACGCTGCCCAGTACCGCCGCAATGAACATCGACGAGTATGCCGCGATCTTCCGTCCGTATATCGAACAGGGATACGACATCGTTCACGTCTCGCTCGGAAGCGGGCTTTCCTCGACCTGCAACAACGCGCGCCTTGCCGGAGAACTGTTCGACGCCGGCCGCGTGTATGTCATAGATTCCAAGAGCCTTTCGACCGGCAGCGGGCATATTGTCTGCGAATGCGGCGAACGGATCAACAAGGGCATGGAAGCGGAACAGGTTGCGCGGGAGGTACAGCCGATTGCGGATCGCGTCAGCGCATCGTTCATCCTCGACGATCTCGAATATCTGCACGCGGGCGGACGCTGTTCCGGCCTTGCGCAGTTCGGCGCGTCCCTGATGAATCTCAAGCCGTGCATCATGGTCCGTCCGGAGCTGTTCGGTTCCATGACGGTCGGCAAGAAGTACATGGGCTCCTATAAGCGCAGCGCATTGAAGTACGTCGACGATATGATCAAAGACCGACACGATCTCGAACTCGACCGCTGCTTCATCACGCACTCCGGTTCCGATCCGGATGTACTGGAAGCCATGCGGCAGCGCGCGCTCGAGCTGCAGCCGTTCCGTGAAGTCTTCATCACGCAGGCAAGCGCGACGATCTGCTCGCACTGCGGTCCGAATACAACCGGCATTCTGTTCATTCAAAAATGATCACAGCAATTCTGTACATTCTGCTGTTTGCGATCTGCGGAATCCTGATTTCGGAGGTCGTATTTCATAAGCATGCGTTTCTGAATCGCCTTTGGCTCGGTTTGACAATCGGGCTTTTGTTGTTGACCTGGCTCCCCTCTCTCTTTGCGCTTATCATCGGGTTTACCGTGCTCGCGCAGATTCTTGCATGCGTGCTTGTCACAGCGGCAGGCGCGGTCTGCCTTGCCGTGCTGCTGTCCAAAAAGAGACGCGGATACAAATCCAATCGCCGCTTCAACGGCTCTTTGCCGGTATTTCTGCTTGTCACGGTTCCGGTCATCGTGCTCGGCGCCGTGCTGCTTCATACGCACATTCTCATGAAGCATTCGGACGGAAGCATTTGGGTGGGACAGGTAACCTACGGCGATCTTGCGATGCATCTCGGATTCATCACAAGCATTGCGGAACAGACGACGTTCCCGCCGCAGTACAGCATCTTTCCCGGTCACGCGCTGAACTATCCGTTCCTGTGCGAAACCTCCGGCGCAACGCTTTATCAGCTCGGCGCAAGCCCGCGGCAGGCGTATATCCTGTCGGCGATGTATACGTTTGTCCTTGTGGTGTTCGGCATCTATCTGTTCTTCCGCCAATGGCTGAAAAAGGATTCGCGCGCAGCGCTTGCGACGGTTCTGTTCTTCTTCGGCAGCGGATTCGGATTCTTCTATTTCTTCGACCTCGCAAAGAGCGGCGGTTTGCTCTCGTATGTGATCGGCACACGAGGTCAGACGGTTTCCGAAGTGCTGATGGACGGCTTTTACGACACGCCGACGAACCTGCCCGCGCTCGGTCTCCGCTGGGTGAATCCGATCGTGGACATGCTGATTCCGCAGCGTGCAACGCTGTTCGGCTGGGCGTTTCTGTTCCCCTGTCTGTATCTGCTGCACGGATTCGCATTTGAGCACAAGCACGACAACGTTCTGCCGCTTGCCGTGATTGCGGGGCTTTTGCCGTTGATTCATACGCATTCCTTCCTTGCGCTCGGCGTGATCAGCGCGGTTTACTGCATCACCGATCTGATCTCCGTTCGCTTCGAAAAAACAAGGCTGATTCGTTGGGCAGCGTACGCCGTCATCACCTGCATCCTCGCCGCACCGCAGCTCTTGCTGTTCACATTCCGGCAAACCGCCGAGAGCAGTCTGGTTCGCATCCACCTCAACTGGGCGAACAATGCGGATTCCTATCTGTGGTTCTATATCAAGAACCTCGGCATGATCATCTTGCTGATGCCGTTTGCGTTCCTGCTGCTGTCCGGACGCGACCGCAGGATTTACGGCGGCGTACTCGTATTGTGGCTGCTTGCGGAATTTGTCGCGTTTCAGCCGAACGATTACGACAACAACAAGCTGCTGTTCATCTGTTTCGCGTTCACCTGCGCACTGGTTGCAAAATGGCTGTGTATCCTGCTGCACCGTGCGCATCGCCTGATCAAAAAGCGCTTTACCGTCGACGAATGCTGTCATACGGACCGTATCTGTATCCATCTGTTCTGCGCGGGATTCCTGCTGTATTTCCTTTGCAGGCTAGTGAAGGGCAGCCCGGAGGGAATCGCAATTCCGGCGCCGACCGCATTCACTCTGTTCTTCCTTTGCGGATTTCTGTTGACGCTGACGGTGCGCTCCTTCCTGCGTGACAGAAGCTTACGAAACTTCAGACTGCTCCTTGTGCCGTTCGTCTTTGCCTGTTTCTGGATGATTCTAACGGCTGCGATCTGGCGTCGGCAGTATACGGAAACCGAATATCGGTTTGCCCGGATCTACATTCTTCTCGGCTTTGCGCTGACGGTTATCGATCTTGTGATCGCGTTTCTGCGTTACTCCATGCAGAAGACGAAGAAGCTGCTTTCCTTCGGATCTCTTGCGCTGACGCTCGCTGGATATCTGTTGATCTTTGTCATGACGGTTTCATCCGTTATGACGATTATGCGCGAAATAAAGAGCGAGTATCAGGTCTATACCGCAGCGGAAGCGGAACTGTCCGAGCAAATCAAAGAGCAGACGGAACCGGATGAGATCATTCTCGCGAACAGCTACCACTGGAATCTGGTCACTCCGCTGACCGGACGCAGCATCGTGACCGGAACCGGCACGTTCCTCTATTATCACGGCATCAACAATACGCAGCGCGAATACGATGTTCGCTCGATGTATGAACAGCCGCAGGAAAACCGGGCGTTGTTTGAGCAATACGGCGTCCGCTACATCCTTGTCAGCAATGCGGAACGCAACAACTACGAGATCGACTATCATTTTCTTGAGACGCAATGCAGCGTCGCGGCACAGAACAGCGCCGGAACGCTGTACCGTCTGCCGTAATCTGAGCGAAAAAAACGCACCGCCGTAAAAGCGGTGCGATTCTTTTTGGGGTTATTTGCAGTCTTGTTGGAGGATTCCGATGATCGTCTGATCGGGTTCCGTCAAGCCTTCGGAAGCGATGCGTCCGATGTTTCGGATTGTTTCGTCGGCATTCGGCGCAACGGCGTTACCTTCGCTGCAACACTTCTTTTGATGCAGATACATCCGGTAGCCGAGGATGCCGGTTTCGATCGCGGACGCAACCTTTGCCGCGCATGAAGGCTTTGCGCCGTCACAGGCTGTTCCGAAGATCATCGTAACGGAATTGACAAGCGTTTGCGCCACGGCCGTTTCGTCGCCGCCGAGCAGATATGCGATTCCGGCGCCTGCCGCGCAGCCTGCGCTGATTGCGCCGCAGTATGACGGCAGTCTGCCGATGCATGCTCTCTGATAGACCGTCAGCAGATCGGAAACAAGCAGCGCGCGGTACATGCGTTCCTTCGAGACCTGATGCTGCTTTGCAAAGCAGATGATCGGAATCGAGGCGGCGATGCCCTGATTGCCGGAACCGCAGATGACGGCGACCGGCAATTCGCAGCCGTTCATTCTTGCTTCGCTGCCTGCGGCGGCATAGGCGCGCGCGATCGTTATTGCTTCGGATTCGTTTTCCGAAAGGATGATCTTTCCGATATTCGCGCCGTAATCGTGAGAAAGTCCCTCCTCGCAGACCGCTGTGTTGTATTCGATCTGCAGGTCCAGAAGGTCTTGTACAAGCGAAAGGTCGACATGATCGGCAAATGCGACGATATCGTGCAGATTCAGACAGGAATAATCCGTGAGGCTGTCTTCGCTCTGCGCAACGATCGGACGCTTCAGGAGCGCTTCGCCGTTTTTCATGATCTCAACGATGTTGGAGTGGCTGTTTGCGATCACCACGCGTGAATAGGACGTGCGCGCATAGAGCGTGACGCTGATATAAATCGCGCAGTCCGTTTCGGCACAGGAAACGTCGATTCGGATCGTTTCCATAAAATGCGAGACGGCTGCGCGCTGTTCCGGAGAGACTTCGCTGATGACCTGCATACCCTTGCCCGCATCGCCGCAAACAATCCCTGCGGCAACTGCGGCGCGGATTCCCTTGAGTCCGTTCGTGTTCGGCACAACAACGCTTTTGACGTTTTTCAGAATGTTGCCGCTGACCGATACCGTGACCGCGGTCGGCTGCATGCCCAACACTTCGTGCGCTTTTGCCGCGCAGTACGCAATCGAGATCGGTTCTGTACAGCCGGTTGCGGGAACGATCTCTTTCCGCAGGATATCCTTATACGCTTCCCGGTATGCAAGTTCCATTTCGAACCTCCGTAATGGCTTAAAATGCGGTGAGCAAGCCGTAAGCCGAGTTCTGTCAAAGGACGATCATCTATCTAGACGACTCGTTACCGAGCCGTTCAAGCGATTACAAAGAGCGTAGCGGGCCGCTATTGAATGCTCTCATTTCAATCTTGCACCGAGTGGGGTTTACAGAACGGACAAGTCGCCATGCCGTTGGTGAGCTCTTACCTCGCCTTTCCATCCTTACCCGCAAAAGCGGGCGGTTTCTTTCTGTTGCACTTTCCTTGAAGTCGCCTTCACCGGGTGTTACCCGGCACCCTGCCCTGTGGTGCTCGGACTTTCCTCACCTCTAAAAGAGCCGTGATCGTCTGACTTACTCACCGCAAACGATATTCAATTGTTGTCTGCGTAAAGGAGCCTTCCGCAGTTTTCGCATTCGAGAATCATATCTTCGCCGACCAGCCTTCGAATGGCGAGACTCGGCAAAGCCATATTGCATCCGCTGCACTTTCCTTCCCGCACTTCGACGATCGGAATATTGTGATGCAGCCGCACACGTTTGTATCGGGACATCAATGCGGGGCTGACTTTCTTTTCGAGCTCCTCCATCTTCTTGTCGAGTGCGAGCATATCGACCGCCGCGTCGTCGCGTTCCTTCTGACAGACGAGCTTCAGCTGATCGTATTCCTTCTTCGCCTTTGCACCCTGCTGACGCGTTTTCTGATATTCGGTTACCGCGCCTTCCAGATTCTGGAACAGCTGCTTGATCTCTTTTTCGAGATTGCCCGCTTCACGGTTCAGCTTTTCGATGTCGTGACGGAACTCCGTCATTTCCTCGGACGTGCATTCCTCGTCGCCCTTCAACGTTTCGAATTCGGAAGATTCCAGGTCGAGACGCTTCAAAACGGCCTCGTACTGCGTTTTGATCTTCGAAACGGACGCGTAGAAGACTTCCATATCGTCGTTCAGCTTGTTCAGCGTTGCCTGCTGTTGCTTGATGTACTTCGCAAGCTTGTTGAGCTTCTGCCGGTTGCTGGTGGTACGTACGGCTGCATCGATCTGCTGCTTCTCAATATCCGCATCCTGATAAGCCAAGAGTGCCAACGGTTTACTCATATCGGTTTCCTCCTTGCGGACAGGGCAAAGGCGCTCTGCCCGATTGTGTTAAATCATATTTTACATCAAAACTTGCTTCCTGTAAACGGCTAATTAGCGGTTTCAGGACGATATTTTCCGTTTCGTAGTGACCGAGCACGCAGCAATGCAGTCCGAGAAACGCCGCTTCAAGCGCCTGATTGTGTTTCATCTCACCGGTCACAAACGCGTCGCAGCCGGCATCCTTGACAAACGCGACGTCTCCTCCGCCGGATCCGCCGATGAGACCGATTGTTTGGACCGGATCGTCCGGGCTGCCGACGATGCGCGCATTTGTGCCGAGAACTCTTTCACAAAGATTCACAAACGAACCAAAAGGCATCGGCTGCGCAAGCGTACCGATTCTGCCGATGTTTTCCGGCGGCAAGGGACGAACGTTCTCAAGCCCTAAAAGCGCGGCGAGCGTATCGTTGACGCCGCCCGGCGCCGCATCGAGGTTTGTATGCGCCGCGAACATGCCGATCCCGTGACGAATCAGACGGTATGCGGCAGCGGTATCGAACCGGTTCGGCAGAATGGAAGAAACGGGCTCCCAAAAGATCGGATGATGCGTCAGAACAAGGTCATAGTCGCCCGCAATCGCTTCGTCCGCAACCGGGCATGTCAGATCGAGCGCAACCAGAACACGTTTGATTTCGGTACGATCCGTACCGATCAAGAGACCGATGCGGTCCCATTCCATCGCAAGCTCTCTGGGGGCGACCCGTTCCATCAAAGCGCAAAAGGATTCAAGATTCATGTTTATCTCACTCCGTAAGTTGATTCAGTATTCGGTTCAGCGCGTCGATTCGAAACGCAAGCTTGCTCTCGCCTTCCGTCCCGACAGCCGTTTTAAATTGCTTTTGATGCTGCGCATGCTGAAATTTGCAAAGCGCCGCAAGGTACGGATCCCGTTGTGCAAACGATCGGTAACCGATGTCAAAGAAATCGTGCGGAAAGCCCTCCGGAATCGGCTGTTTTGTGACGTTCGGTTCGGCGCGGAAGATCTGATACAGGCGTCCGCGCTCCGGAATGATCCGATCGTCGACAATCCAATAGCAGTTGTTATACAGGTAGGAACGGATATCCGCCTGCGCGCGCATCGGCTGCAAAACGATGCATCCGGCTCCGTTGATCGGAATGTCGCAGCGGTCGAGCATGCGCGTCATCAGCGTGCCGCCCATACCGAGAACGGCAATTGCGTCGCATTCGTGCGGATATAGCACATCCAAACCGTCGCCCGCACGAAACGAAACACGATCCGAAACGCCGATGTAGGTCAGCAGCTGTTTTGCTTTCGAAAGCGACGGTTCGCTGATATCGGTTGCAATCACGGATTCGCAGATGTTCTGCTGCAAGAGTGCGGCGGAAAGACGTCCGTGGTCGCACCCGATGTCCGCAACGGTGTGCGATCCCGACAGCATGGAAAGCGCTGCGC
>JAEEGF010404379.1_pt1 | contig 20145 bp, 11 predicted proteins | sample 9134171 | NCBI WGS metagenome assembly JAEEGF01 (sample SAMN16246542, study PRJNA631951) | gut metagenome | biome: gut microbiome; feature: rumen; material: AP-attached | host: Bos | place: Iran: Karaj | collected 2018-10
CGGAGTCGTTAATAGTCGCGCTGGATATCGGCGATCTTCTCATGAAGCTTCTTCATTTTCTCCTCCTCGAGCACACGTTTGTACTCGATGGGCACCACCTGGATGAAGTCCTCGATGACGCGGTGCCAGTCGTCGAGCATACGACCTGCAAGGGCTGAGCCTGTGTGCAGATAGTGCTGACGGATGAGTTCGAGCAGTTCCTTGCGCGACACGCTGTCCTCAACCAGCGAGAGCTCCACCATGTCCATGTTGCAGAAGTAGTCGAACGTATGGTCGGGGTCGTAGACGTAAGCCACGCCACCAGACATACCAGCGGCGAAGTTGCGGCCAGTCTTGCCCAGTACGACGACGCGTCCGCCCGTCATGTACTCGCAGCAGTGGTCGCCCGCGCCCTCGATGACGGCGATGGCACCAGAGTTACGCACGCCGAAGCGCTCGCCCACTTTTCCGTTGATATAGAGCTCGCCGCTCGTGGCGCCATAAAGACCCGTATTGCCGGCGATGATATTCTCTTCTGCCTTGAAGGTCTCGCTCCTGCGAGCCGGGGGAAGGATGCTGATGCGACCGCCGGAGAGGCCCTTGCCGAAGTAGTCGTTCGCCTCGCCCTCGAGTCGGATGTCAAGCCCGCGAACGGCGAAGGCGCCGAACGACTGGCCGGCCGAGCCCTTAAACTTGATCTTGATCGTCGAGTCGGGCAGGCCCGCTTCGCCGTACTTCTTCGCGATGACGCCCGAGAGCATCGTGCCCACGGCGCGGTCGGTATTTCGGATGCCGTAGTCGAGCGTCACTTCCTCGCCGTTGTCGATGGCCTTCTGCGCTGCGCGGATGATTTCCTCGTCAGGCACATTGGCGACCTTCGTAAATTCGCCGCGGTCCCAATAAAGGGGCTTGTCCGTCTCCGGCTTGTGCAGCAGACGGGCGAAGTCGATGGTCTTCCATTTCTCGACGGCGGCCGCGCAGGCGGTTGAGTATGTCGCCGTGTCACAGCGGCTCTCCAGGCTCTTCACCTCGATGAGCTCCGTGCGGCCGATAATTTCCTTCAGCGAGTGTACGCCGATCTCGGCGAGGTATTCGCGCACCTGCTCGGCGAGGAAGGTGAAGAAGTTCACCACATATTCAGCCCTTCCCTCGAAGTGCTTGCGCAGCTCGGGGTTCTGTGTCGCCACACCCATCGGACAGGTGTTCGTATTACATTTCCTCATCATCACGCAGCCCAGCACAATCAGCGGTAGCGTGCCGAATGAGAACTCGTCGGCGCCGAGCATCGCCATGATGATCACGTCCTTTGCGGTCTTCAGCTGACCGTCGGTCTGCAGGCGCACCTGGTTTCTCAGTCCGTTGTGCACGAGCGTCTGCTGCGTCTCAGCAAGACCTATCTCGGGCGAGATACCAGCAAAGCGCATGCTCGAAGCAGGCGAAGCACCTGTACCACCCTCAGAGCCGCTGATTACGATGAGGTCGGCCTTGGCCTTGGCGACGCCCGCAGCGATGGTTCCTACGCCACTCTCTGCCACGAGCTTCACGCTGACGGCAGCTGTCGGGTTAATATTCTTGAGATCGAAGATCAGCTGCGCCAAGTCCTCGATAGAATAGATATCATGATGAGGTGGCGGTGAAATCAGCGAGATACCAGGAATAGCGTTACGCGTCTTGGCGATGATCTCGTTCACCTTGAAGCCAGGCAACTGTCCGCCCTCACCAGGCTTCGCACCCTGTGCCACCTTGATCTGTATCTCCTCGGCATTCACCAGGTATTCGGCCGTTACACCGAAACGACCTGATGCGATCTGCTTAGTCTTTGAGCTCAGGCTCACGCCATCCACCTCTGTATGATAACGAGCATTGTCCTCACCACCTTCACCAGTATTCGAGCGTGTGCCGAGTTTGTTCATTGCCAAAGCCAAAGCCTCATGGGCCTCAATGCTCAGCGCACCAAACGACATAGCACCGGTGACGAAATGTTTCACGATGCTCTCCACACTCTCAACCTCGTCGAGGGGCGTAGGCGTTGCGGCCTTCTTCCAGCCGAAGAAGTCACGGATAAAGATTGGCGATTCCTTTTCATCTACAATCTTTGCCCGATCCTTGAACTTATCGTAGTTGCCCTGTCTCGTCGCCAACTGCAGCTTTGCAATCGTCTCTGGGTTCCATGCGTGCTTGATTCCGTCCTTTCTCCACGAGAACTGTCCCTGGTTCTTAAGCGTTGAGTTTGTCGCTGTGTCACAACGACCCACGCCCTCTGCATGCAGCCTTATCGCATCCCTTGCAATCTCCTTCAGGCCAATGCCGCCGATGGTACTCGTCTCAGTGCCGAAGTAGCGTCTCAGCAAGTCCTCGCTCAGGCCGATGCTCTCGAAAATCTTCGCACCACGATAGCTACGGATGGTCGAGATACCCATCTTCGACATGATCTTCTTCAGACCTTTATCCACCGCCTTGATGTAATTCTTCTCGGCCGTCGAATATTCCTCCTGAATCTTGCCTTTCTTCACCAGGTCATCCAGCACGGCAAACGTCATATACGGACACAGCGCGCTCGCGCCATATCCTAACAACAACGCCGCATGCATCACCTCGCGAATCTCTCCGCTCTCCACAATCAACGCCGTCTGCACACGCTTACCTACGCTGATCAGATAATGATGCACCGCTGAAACAGCCAGCAGGCTCGGTATCGCCGCATGCGTCTCATCGATGTCACGATCGCTCAGAATGATGTAGTTCACGCCTTCATCCACACTCTCCTCGGCCTTCTTGCACAAATCTTCGAGCGACTTCCGCAGGCTTTCCCCTCCTGAGTAGGAGGGGTTAGGGGTGGTCTGATCCACCTCGAATGTCATCGCGAGTTTCTTGGTCTTAAAACCTTTATATCGGATGTTACATAATATATCCAGCTGCGTGTTCGTCAGCACAGGCTGCGGCAATCTCACCATCTTGCAGTTGCTCGCATCGGGCGTCAGGATATTCGTTCCCACCGCACCGATGTACTCTGTCAACGACATCACCAGTTCCTCGCGAATCGGGTCGATGGCGGGGTTCGTCACCTGTGCGAACTGCTGGCGGAAGTAATTAAAGAACACCTGCGGACGGTCTGAAATGACAGCCAGCGGGGTGTCGTTACCCATTGCTGCCACAGGCTCCTGACCAGCAGTCGCCATCGGCACAATCGTCTTGTCGATATCCTCCTGCCCGAAGCCGAAATTCACGAGTTTCTTGTCGAGATCACTCACGCCATTCTCCACGTGGCGGCCGCTCTTCAGTTTCTCCAACTGCACGCGGTTCTCGCTGAGCCACTCGCGATAAGGATGCGCCTTCGCCAGTTTCTCCTTAATCTCGCCGTCATAGTAAATCTTTCCCTCCTGCGTATCAATCAGCAAAATCTTTCCTGGCTGCAGACGACCCTTCGAAACTACATCGCCCGGCTCGAAGTCCATCACGCCGACTTCCGATGCGACCACCATCATGCCCTGTTTCGTAATCGTATAACGGCTGGGGCGCAATCCATTTCTGTCGAGCATACCGCCTGCGTATCGTCCGTCTGAGAACAGCAATGCAGCAGGACCGTCCCACGGCTCCATCAATATCGAATGATACTCATAGAATGCCTTCAGGTCCTCGCTGATGGGGTTCTTGTCGTTAAAACTCTCCGGCACCAGAATCGCCATTGCCTGCGGCAGCGAGAGCCCGCTCATCATCAGGAACTCAAACACGTTGTCGAGGCTGGCAGAATCGCTCATGCCCTCCTGAACAATCGGCCTCAGATCTTTGATATCTCCCAGCGCCTCACTGCTCAGCACACTCTCACGCGCCTTCATCCAACCGCGATTGCCTCTTATCGTATTAATCTCGCCGTTGTGCGCCAACAAGCGGAAGGGCTGTGCCAACGACCATGTAGGGAATGTATTGGTAGAGAAACGAGAGTGCACCAGCGCCAGTCCGCTTGTGAAGTATGGATTCGACAGGTCAGGGAAATACCTGCGCAGCTGTCCGCTCGTCAGCATTCCCTTATAAATGATGTTCTTGCTCGACAGCGAACAAATATAAAAGTCTTTGTCGTCGATACGATTTTCGATCCTCTTACGTACCTTATATAATATACGATCGAGCATCTCAGCCTTCGCCTCGCTCACGCCCGTCACGAAAATCTGCATGATATCCGGCTCTACTTCCCTTGCAGCCGCACCCAGAACCTCCGGACATGTCGGCACCGTGCGGACATGCATCAATTGCAGATCCTCACGCTCGATCTCCTCGATCATCACGCTCAGGATCTGCTCATGCACCTTCTTGTCCTTCGGCAGGAACACCAGACCCGTACCGTACTTTCCTTTCTCCGGCACGGGGATGCCCTGCAACAGAATAAACTCATGGGGAATCTGCACCATAATACCAGCGCCATCGCCCGTCTTGTCGCGCGTCTCAGCGCCGCGGTGCTCCATATTCTCCAGCACCTTCAGGGCGTTATCCACCAACTCGTGGCTCTTGCCGCCGTGGATGTTCACTACCATACCCACACCACAAGCGTCGTGCTCGTATTCGCTTCGGTATAGTCCTTTTTGTTGCGTTTGAAGTTTGCAATGTGTCATATTATCCTTCTTCGTGATTATTATTTTTTAATAGGTACTCAGGCGAGCAATGCTCGGAGTCCTTTTTGTGTCAATCTGTACGAATTCGGGTGCAAAGTTATATCATTATGTAATCTCAACAAAATATTTGCTTACTTTTCTCGCGTTAAAATTTTCCATTTCTGACACTTTGCTCGATTTTCAATCATTTTCATTACATTTTGAAAACTATCACATACTCTCCCCTCCACATTCCTTACACATTGTCATTTTGTTAAAAAATTAAGGTCGCTGTGTTCGAACACAACGACCCTGATTCTATACATTATTATATATTACATCATACCAGACTGTCAGCCAACTGCTCCAGCAAAGGCTCGTCTGTTGACTTCATGCGTGAGCGGATGGTAATCATCGGCTCCACGATCTCACAGTCCTTCATGGCCTCAATCATCGAGCGCATTACCTTGCCTGCCGTAGGCGCCCAACTGCCGTTCTCGATGATGGCAAACTTGCGCTTTTGGTAGTTCTTGATCTGCAAGTGATACAGGAAATCATGCATCACAGGGAACACGCCGGCATCATAGCTCGAAGCGGCCACCACTACTGTAGGATAGCGGAAGGCATCTTCGATAACCTCGGCCATATCCTCGCGACTCAAATCGCTCACCACTACCTTCTTGGCACCTTTCTCACGCAGAATCTCGCCAAGTCGCTCAGCAGCAGCAGCCGTACCGCCATGAATGCTGGCGTATGCAATGAGGATACCCTCGCTCTCTGGCTCATACTTACTCCAAGTGTCATATAGCCGCACGGCCTCAGCCAGCGCCTCGCCTTTCAGCACAGGACCATGCAGAGGACAGATGGTCTGCACATCGATAGCCCCCATCTTTTTCATTACGCTCTGCACCTGCGTTCCATACTTTCCACAGATATTAAAGTAATAGCGGCGCGCCTCACAAGCCCAGTCGTCGGTCTCGTTGACCAAAGCGCCGAACTTACCAAAGCCGTCAGCCGAAAATAACACCTTGTCAAGACTGTCGTAACTCATGATGACCTCTGGCCAGTGCACCATCGCTGCCCCAATAAACTGCAACGTATGCTTACCCAGCGCGAGTGTATCACCCTCCTTTACAGTGATAACACGTCCTGTAAAATCAACTCCCTCAAAAAAATTGGGAAGCATCTTTACGGCCTGAGCACTACAAACCAACTGCAATCCAGGATAAGTCTCCAGCATCCAAGCGATAAGCGCAGCATGATCAGGTTCCATGTGATGAGCCACAAGATAATCTGGCTGGCGACCGTTAAGTGCAGCCGTCAGATTCGCCTTCCACTGCTCACCTTTGCGACGGTCTGCCGTATCCAGCACTGCAATCTTCTCATCGTCGATAAGATAGGAATTATAACTCATGCCCTCGGGCACAACATACTGACTCTCAAAAAGATCGATGTCGAGATCATCTACACCGATATACTTGATGGTATCACTAATCATATTCATATTATTAATATTTGTCTGCAAAGATAGTGCAAATTGAGCGAAACACCAAATTTTATTGGGTTTTTCTGAGATTCTTCCGAAACTTGAATAGCAAAACTAACACTTTGCCCCAAAAAGTATGGGATAAAAGGACAAGATGTAAACAAAAAAGCGTTATTAGGGGTTGAATACTTTACAAAATGACACTTATTTTGATTTTTTAGAAAACAAAACGGAGGTTTTTCTTTGCGGTTTATGACTTTTTGCATACCTTTGCAGCCGAAAAGATAACAAAAAGATAGCAAACTTCAAACAAAAGTAGCAATATGACACAAAAACTCAGGTTTACAAAGATGCATGGTTGCGGTAACGACTACATCTATATCAATATGATAGAGCAGCAGTTACCCAACCCCTCGGAGGCAGCCATCGTCATGAGCGACCGCCACAAGGGCATCGGCTCCGACGGACTGGTGCTGATAGGGGCATCTTCCATCGTTGAGGCAGACTTTACAATGCATATCTATAATGCAGATGGAAGCGAAGCCATGATGTGTGGCAATGCGAGCCGATGCATTGGCAAATACCTGTATGAGCGCGGACTGACAAAAAAGACTGAGATCAGGCTGCTTACACTGTCGGGCGTAAAGAAACTTTTGCTGCACATTATTAATAATAAGGTAGACAGTGTGACGGTAGATATGGGTGAACCTGTATTGGAGAACGAGGCACAGTTTTTGTCAAATCGTGGACTTAACCAGGGAACCTTTGTCTCGATGGGTAATCCTCACTACGTGATCTTTACGGACAATGTGGATATGGTGGGCGAGACAGGACGCATGCTGGAATATCACCCAGCTTTCCCACAACGCTGCAATATCGAGTTCGCCAGCGTGGGACAAAACGGTAGCATCCGCACCCGCGTTTGGGAACGTGGCAGCGGTATCACCCAGGCTTGCGGAACTGGGGCTTGTGCAACAGCCGTTGCAGCTGCACTGGTCGGTAAGGCCGGACGACAATCACAAATTGTGATGGATGGCGGTACACTCAGCATTGAATGGCGCGAGAGTGACAATCACGTCTATATGACAGGGCCCGCTGATTTCGTCTTCGACGGAGAAATAGACTATAGCAAACTTCAAACACAATAGAATAATATGGCATTAGTAAACATTCATTTCCTGAACCTGCAGAACAACTACCTGTTCGCCGACATCGCCAAGAAGGTGAACGCCTTCAAGGTGATGCACCCCAAGGCCGACGTGATCTCGCTCGGCATCGGCGACGTGACACAACCCCTGGCACCTGCCGTTGTAGAGGCGATGCACAAGGCAGCCCACGAGATGGGTACCATCAAAGGATTCCGCGGCTACGGTCCTGAGCAGGGCTATGATTTCCTGCGCGAGGCCATCCTGAAGAACGATTTCCTGCCGCGTGGCATTCACCTCGACATCGATGAGATATTCATCAACGACGGTGCCAAGAGTGACACAGGCAATTTCCAAGAACTGCTACACTGGGACAACTTCATCGGTGTGACAGACCCGATCTATCCCGTCTATATCGACTCGAACGTGATGATAGGCCGCTGCGGCATCTACCAGGGCGGACGCTGGACAAACGTCCGTTATATGCCCTGCACAGCTGAGAACGGTTTCGTACCACCGCTGCCTTCAGGTAGACCAGTCGACGTAATTTACCTCTGCTACCCTAACAACCCAACTGGTACAGTGATTACCAAGCAGGAACTGCGAAAGTGGGTGAATTACGCACTGAAAAATGATGCGCTCATCCTTTACGACGCTGCCTATCAGGCTTACATCCGCGATCCGGAGATCCCACGTTCCATTTATGAGATACGTGGTGCAAGGAAATGCGCTGTAGAGTTTCATTCGTTCTCGAAGACCGCTGGATTCACAGGTGTTCGCTGTGGCTATACCGTGGTACCGAAGGATGTCAGCGTATCAACCTTCGAGGGTGAACGTATCCCGCTGAACCAGTTGTGGCTGCGTCGTCAGTGTACGAAGTTCAACGGCACGAGTTATATCTCACAGCGCGCCGCCGAAGCTATCTATACGCCTGAGGGCAAGCAACAGATTCAGACCACCATCGATTATTATATGGACAACGCCCACCGTATGCTCACCAGGCTGCGCGAACTCGGTTACGAGGTGTATGGTGGTGAGAACGCTCCCTATATCTGGATGCGCACTTCAGAAGGAATGGGCTCGTGGCAGTTCTTCGAGGCACTGCTCTATGGTGCCAACGTCGTCTGCACACCAGGTGTCGGTTTCGGCCCCAGCGGTGAGGGATATGTGCGCTTCACGGCCTTCAACAGTCATGAGAAAACAGAAGAAGCATTAACGAGAATAGAAAACTGGACAAAAAAACATTAATCACAACACAATTATGGAAGCATTAAGATTTCAGGTTGTCGGTGAGGCCTTCAAGAAGAAGCCGCTCGACGTAAAAACACCAAGTGACAGACCCGCGCATTATTTTGGCAAAAAGGTCTTCAACCGTGAGAAGATGTACAAGTACCTGCCGAAGGACGTGTACGAGAAGATGATAGACGTGATGGACAATGGCGCACGCCTGGATCGTACCATCGCCGACGCTGTGGCAGAGGGTATGAAGCAGTGGGCCACGGAAGAGGGTGTGACACACTACACACACTGGTTCCAGCCGCTGACAGAAGGCACTGCCGAGAAGCACGACTCATTTATTGAGCACGACGGCAAGGGTGGTATGGTAGAAGAGTTCACAGGCAAGCTGCTCGTTCAGCAGGAGCCTGATGCTTCAAGTTTCCCCTCAGGCGGTATCCGTTCAACTTTCGAGGCTCGTGGTTATTCCGCTTGGGATCCCACATCGCCCGTGTTCATCATCGACGATACACTCTGTATCCCCACCGTATTCATTTCCTATAGCGGTGAGGCACTCGACTATAAAGCTCCGTTGCTGCGTGCCCTGCATGCCGTAAACGTAGCTGCCGTTGATGTGTGCCACTATTTCGATCCCGCAGTCAAGAAGGTGACATCGAACCTCGGCTGGGAGCAGGAGTATTTCCTTGTTGACGAGGGACTCTATGCTGCCCGTCCTGACCTGCTGCTGACGGGTCGCACGCTGATGGGTCACGATAGTGCCAAGAACCAGCAGATGGACGACCACTACTTCGGCTCCATCCCTGAGCGTGTGGCTGCCTTTATGCGTGAGTTAGAGATTGAGGCTCTGGAATTGGGCATCCCCTGTAAGACACGCCACAACGAGGTGGCTCCCAACCAGTTTGAGCTGGCACCGATTTTCGAGGAGACCAACCTGGCTGTCGACCACAACATGCTGCTGATGTCGGTGATGAAGCGCGTGGCCCGCAAGCATGGTTTCCGCGTTCTGCTGCATGAGAAGCCGTTTGCAGGCATCAACGGTAGCGGTAAGCACAACAACTGGAGTCTGAGCACAGACAACGGCATCCTGCTGCATGCACCTGGCAAGACACCTGAGGCAAACCTGCGCTTTGCAACCTTTATTGTCGAGACACTGATGGGTGTCTACAAGCACAACGGTCTGTTGAAGGCCTCTATCATGAGCGCCACCAACGCCCATCGTCTGGGTGCCAACGAGGCTCCTCCTGCCATCGTTTCCTCATTCCTCGGCAAGCAGGTGAGCGAGTTGCTCGACCATATTGAGAAGGCTGATAAGGATGATGTCCTCGCCATGGCCGGTAAACAGGGCCTGAAGATGGATATTCCCGAGATTCCCGAGCTGCTCATCGACAACACAGACCGTAACCGTACATCACCCTTCGCTTTCACAGGTAACCGTTTCGAGTTCCGTGCCGTAGGTTCTGAGGCCAACTGCGCCAGTGCGATGATTGCCTTGAACAGTGCCGTTGCAGAGGCTCTGGCCGACTTCAAGAAGCGTGTCGACGCACGTATTCCTGAGATTACCAAGAAACTCGAAGGCACAGGCCACAATGCCACCTTCCACGCCATCATCGACGTGCTGCGCGAGGATATCAAGACCTGCAAGCCCATCCGCTTCGACGGCAACGGCTATTCTGACGAGTGGGTCATCGAGGCAGAAAAGCGTGGTCTCGACGTCGAGAAGTCATGTCCGAAGATTTTCGAGCGCTACCTCGACAAGGAGAGCATTGATATGTTCGAGAGCCTCGGCGTAATGACCAAGAAGGAACTGGAGGCCCGCAACGAGGTGAAATGGGAGACCTACACCAAGAAGATTCAGATTGAGGCCCGTGTGCTGGGCGACCTGTCGATGAACCATATCATCCCCGTGGCCACACGTTATCAGAGCGAACTGCTGAAGAATGTGGAGAGTGTCTCTACCGCCTTCCCCATTGCCAAGGCCGAGAAAATCAACGCCCGCAACCTCAAGATCATCGAGGAGATTGCCGAGCGCACCTCTGCCATCGAGAAAGGTGTAGAGGAACTCGTCAATGCTCGCAAACTGGCCAATAAGATTGAAGATGAGCACGACAAGGCCATTGCCTATCACGACAAGGTGGAGCCGTATCTCGACACCATCCGCTATCAGATTGACAAGCTGGAGCTCATCGTCGACGACAGCCTCTGGCCACTGCCGAAATATCGTGAGCTGCTATTCATAAGATAGTTTGAGATTCTTTGGCTCACGCCAACCCCGTTTTCGCCGGGGTATCTCAAATGTTTGAAGTTTGCGAAGGGGCTCGACACTGTGAAGTATCGAGCCCCCATTTCATTATCTCAAGAGTCATGTCAGAACCTCAGCATTATCATCTGGTCTGGATGGTGATGCTGCCTGACTTCAGGTCGGCGCTCTGACAATTCAGCGTGAGGGCAGAAGGATTGTCGGCACTCTGTATCAGGATCTGAGCCAGACCGTTGAAGGCAGGGATGCTGAACTGTCGGCAGTCTTTCTCCTTGGGATGATCGACGCCCAGATACATTGGGTCGCCATTGCCGACACCAAGGATACGACCCTCGCCTTCAAGAGTGAAGTTCAGTGTCGGACAGGCATCAGGCACGATACGTCCCTTCTGATCCTGTACCTCGACCGTCACCACAGCCAGATCGCGCCCGTCAGCAGCTATCTCCATACGGTCTGCCTTCAGCACCGTCTTATAGGCAGGCTTCGTGGTCTCGATGGTCTTTGTCATCGTACGCTTGCCGTTTTTATAGCCATACGCCACCACCTTGCCGGGCTGATAGACAGCCTTCCATTTCAGATGGCCGTTCTTGGGCATCAGCTGACGCCCTAACTTCTTACCATTCACGATGAGCTCCACCTCGTCGCAGTTGCTGTATGCCCAGAGCTCAATCTCCTCACCCTCATGACCTGCCAGGTTCCAGTGGGGGAAGATATGCAGCACAGGCTCATTCGTCCACCACGATTTCAGATAGTAGGCCTCATCCTTCAGGAATCCGCAATAGTCGAAGATGCCGAACTCGGAATCGTGGGCGGGATAGCTGAGCGGATTGGGCTCACCGCGATAGTCGAAGCCCGTCCAATAGAACAAGCCTGCTGCCCAGGGGCGCTCGTCATAGAACTTCCAACCGCGCTCAATGACGTTGGGGGGTATTGGCTGTTGGGTGTTAGGTGTTGGGTGATAGTTAATACTAACCATACGGCCGGGGAAATTAAAATACACCCCTCGTGTGCCGCAGCCCGATGTCTCCTCAGTGCCCACGATCTTCCAGGAAGGATTCGCCTTCTTACGGTTGTCAACATCGTTCTGCACGATATAATTGAAACCCACCACATCGAGCCCCTTGATCAGTTCTGTGCCGCCTGCATTGGCCACCGTACTGGGACGTGAGGGATCCAGCAGCCGGGTATATTCGCGCATGGCCTCCGCCACACGGGTACCCTGAATCGTATTTTCCAGTCCCCACTCCTCGTTGCCGTTGCTCCAGAGGATGACAGACGGGTGGTTGCGATCACGTTTGATCATCCGCTCCAATAGGCGCAGATGTTCCTCGTTGATACCCATCAGACGGTTCTCGTCGATGACCAGCATGCCCTCGCGGTCGCAGATATCGAGCAAAGCCGGGGTCATGGGGTTATGCGAAGCGCGATAGGCGTTGCAGCCGATGGCCTTCAGCTGACGGATGCGCCACGCCTGCAGGGCATCGGGGATAGCGGCCCCCACACCGGCATGATCCTGATGCATATTCACGCCCTTCAGTTTCAGAGGCTGACCGTTCAGCAGGAAGCCCCGTTCTGCGTCGAAGGCAATCTCGCGGATGCCGATTGTGGTGGTATAGACATCGGTCACTTCGTCATTCACCTTGACGATGTGCTCTACCTGATAGAGATAAGGATCATCGGGACTCCACAGATGGGGATTCTTGACCACCATAACGCACAGTTGCCCTCGCGTGTCCTTTGGGTTCAGATTGCTCGGATGATTGTCCTTGCCATACACCACCTCCTGTCCCTCAGCATCGAGCAGTCGGATGTCTACCGCATACTGCTGCTTCTGGTGTCCGCTGTTGGTCACCTCGGTCCTGACCGTCAGAACGGCATTGCCAGGTTTCTGCTTCAGGTCGGCCCGGACGAATGTGCCGAAGGGTGCCACACTCACCTCAGCCGATTTTTCCAACCACACATCGCGATAGATGCCGGCGCCCTCATAAAACCAGCCCTCCTCGAGCGAGGCATCAGCCCGTACACAGATCAGATTGTCGCCCCCATAATTGATATAAGGGGTAATGTCGTATATCTGCGTGGCATAGCCGCTGGGCTCGGTGCCCATATAGAAGCCGTTGAACCACACCTGCGCATTGCGGAAGATACCGTCGAAGCGAAGCATCAGCCGCTTGCCCAGATCCTCCTCGCCAATCTTGAGGACTTTACGATACCAGCCCACACTGGTCTCGGGATATTTCCAGCCTACGGTCTTATAGCCGTGCGAATGACTCGCCTCAGCGGCGTATGGCAATGTCGTCACCCAATCGTGCGGAATCTGTATCTCCTGCCAAATAGAATCGTTAAATTTTTGTGCATACGGTCCTTCGTTATGAATCGAGCTGGCCTTAGTCAGATAATTGAAATACTCCGTGCCGCAACCGAAATCCTTCTGGGGGTCGGCCGCATGTCCGAAGGCAAACTTCCACCCTTTATTCAGACGGATGGTCTGACGCTGCGACCCTTTTTCGGCTGCCTGCACTGCGCACAGCACGCCCGATGTCAGCAATGTAATTAAGATTAGTAATAGTGTAGTTCGTTTCATATAGTAAAAATACAAACAGTTTATATCGTTTTCTTTCTCATCGCCTGCATAAACCGCAGCGTTTCTGCCTGCTCCAGCATCATGTCTGCCAGACGGATATTGGCATCGTTCTCGCCGTTGATGGTGTCGTAGACAAACTTCAGGCCGTCGCGCCCGCCGTTGTGTTTCAGCACATACACCAGACTGAGATATTGCAGGGCGGTGCCCGATGAAAGGATATCGAGGTCGGTAACAGCTAACTGCGAGAGGGCCAACTGGTAGGCATCGTCGCTATTCTCGTCGATAAACTGCTGCACATCACCAAGTGTCTCTAATCCGAACGACTCTAACAGCGGCAGGAAGTTCATCAGCGAAACGGGATAGATCTCTGCCTGGTTCACAGCCGCAATCCGCTGGTTCAGGCGGTCGAAGGGTTTCAGGTCGAGATAGCTGCGGAACGAATCGTCCGAAAGCGACACCTCGCCTAACTGTCCGCTCTTCACCAACGTCTGTACCTGACGGCGGTAGTCGGTGAGCACGATGCGCAGACGACTGAACTCATCGTCGACCAGTTCCAGCATACCTGCCAGACGGCTGAACTGTCGCTTGTACTCACGGGGGATCTTCACCTCGCCCTTATAGCCTGTATCGTGCTCGATGGTCGACCAAACATGCTGCAAGGCCGTACGCATCTGCAACTCGAAGCGAATGCCCCCTGCCTCCTGACTCCTGTCTCCTGTCTCCTGACTACCGTCTCCTGTCTCCTGACTCCTCAGCCTGCATATATAATGCAGCGAGTTATAGCCGAAGCTGTCCAACTGGTGCAACTTGCGCTTATCCACACTATCCTGCCAGTCGATATCGAACACGCGTTTCGCGATGACCGCCACCTTGTCCACCTCGTCGGTGTAGAAAGTAATGACGCGCAGACCTACCAGGTCGGTTATATCATAGATGCTCTTATACTTTGCACCTTTACGTTCCAATTTCCCAGCCAGCGACTGTTCGGTTTTCACTCTGTATTCGAAGGCCGTCACATAAATGCCTTGCTCACGGAGCGCACGACGCAACTGGTCGTACGCCTTCTTTGCCATTTCCTGAAGTGTGGGCACCAATTCACGGTACTGTTGCATCAGCGCCTCACCATGGGGATCGAGAATTATTTTTTCCATAATTACAAAAGTTGCCGCAAAGATACAAAAATCCCACGAACCCACAAAGAATTCGCAGGAAAATATGTTCTATTCGTGAATATCATTGTATTTAGGGTGACAAAGCAACAAAAGAAACGGGAAATCGGGGAAATCGAGGAAACGCAGCGAGGCTCGTATAACAAAAGAACCGTCCCGATGTTACACAAAGATACGGATTATTTCAATAGGTTGTATCAAAAGGGGCGTTTCATTTTTGGCCAAATTTTTCGATTTTTGACGCAAAACAAAGATTCAACCGCCTGTAATACAGGTAATTGGCTCTAAATATCCTTATTAAAAAAATGAAACGCCAGGAAGGACACAATATAGTCATGTACACAATAGGAAACGTCCCTTCTGTGTACATTTTATTTTTTTATACGATAACCGCACCATAATTCGCAAAAGTTTTGTATCTTTGCAGGCGATATCAAACAATATAGTCATGACAACCGTTGAACTAAGAACATCCATCGTGGCTGAACTCGACAAGATGAGCGTCGAGATGCTGGAGAACGTGCAGCACTATGTGCGACGTCTCCGGCGTCATGCTCACCCCGCCAACAAGACCGCCGCCAAAGATGAAGAAGTCCCTGACATAGTGCTTAGTCTGCTTGGTGCAGGAAGTCCTGTGGCTGATGACGACTTGAACGCCAGTAAAGCCTATAACGAATATTTGGAGGAGAAGTACAAATGACACGCCTATTTCCAATATTGTTGTCGATCTGCTTGACCGTCGTGAGCCTTTCTGTCACGACGCTGTACGTCTTTTCACTATGGCCTACAACAAGCAAGTGCAACTCATCGTCTCGCCGATGACTTATTCCACTGCCTCTTTCCTCCTTCGCAAGCATGGTTCCGAGGGTGTACGTAATCTGTTGTCTAATTTTCGCCAACTCTCCCGAGTTGCTACAACCAGCGAGCGTACGGTTGATGACTCCTTGGCCTCGCAATTCAAGGACTTCGAAGATGCCCTACAATATTACACTGCCTTAAAAGCCAAAGCTGATGTCATCATTACCCGCAACGGCAAAGATTTCACAGCATCGAAGATACCTGTGATGACGGCAACGGAATATCTGGTGACAGTCGCCTGACGGCGTGTACACAATAGGTAATCGGCTTGCCGCTTGCTACCGAAGGGACGCAAGAAACGCCCCTACTGTGACATTAGGATTATGGCGATCCATATTGTTAGTTTCTTCGTATGATGTTTGTTATTCAAAACACGGTTCCTTCATATTCGAAATCCACGATGCCATTAATGGTATAACCCCTTTCGAAAGTCAGATTATTGATTTGGAAGGTTAATACGTCTTTATCACCAACCTTTTTCTTATTCACCAGTTTGATGCTCCCTTCCGTGGCTCTAAATTGTGCAGGTGTGGTGCCACACTCTTCGATTGGCCTCAAACTAGCATTAAACTGGTTCAACAGGAATGTCTCTCCCACTTGAAATGCACCTATGTCTTGCTTGACACCTATTATTCGGATTATCAGTGCTTGTAAGTCAAACGACTTCTCTATATAACAATGAAAAATAAATCTCGGACAGTTATTTTCCAAAATAGGCATCTCGTCTATATAAAACTTGTTGTTTGTCACAGAGTATTCTTCTACATCAACATTTTCATTGTTGGTGATTAGAAGTGTGTTTGACGTCCAATTGAGGTTCGATTGAGGCTCATTCAAGCCATCATCACTGCTGCATCCTGCCAGCATCAGCGCAGCAAACATCCAAATACTAATACTTTTTTTCATACGCTTTCGTTTTTATTTGTTCTTTCTTATATTAACACCCGAGCATCGCAAATCTTGCACGCAAGGGTGCTATTTTTAATGGGCGCAAAGGTTCCAGACCCCACGGCGCCCTTCTTTCAGCGTCTACTTCAGAATCTTCTTGCCGTTTTGGATATAAAGGCCGTGGGCAGGGATACTGTTCAGACGCTGGCCTGAAAGATTGTAGAGTTCATCAGTTGGTTTATTCTGCTTTATAGCAGCGATACCTGACTCGAACAACGTTTTCACACCGCCCGTGTATTGTCCGATAAAGAAGATTGCACCCGTCGACTGCTCGCTGATCACGTAGAGGAAGGGACGGTTGGCGTGGAATACGACGCGTTTCGGCATGCCAGAGGTCTCCATTCCTATGACGGTGACTGCAGCGGCTTCAGTACCCTGCTCGTCGAGCTTGATCTTGGCCACCTGAAACATCTTGCCGATATAGACGGGATAGTTACAGAAATAGGGGAACTCAGCCAGAGCGGGACTAAAGGCGGTCGGCATACCTAAGGCCGACATCACATCCTCGAGTTCTATCCTTTTGTCCGTCTCGAAGCGCGGAAGTTTCAGGTCTACGTCACAGGTATAACTTGAAACCTGCCAGTTGCTACCGTTGAGTCCTTCGAGCACATCGCCGATGGTCTTGTCTTCGCGAGGCAGGAAGATGCGCATACTGTAGGCACCGTTGCCGTAAGGCAGCATGATGGTCTGATAGAGGTCATTCTCCGCATAGGGAATGGCAAAGTTTTCCTTGTGCATCATCGGTACGGCAGGACCACCACCAAAAGCCTCATCTTTCGTGTTGGCAACATCGAACGGGTCAGCCCATTCGCCCTTGAAATAAATGGCGTTCAGAAGATAGCTCACCGCCAAAGGATTGAAGGTGTCCTTATTAAGCACGCTTGGTATCATTCCCTCCGTATGGTCGCTGGCCCACTGGTTGATCACATCCATCGTCTCGCCATCAAGGAAATTGCGGTTCTGTGGCTGGGCGTTGTAGAACTCATTGGCTTTCTCAATGAATCCGTTTTGCAACTGATAGCCTAAGCCCTCGTTCACGAAAATGGTGTTGGCGATAAGGGCCTTGGTCTTCTCGTCGAGCGTATTGGCTTCATCGAGCATCTTTTTGCAGAAGGCGTTAATGGCATCTGCCCCAGCCTCACCGAAACCGAGCGTGCGGTTGATTTCCTCTAACGTCTGTCCTGCGGCAGCGTTGTTCAACAAGCCAAGGGCAAAGGTGATACTGAGAGGCGACATGATGCTGCTCGTCTCGCCACGCGCCTGACGGAACAGGTTGAAGGCAAAGTCGTTGTTGTTTGTGATCAGCAGCTGTTCGCCCTCAGCGAGTTCTATCTCTTTTGGAGCATGGAAGTCGGAAGCGGAGAACCAGAAATGATTATCATAGACGTATGTCAATGACTCGTAGTCGCAAATACAGTCGGGCTCTGGCGCATAGGGATCGAATATCAGACCCCGTTGTTCTATGAAACCAATGCCTTCAATGGCGATGTAGGGGAGCATATATTTGCTGCCGTCGGGACTGACTTCCTGATAACGGTATCTGCGGAATGATTCGCCCGCAACCTTGATGGTCTCAGCGATGCGCACGACATCGGGGAAATAACCGCGATCGTAGTGCAGGCTGAAGTCGAGTACAAGACCATCCTGCTTGTTGCCTTCGAGGTCGTACATATACACCTTTCCCTCCTCGTCCTCGCGGAAGGCACCAAAGTACTTATGATTTCTGTCACGGTCATCCCACCGGTAAAGCTTCATATATGCTCGTCCGTCGATGACGGTATCGCCTTCCAGCTTGTAGTACGACAACCACATCGAGTGATCGTAATAACTGCCATTGGCCGCTGGTGTCTCACGGTCCTCAAAGTGGTGGTACGTGTAAGTCCACACCTTGCCCTGCTCCAGCATCCGCCGCTCAGGTACAGCAGCACTGGCTACTACCGTGTTAACATTCCCTTTAATACTTACAAAGTCATCATGTGAAAAAATACACAGACCGTCCTCATAACACTCGTCCATAGTTGCAGTGCCGCCATCATTAAACCATCCATTGGGCCAATCCGGTGACCTATAGCTCCCAATGCCCTCTACCCATAAAACCTGAGCATGTTCAGTAGGTACACTTTTGGAAGTTTCATACAGTTGGAAATACTTATGTTTCACACCGTTGATAAGAATGTAATCAATCTCTGTCACAGATAAATTGGAGACTTCTAAATCTATGACGTCGCCTTTGTTTACATCAAAATCATACCATAGTTTTTCTTTCGTATTAGGTTTCCCAAATTTGTCTGTGCTTGCTATTGCATACACCTTTTTCTCATCCTCACGCAAAGCATAGGCATACTTGCTCCCAGCAAAGAATTTCTTATATTGCTTTCCTTCGATAATGGTATCGCCTTTGATGGTGTAAGTTTCTTTATAACTTGAAAGCCCTTCACACGTCAAGTAAGTTACGTTCCATATCTTGCCTTCTTTTATGAATGGTTGATATTCATAACTCGTTTGGGCACAAACTTTCATGCCGACAGCCATCATCAGCACTGCGCACATCCATAAAATACGATTCTTTTTCATAAGCCTATCTATTACCTTTTATTTATACAACTCTATTCTTTGAAAATCTTGCATGGGAGGACTGTTCTTTTAACATATTTTATTACGAATCCTCCATTTCAATGTACAAAAATAAGCATTTTTCCAATAAGTTGTATCAAAAGGGGCGTTTCAATTTTGGTCAAAATTTTCGATTTTTCTTACAAATCACAAAACCAACCATTTGAATTACAGTTAATTAACTCAATTTTTACCCTTTTGAAAAATGAAACGCTCGAATTTCTTGTCACGACGGGGGCAGGAGAATCTGTCACATTGTATCTGACCCTTTTTCATAACTGTAATCTGTTTGATTTGTAATTTTCTTAGGTCACTGATTATACTTATTAAACTGATTTGTACTGATTTCGCGGCTAAAGCCGCAGTAGGCAGCAGGATCAGTGTTCATCAGTCCAATCTTTCTAATCAGTGACTAAACTTCTGTAGTGATCCTGATCTGTGCGATGGCCTCCTTGATCTCTATGCTCGGCGTGAAACCAACGGTGACGCGACGCACCTTCTTTGCACTTACATCTTCGGCATCGGCAGCAGACTGCTGCTTACTGCGGATACCAAGAATACCAAACTTGCCGAGGTCGACGTGATGACCATTCAGCACGAAATAAGAGACTGCCTCACGCATTGCCAACGTGCAAGCGCGGAGGGTACTTTCCGGGATGTGGCTCGACTGGGCTGCATAGCTCACGAGCTCATCCTGCTTCACGGTGCTGTAACGCACCGCACGCGCTACGACGCGGTTGTCATTCATAACAGCCAGTCGTTGCATTTTACCTTTAACACGGATTGCTCCCATAATCTTTAAAATTTGAATTAAACAATAAGTTAAAATAAAAAAGCGCTGCAAAAGTAGGCAATGATTTTCTGTTTATCAAGTGTTTCTTAGAATAATTATCTATGATTGTCGAAATTGGCGGAAAATATTTTCCAAATAGAAATTTTTGTTTATGAAAACTTTCTTTTCTTGTTAATGGTATTTTGATTTCTCGTTAAGAAAAAAATAAATTCCGGTTAAGAATGTTTCAGATGTTTCAAAAGTTTCACGTTTCAAGTGTTTCACCAAGGCGCGGAAATATTCCGTTGATTATTATCATATATATTTAGTTGATTATTATTATATATAAAATAATAAATAGGAAATGTCATTAATAAAATGCCATTTTTCACCGCCAAGAAACGTTTGAAACATGAAATATTTGAAACATTTGAAACACCCGCGGGGAAATGAAAAAGGCCCGCCGCTGCGAGCCTAAAGGGTACTAAATAACCAATAACCAACTAATTACT
>JAEEGF010428819.1_pt1 | contig 20142 bp, 11 predicted proteins | sample 9134171 | NCBI WGS metagenome assembly JAEEGF01 (sample SAMN16246542, study PRJNA631951) | gut metagenome | biome: gut microbiome; feature: rumen; material: AP-attached | host: Bos | place: Iran: Karaj | collected 2018-10
CTCGTTGGCAATGATCGATGCCAGAGTGGTCTTACCAAGTCAGGGAGGGCCGTAAATAAGAAGATGATCAAGGCTGTCATTTCTCTGCCTGGCAGCCTCTATGTAGATCTTAAGGCTCTCTTTTATCTTCTTTTGTCCTATATATGTATCCAGGCTCTTGGGCCGGAGCGACCCTTCAATCTTGACGTCCTCGGTGTTGGCCTGTGTATCTATGTTCCTGGCGGTTGTGACTATTTTGCGTTTTTCCATGTATTAGACCTTTCTTCTTATCGCGATATACGGATTGCTCCGCAAAAAGCGCTCTCGCAATCCTACGCCCATTCGGAAATCGATATGCTCATCAAGTTCGCATATCTTTTTTCCTCATGTACGTTCGGTCTTCAAATTCACATTATGCCTTGAGCGAGCTCAGGCAAAATGTGAACTTGAATCCCTATATCGCTCAGAACATCTCTTTTAATGCCAGCTTCAGAAGCTTCTCCGTGTCACCTGCGGCCGATTCGTCAGCCTTAAGCACCTTCCGTACTGCCTTCATGGAGTCGGTGGAGTTGTAGCCCAGAGCTACAAGCGCTGCCACAGCCTCATCCCTTGCTGATGCCGATTCTCCGTCAAAGTCATCCGCAGCAATACTTGAACCGCCAAGCATATCGTCCTCTGAGACCTTGATCTTGTCCCTTAGCTCCAGCGTGATCCTCTCGGCAGTCTTCTTGCCGACTCCGGGAGCCTTGGCTATGGACCTTGAATCCCCCGACATTATGGCAAACCTCAGGTCATCCGGCGTCATAACTGACAAAATGGACAGTCCGCTCTTTGGTCCTATGCCGGTGACGGTGATGAGCATCTTGAAAAGAGAAAGCTCATCCCTCGAAAGAAATCCAAACAAAGAAAAAGAATCCTCCTTGACATTGGTATAGGTGTAGAGCTTCACACTCTCACCCACACCGGGAATTCTGTCCATGGTGGATCCTGAAATATTCACGTTTATTCCAACGCCGCCAACATCGATGACGACGTTCCCCTCTTCAATACTCTCTAAAATACCATTTACATAAGCTATCAAAGCCTGTTCCCCCCAACACAATTTTAGATATCCCTATTATAGAACATCTGTTTGCATTTTACAAGAGTTGTCCCATCTCCCCAATGGAATCAAAGATCACATCCGGCTTTACCTCGGACCTATCCGCATCCTCAAGGCTGCACTCCCCTGTCAGCACAAGAACGCCCATGGCTCCGTTGTTAACTCCCGTTGCCACGTCTGTATAAATCCTGTCGCCCACAAAAGCTATCTTCTCCTTAGGAACTCCTGTTGCGTCCACAACCATGTCCACAGTCTCCCTGAAAGGCTTACCCACATACTTGGGACTGACCTTTGTTGAGAGCTCTATAGCCGCACACATTGCTCCGCAGTCGGGTATAAAACCGCCCTTCACCGGACAGTTGATGTCTAAATGTGTAGCCAGGAAAGGCGCTCCCTGCATGATATAAACGCAGGCATTGGAAAGTTTCTCATAGGTAAGGGTCTTGTCAAAAGCCACTACTACAGCATCCGGAAGCTTCTCGCATTCAGCGTTGGAAGCCGCAGCATTGGCGTCCCTCTCAGGCACAAACAGATCTATTCCTGCTTCTTTAAAGCTCTCCTCCAGTGCAGGTGTCCCAAGCAGGTACACGCTCTTTTCCGGATAAAACCGCTTTAAATATCTGATCATAACATCGCCACTGGTCATGATCATGTCCCTTGTTATGTGGCAGTCCATTTTCTCCAGCTTGTCGATGTAGAGTTTCGGCGAAGTCGAGGAATTATTGGTGAAAAAGATATATCTTTTCCCTGCTCTCCCGACTGCCTCAAGGAAAGACAGCGCTCCCTTAAGAATCTGGTCACCCAGATAAAAGGTTCCGTCCATATCAAGGACAAAGAGCTCAGTCTCCGCCAGTATTTTCTTTTTAAGTTCAATATCGCGTAAATCTGTCATACCATTAAATTCTCATTAGTCAGATGTTTTTCGTAGATCAGCACCGTATCACCGGCTTTTATCACAAGGTTTCCCTTAGGGATGATCGACTTGCCGTTACGTCTTACCATAAATATGTAGCTCTGCCTGGAAATGTCGAGATTCCTTATAGCAACTCCATTCCAGGTATGGCCTTCGCCTATATTTACTTCCTTAAGGTCTATGGCCTGAATGTCCTTCACTTTTTCAGCGCACATTACAAGCACGTCTCCGGGCTTAAGAACAGCGTCTCCCCTTGGGATGATTGTCTCCGATCCCCTTTGGATTGCGACGATCAGCGCATCATGTGGTATGCCGATCTCTGTGATCTTTTTTCCGGACCATTTATCCCGTTCTGTAAGCCTTATCCTTATGAAATGGATGTTCTCTTCCTCTGCATACTGTCCGACTGTTTTGAGCTTCTGATACTGCTCAACGAAGCCGGCGCTGATGATACCGGTTGGTATGGCAACCATTCCGACTCCCAGGAAGCTGATTATGATTCCCATTATCTTGCCGGGGATTGTGACAGGATAGATGTCTCCGTATCCCACAGTGAGCAGCGTCGATGTGGCCCACCATATGCCTGAAAAAGCATTCTGGAAAACATCCGGCTGCGCGTTATGCTCAAGAGAATACATACAAAGGCTTGATGCCATCATCAGTATCAGAATGATGAAAACCGATGCCATCAGCTGTTGTCTCTTGGAAGAAATGACTTCTGTTATTACGTTAAGCTGGTCGTAATATGAGTTGATCCTGAAGAGCCTTAATATTCTTGCGACTCTGAAAAGCCTGAACACCGCTCCACCCATAGGAAAGAAAATGGGCAGATAATATGGCAGGAAGGATAAAAGATCTATGATTCCCACAAACGAAAAGATGTATCTGACAGCCGCTTTCTCTGCCGGCAGGTCAGTATAGAGATGGTTGGATGAAAAGAGACGCAGCAGATAATCCACCGCGAAGAAAAATACAGTAACTGCTTCAATGGTAAGGAGGAGCCCCTTGTAGTGCTCCTCCATATAATCAAATGTAATAGCAAAGGCGGAAAAGAGATTCAGAGCGAGAGCCACGATGCTGATGATGTCGTAGCAGCGGTTGATGGGCTCATCAATCACGCCCGTGCTGACCATGTTGAAAACCCTGGCCCTGGCACGGTCAAGTCCTTCGTTATAACTTTTACCGGATCCCGATCCTGTATCAGTCATTTCTTCTCCCTGTTTTTGCGCTTTCCAAAGCTCTCCATGACAAGGTCGCTCATATCCTGAAGATAATCAAGACTTCTCTTCTTGTTCTGAGCTTTGACGCGCTTTTTCTCGGCTCCCGACAGTTTCATGGTGTCACTGTCTTCACCTACATACCAGGCTTTTGTGGAACCTTCGCCTTTTATGTTTATTCTGCCCACGTTCTCGAAGGCGTCTGAGGATCTCTTTTGATACTGCCTCTCATGGGAAGTGCTCTGTGATCCTGACGATGTCTTCTTATATATGGACTTAAGCTCCTCAAGATCTCCGATCCCGGTATCGATGTATTCTTTCCTGTTGTCGGCCTTCTTGTGGTCTTTCTTCTTCAGCTCGCTCTTCTTGTTTTCATGCTTTTTGAGCTCGCTCTTTTTGGATTCGTTCTTTTTCAGTTCAGCCTTCTTTAGGTCTTTCTTTTTACCCTCGGCCTTCCTAAGCTCAGACTTCCTGCTGTCGGCTTTCTTTGCGTCCTTCTTGAGCTCTGACTTTTTACCGTCCTTTTTGTGGTCGGATTTCTTGCCGTCCTTCTTGTAATCGGACTTTTTGCCATCTGACTTCTTGCCGCTTTTGCCGCGGTATTCACGGTCATCGTCGCGATCACGGCGCTTTAATCTCTCGCCGGTTCTCCTGTAGCGGTCTCTCTTGGATTCTTTCTTTTCAAAAAGAACGAGATCCTGAAGATCGGCACCCATCTTGAGCTTCATGAAACCGGCAGCAAGCTGTTCTGCTGTGTACTCGCCTTCCTCGACTTTCTGAGTAACGAACTCAAGAGCTGAGGTAATATCACCGCTCTCAATGATGTCGATGACTTCAGCAAATACCTTCTGAGACTTGGCTCTTGTTATTTCCTTGGCCCTGGGAACACGTCTTTCTTCAATGCTGGTGTGGCAAATTCTCTCTATCTCGCGGAGTTTGTACATCTCCTTGCCACCCACAAGGGTAAAGGACTTGCCGCTCTTACCGGCTCTTCCTGTTCTTCCTATTCTGTGGACATAGTACTCGATGTCCTCGGGTATATCGTAGTTGAATACAGCCTCAACGCCGCTTACGTCGATGCCTCTTGCAGCCACATCCGTTGCTATAAGGATGTTGATCCTGCCGGTCCTGAAGAGGTTCATGACCGTGTCCCTCTGATTCTGGGACAGATCACCGTGGAGCCCGTCGCAAAGATAGCCCTTGCCCTTCAAGCTCTCTGAGAGCTGGTCAACCATTTTCTTCGTATTGCAGAATATGAGGCTCCTGGCCGGATTGTAATAATCCATAAGCCTTGTCAGGACTTCCTCCTTCATCTTCTGGGGAACCCTGTAGTAAGCCTGTTCGATAGCTGCCACCGTTATTTCACGGGGCGTCATCTTTATGAACTGTGCATTGTTCTGATACTTTCTTGTTATCTGAAGAATGGGTTCGGGCATCGTTGCGGAGAAAAGAGCTGTCTGCCTCTCCGCGGGCATACCCTCAAGGATGGTCTCAATATCATCCCTGAATCCCATATCCAGCATCTCGTCGGCTTCATCCAGGACCAGAACCTTAACTTCGCCAAGTTTCATGGTATGGCGCCTCATGTGGTCCATCACTCTTCCGGGAGTTCCAACAACTATCTGAACTCCAGCAGAAAGAGCTTTTATCTGCCTTGAGATGTCCTGTCCGCCGTAGACAGGCAGAACTTTTATGCCGGACATATACTTGGCAAAATCTCTGATATCGTCCGCTGCCTGCATTGCAAGCTCTCTCGTGGGACAAAGCACCACAGCCTGCAGATGCTTGTTATCCGGATCCACTTTCTGAAGAAGAGGTATGCCAAAAGCAGCTGTTTTGCCCGTTCCGGTCTGGGCCTGACCGATGATGTCTTTTCCCTCCATCATCACAGGGATAGCTGCCTTCTGAATGGGGGACATAACTTCAAACCCCATGTCGGAGACAGCTCTGATAATTCTCTCGTCAAGGCCTGACTCAGAGTAGCTTAAAGCATCCTCATCTACGGCCTTTGGTGTTTCTTCCAATATTTCTAAATCTTTACTCATTAAAACTCCTAAAACTGATTACATATCACCGCTCATTACATCTTTGTTCTTGATGATATAGTCAAGCAGAGAAATAATGGTGAGCGCGAGTGCGATCCACATTATGATCTGTGTGATAAGCGGTATAAAAGGTACATTCTCCAGATTGGCGATCATAAGGATTACCATGAACATCTGGAAGGTTGTCTTGAACTTGCCCCAGTAGCTGGCGGCAATAACACGGCCGTTATCTGCGGCTATAAGTCTGAAACCGCTGATAATGAACTCTCTTGCGATAATGATGATAACGATCCAGGCGGGGATCCTGCCCAGCTCTATGAGACCTATCATGGCGCTGCAGACAAGGAGCTTGTCAGCCAGAGGATCCATGAACTTTCCAAAGTCGGTAACAAGATTGTATTTTCTGGCAATCTTGCCATCCAGAAGGTCTGTAAGTGAAGCGATGATAAACAGTGCCAGAGCGATCCATTTAAAGACAGGATTATACAGACTGCTCTCAACATTGTCGTTCAAAAGAAAGAATACAAAAAACGGAATCAGTACAACTCTTGTTACAGTAAGCTTATTCGGTAAATTCATCTCTCAGCTCTCCTATCAAATCATATTCATTGGATCCGGTTATCAGCACTCTGACATAATCTCCTGTCATCAGTTCTCTCTGAACTCCGGTAATAAAAAGATATCCGTCAATGTCCGGTGCATCTTTGTAGGTCCTTGCCACATAGGAAAGACCCTCGTCATCATCAGCATCAGTGATCCTACCTTCAATGACTGCGTTTACTACTCTGCCCACCATGTTTTCTGCTGCCTCAAAAGCTATCTCCTGCTGCAGCTTCATGATCTTGTTCCTGCGAAGGGTCTTGGTCCTCTCCGGAACCTGACCTTCCATCTCAGCCGCCGGTGTATCCTCTTCCTGTGAGTAGGTAAATACTCCGAGCCTGTCGAACTTAAGATCTCTTACAAGCTCCATGGTCTGTCTGTGATCTTCAGCTGTCTCAGACGGGAATCCGCTTATCAGCGTTGTCCTCAGGCAGATGTCCGGAATCTCGTCCCGAAGCTTTTTCACCAGGTCTCTGATCTCGGCGTTATTGGTACGTCTGCCCATGAGCTTTAAGATCCTGTCTGACCCGGACTGGATGGGCAGATCCAGGTAATGGCAGATCTTGGGCTCGCTCTTCATACACTGAATGAGCTCGTCATTTATCTCTTCAGGATAACAGTACAGAACTCTTATCCATTTGAGACCTTCTATCTCACAGAGCTTATGCAAAAGCTCCGGCAGTGCCTTCTTTCCGTAGAGGTCCGTTCCGTACAGTGTAGTCTCCTGAGCCACAACCAGAAGTTCCGTTATGCCCTCGTCTGCAAGGGCTCTCGCCTCCTTGAGAAGATCTTCCATTGGAACACTTCTGTACCTGCCTCTGACTTTGGGTATGATGCAGTAGGTGCAGTGTTTATCGCACCCCTCAGCAATCTTCAGGTAATCAAACAGGCCTCCTGTAGTGATGACTCTTTTCTGTCCGCCCCTGGGAGCCTTGTCCACGTCGTCAAAGTGCCGGTCATGGGAATAGAGCTTGTTCCTCTTTACGGTTTCATCGATGGCATCAACTATCTTCTCTATGGAAGTTACACCGATTATCTCATCCACCTCAGGGATTTCTTTTAGAATCTCATCCTGATACCGCTGGGCAAGACATCCTGTTACGATCAGGGCCTTTAGCTGCCCCTCTGTACGTCTCTGTCCAAGCTCCAGTATAGTGTCGATGCTCTCCTGTTTGGCATCACCAATAAAGCAGCAGGTGTTTACAACTGCTGCTTCTGCTTCGTTCTCATCATCGGTAAAGCTGTGGCCTCTATCGCTCAAAAGCCCCAGCATTACCTCCGTATCAACTCTGTTTTTGTCACATCCAAGTGAAACAAAAAGAATCTTCATATTATTCGTTCTCTTGGTCCTCTGACTCCGCTGCTGCAACTTCTTCCTCGGCAAGCATTGCTGCCTTCTCCTCATCAGTGAGGATCCTGAGCTGAGCCTGGTTCATCTCATCAACTGCTATGGAGAGAGGTTTCTGTTTGTCCTTAACTCTTACCATGGGCTCGTCGCCTGCGATGATCTGTCTGGCTCTCTTTGCTGTAGCCATAACAACGGAATATCTTGAATTGATTACGGGCTGCTCGCCCTCTTCAACTTCCTTGTTAACTACGTTCATAAGATCTACATAAGAAGGGTGTATCATTTTGTTCCTTTCCTGCGGACTTGCCGCATAAACAAGCTAATGCAATTATAACTCATTAAGCTCATTTCTAATAGTGTTTATAAAATCAAGATTTCTTGAGGGCGCTCCGTGGGCCGCTTCTATAATAGAATTGACTCTCTCCACGCACTCATCAAGGTCATCATTGATAACGATGTAATCGTAGTTTTCAATACCTACCGATTCTTCTCTGGCTCTCTTAAGCCTTTGTTCTATAACTTCGCTGCTCTCTGTTCCTCTGCCGACGAGCCTGTCCCTGAGCACCTTTGCAGAAGGTGGCATTACGAACAAAAGAACTGCATCCGGATTCTGCTTCTTTATCTGAAGAGCTCCCTGGATCTCAATCTCGAGGATGACATCCTTGCCCTCTGATAACTTGTCCTCCACAAACTTTCTGGGGGTTCCGTAATAGTGGTTAACATAGCCTGCATGCTCGATGAGGCCGTTCTCAGCAATGAGCTTCTCAAACTCCTCGTTGCTGACAAAGAAATATTCCCTGCCGTCTACTTCGCCGGGCCTTGGATCTCTGGTGGTGGCTGATACTGAAAGAGCATATCTGTCGTACTTATTTGTCAGCTCCTTCATGATGGTTCCCTTGCCTGCTCCTGAGAAGCCCGATACTACAATGATAATACCTTTATTCATAGGAAATAATCTCCCGGGTTTTAGTATTATTCTATATTCTGTATTTGTTCTCTGACTTTCTCAATATCAGTCTTGAGCGCAATTCCTCTGTCAGAGATCTTGAGATCTGTGGACTTTGAGAGTATCGTATTGGCCTCCCTGTTCATCTCCTGTGCAAGAAAATCCAGCTTGCGTCCGATGCCGTCCCTGTCATCACCGGTTTCAAGGGTTTCTCTTGTGGCCTCGATATGGCTTCTAAGCCTTGTGAGTTCCTCATCCACACATACCTTGTCAGCATAGATGGTAACTTCCATGGCCAGGCGGTTTTCATCCACCTGCTTGTCTTCCAGCAGGTCCTGAATCTTTTCCCTGAGTTTGGCCTTATATTCCGAAATAATCTCCGGTGAACGCTCTGTGATGTACTCCACGTTCTCCTTCATGCCGTCCAATTTTTCAAACAGATCCTGGCAAAGGAACTCGCCCTCTCTTTTTCTTGATTCAAGGAACTGACTTCCGGCCTGATCCAGAGCTTTTTTAATGCCACTCCAGACTTCCTCTTCGTCAAGCTCCTCTTCCTCCATGGTGAAGACCTCGGGGAACCTTGATAAAACAGAGATCCTCACGTCGTTATCAAGTCCAAAATCCTGAGCCATCTCCTGCAGGAATGTGAAGTATTCCTGCGCGATAGCCTTATTATATTTAACCTTGGATTCTGATTCAGAAAAATCCTCGTAGCTGATAAATACATCTACCTTGCCACGCTTCATATAATTCTTGAGTTCTGAACGGATAGCCGCCTCAAAGGCGTTAAATTTTTTAGGCATCTTGATGTTGATATCAAGATATCTGTTATTAACGGATTTAAGTTCAACTATGTACTTGCGCTCTCCTTCTGTGACCTCACTTCTGCCAAAACCAGTCATACTGCAGACCATAAGTCAGATACCCCTTTCTTCCGGGCTGAAATTTTACACAAGTTATTATAATATAACGCGCAAATGCGGTCAATGTCAACAAAACAGGGCCTATGGCTCAGAAAGATCTCTTTACGATCTTAAAGGTTACCTTTTTGGTTCCTCCGTAGATTCCTCTGCCTCTGATGATCATGGTGGCTGTTCCTGCTTTTTCATTATTGGAATACTCAACTATCTCATAGTCATCCCGGGTCAGCTCGGTCTTTCCGATCTTTATTGATGTTATCTGATCCTTTCCGGGTTCTATGGCTTTGCCGGTGTAGGACTGATCTGCCACCTTGACTGTCGCCTTGCTTATGTCAGTCTGCATGATCTTGTAGCAGCCGGACAGTGTTCCTTCGTAACTTCCCATTCCGGTAACTTCTGCCCTGACAACTGCTCCTACAGGAAGGATGTCTGCATTTTCAACAATATCTCCCTTCTTCCTGTCGATCACAGTGCTGATCTTGTTAACCACCTGTGTTACCTGTACATCCTCTTCATATCTGTAGGTGACAGTCTTATTGTAATCCTTGCCTGCCACCAGCTTTGCGGAAGGATTTGATGCGTCAGTGATCACAGGTGTGGACATGAAGGCCTTTGCCTTATTTACATAGACCTTGTCAGGAACAGATATTATCATTCCTGCAATATCCTGTTTTGTAATACTAAAGTTAAGAGCCTTATAGCTGCCCGTAAAGCTTCCCTTGCCCTTGATGCTGATGGTCGGGAGCTTTTTGGTGGAATCAGTAGTCACAGCGTTGTTGTTTGAATAGGTCACTGTGTAGTCAGTTCCCTCTGTGAGTTCTATTCCTCTGAAGTATACGCAGACTGCAGGCTTAACGCCGTTCTTCACATATGAAACCGACTTGTCATATACGACAGTGATGTTATCGACATCCTTTGCAAGGCTGTAAGCCGCAATCTTGAATGTCTTACTTACTGTTCCTGTATACCTGCCTGTTCCTGTAAATACCGCAGTAGCTGTTCCTGCCTTTTCATTGTTCTTGTAGGAAACCGTGTAATCCCTGCCCTTTACAAGATTTGTCTTAACCTTTGTCTTGGAATCCGTAACTGTTAATAATGCGGTTCCGTAATTGTTGTTGTCATCAGAAGGACCAGCGGGCTCAATAGCGTCACCCTCATAGCCATAGCTTGAAGCGATGCCTGATACTGCAGCAGACTTAAGAGCAGTCCCCTTGATCGCAAAGGTGGCAGTTCTGCTCCCCGCATACTTGCCCATGCCTTCAACTGTCAGGGTTACATTTCCGACACTTGTGCAGTCAGAAGGCCAGTTGATGTAATAGTCTGTTCCCTCGATCAGTGTGTACTTCTTATCAGTAAGAATTATCTCAGGATGAACAGCCTCTCCCGTGTATTCCTGTGCCTTGATGGTCTTGAGGGTTGTCTTGGATATAAGTGTGCTCTCTGTCACGTGGAAAGTGAGCTTCCTTGTTCCCCTGTAGTTGCCCTTTCCTGTAAGGGTTATCTCATATTCTCCGGCTTCTGTAATGCCCTTATTGGCCTCGCCCTTTTCGTTGATCCAGCTTGCGTCATAATCTGTGCCTGACGAGAGCTTCTTTGTACCATGTAAAAGAACTGTCGAAGGCTTCTGGGCCTTTTTGTTATAAGAAGCAAAGACATCCTCTGCACTGAAGGCTTCATTATCCGCAATATCAAGGGCAGTAATCTCAAAGTCAAGCTTAAGGCTTCCGTTAAAGCTTCCGGTCCCTGTAATAGTAAGCGTTGCAGTTCCCGCCTTGGTGTTGTTCTTATAGGTGAGCTTGTAGTCATTCTTCTCCGTCAGCAGGCTCTTGTGATTATATACCCTGATGTTCTGGGTAACAGCACTTCCGGTGTAAGGCATCTCTTTTTCAAAGCCTGCAACCCAGAGCCTGTCGGGGATTCTCTCCTCCATGGCCTGTCCGGGATCTTCGGATACAGGGATGTCCTCCATTGCGACGTCTCCTATATCACTCTCATCGGGCTTAACTGCAATGACAAGAGTCATCACATCGCTGTCTGCGCTGCCGTCTTTTACTGCAATGGCCTTTATGGTCACATCAGTTACTACAGTGATAGGGCCGTCGTAAGGCGTGCTGTTCATGGTGGGCTCTGATCCGTCAAGCGTGTAATAGATCCTTGCATCCAATGTTTCAGTTGAAAGAGTTACCTTTGTCTTTCTTTCAACAGGTGTTGATCCATCGATGTTTGCAAAAGGTTTCTTAACCTGCTGGCGTACTGTCCATCCTGCTACCAGCACCACATCGTTGTCTATGGGAGTCTTAAAGTTAAACTTTTCATCGCCGTAGAACCAGCCATCAAAGTTGTAGCCCTTAAGAACAGGTACGCCGGGATCTGTCACCAGATCTCCGTTCTCATAAACAGCTGTAAAAGTATTGCCCTCATAACCTTCAAGAGTTCCCCCATTGAGGTTGAAAGTAACCGTGCAGGAACCTGTATGCACAAGCGTAGTAAAGCTTACACCTGCAGCCTCTCCCGCATCACAATCTGCTGTCTCGGCAGCTCTCTGGTATACAGTGTACTGTGTATTAGCCCTGAGATTTGTAAGCTCAGGCTCAGCCTGGAAATTAACGCCGTCGATACTGTACTCACATCCTGCAAGAGCTGCAACAGTAACGGATGAACTTGTTACCGTTTTGATGGCAGGAGTCTTAACACTTCTTCCCTTGTTCTTGCCTGATACAATAACCGCGCCTTCAGAGCTATTACTTTCGTGCACATAAGGTGACTCTGCAACCCGCTGATAGAAGGTATATGCGGTGACGGGTTCAAGACCTGCAAACACATTTGAGGTCTGCCACTCGCCTTCATTCATCTTGTACTCATAGCCTTCTGTAGCCTTGAGGGTAATGGTGGTATTCACTACCGACTCAGCCTCGGGAGCCTTGGGAGTAAGTGCCTTATCTGCAATATATTCAAGTCTAAGAGACTTATCTATTGCTGCATACTTATCAATAGCAGAGTCAGCATAGCATTGAATCGTGAGGTTAACATCTCCAAAGAAAGCGCCGCTTCCTATGGATGTTACTTCCTCTCCCACTCTGAGAGCTGTAAGTCCGGCGCAGTTTGTAAAAGCAGACTTTCCGATGGTCCTTACCTGCTCGGGAAGAACGATGCTGACGAGGCTGCTGCATCCATAGAACATGGAGTCGCTTATGCCTGTTACCCTGTTCTCTGCTGTAAAATGGAAGCTCTCAAGATTCTTACATCCATTAAATGCAGATGTGCCAATAGTATTTACTGCTTTTCCAAGTGTAACTGAGATGATACCTGCACAGTGATAGAAAGCTCCTTTACCGATGATAACTGTATCATCAGGAATAAATACATCACCTTCATAATCCTCAGGACATCTTACCAGTGTATTTCCGGTGTAAAGGATCCCGTCATGGGCTTTGTACTTTCCATCCCCGGAAGTCTTTATTTCTTTTAATGACGAACATCCGTCTGCAAAGCCCTCCCCCACACTGACAACTGATGCGGGAACAGTCAGCTCTTCTATCATTTTGTCATTGTAAAATGCATGCCTTCCAAGGCTTTCCAGTGCAGAGGGAAGCTCAATAGCCTGAAGATATGTGCATCCTGCAAAAGAGCTGTCGCCAATCTCTGTAATACTGCCCGGAAGTGTCACATAGTAGAGGTTCACCGCCTGCATAAAGCAGCTGTCAGGAACTGTCGTAACCTTTGTTCCGGAAAGATCCACCTTATTGAGGGATCCACATCCTGCAAAGGCTGAAGCGCCAATCGTCTCCACGTTCCTGCCGAAGGTGATCTTCTCCAGGGAATTACAGTTATAAAAAGCTTTTGCATCGATGCTTGTGACAGTGTCCGGAATTATCACATTTGCTGCTGTTTCATTAAAGGCAAATGCATACTCACCGATTGCAGTAACAGTCACGCCGTTAATGGTCGAAGGTATCTCCACATATGAGGATTTTCCGGTATATCCGGTGATGGTTACCTTGTTTTCATCATTCTCATAGGAGAATACATCATCTTCCTTATTTTCATCGATCTTGTTCCATCTTGCATAGAGGGTAATGCCCTCGCCCGGCATAACATCCTTTTCAAAATCCCACTTGGCTGTCAGGAAGGTGTTTGAACACCACGCGCTGAAAACATTGTTGTCCTTGGTAGGCTTGGGAACAGTTGTGATCTTGCTGCCCTTAGCGTAATACCTTGTGCTGACAGCAGTTCCGCCGTTGGACTCAAATACAACAGGGTATTTCCTTGCCATGAAATCAAGGCCGTTATTCTCAGCATAAGCTGCGGCATTTGAATCTGCATCGGCAATTATAGTCACATCGCCATGGAATGCTCCGTCTGCAATATCAGTTATTGTTGCAGGGACAGTTACTGTTTCTATAGTATCTTTTGCAAATGCTCCGCCTGCTATTCCGGTTATTTCATAACCGTCAATAGACTCAGGAAGGACGTAATCTTTAGCATCAATGACAATACCTGTAATTTGGGCTTTGTCTTCCGTAACTGAGTAGCTGTATGTACAGGTCCAGTCAGCCTTAAGCGTAACATCGCTCCCCGGCATTACATCTGTTGCAAAATTCCAGGCCCTGTTATTCTCATCACCTTCAACAATCCACTGTGCGAGCTTATATGAAGACTTGCCAATTGCCTTAAGTGTCTCCTGAAGATAATCTGAGACAAGCTCTCCTGCCTTGACTCTGTACTTTGCCCATTCACTGTCATCGGAAACAAATGTCAGGTTATAGAGGTTGTAGTCCACAAGCTCTTTTCCTATGAACTCTTCAATGTTCTCATTTCCTATAGGACCATAAACCTGTACCTTAGGTGACTCCCAGAATACGAAGCTTCCGAAGGTGTCTACCGTTTCGGGAAGGGTAACGCAGTTCAGCATGCTGCAGCTTGCAAAGGCCATCTCACCGATCTCTTCAAGACCTTCATTTAAGATAACCTCCTTAAGCTCAGAGCCTGCGAAGGCATAGCATCTGATACTGCTCACAGTATCGGGAACGGTGTAGGAATCTCCCTGCTTCTTTGCAGGATAAAGGATCAGCTCAGTTTTTTCCTTGTCGAAAAGAATTCCATCCTCCGATGTAAAGAACTCATTTCCCGAAGCTACCGTTATAGTGCTTAAGTATGGTGACTCCACAAAGCAGTCCTGTGCAATCTCCTCTACAGTCTTTGGTATTGTTATTCCAATTACATCGTTATCATAGGCAAATGCCCTGTTTCCGAGCTTTGTAACAGGAAGTCCCTTTATCTTTTCAGGAACAGTCACATAGCCGTTATTTCCTGTATAGCCGGTGATCGTCACTTCGTCTGCAATAACTTCATATCTGAAGTTATTGATGATGCTCTCATTGGCGTTCCAGTCTGCATAAAGAGTTATTCCACAGGCCGGCATCAGATCATAATCGAAATCCCAGGGCACTGTGCACTCTTCATCAAAGTACCATCTGTCAAATACAAAACCGCTGTAAGAAGGCTCATCGGGCTCACAAACAAGCTCTCCTACTCTCTCGAAGCTTACTGTATCAGACTGGCCGTTGTTATAGACATAATTCACAGGTGCATAGTTTTCATCGATGTCCTCAAAGGGCAGATTATTGTTATTTGCGTACTCTTCTGCCTTTGAGTCTGCATGTCCGTATACTGTCGTAATTACATTGCCCTCTTCATCAGTCATATATGGTATGCCGCTGATATCAAGAGTATCTGAATAAACCAGGATTTCCTCGAGGCCGGTGCAGCCTGTGAAGGCAGCTGATCCGATGCTGTTTAGCCCTGATGGAAGTACAATGCGCTTAAGACCATTACAGTACTGAAATGCATTTGCACCTATCTGTGTGACGGTGTCCGGGTAACTGATCTCCTCAAGCTGTTTCCAATAAGCGAAAGAATACGCAGGGATGGCTGTTATTGCTCCGGATAAAGTTACTTTCCTCAGTGACGGATACTTTCCCGGTACTACGTTCATGGCTACATTCGTACTCCAAAGCAGATTAGAAAGAGCCGTGGTCACATCTCCGTTCGTTTTGACAAATCTCATTTCAGGAATCGTGATGCTTTCGAGTCCTGTGCATTTATAAAATACAGTTGGTCTCAGCGTTACCTTGTCAGGAACCACCACCTCTTTAACATTGGTCAGCTCTGTAAATGCATAACTGTCTATCGTTATTTCATTATTGGGTATTACTATCTTTGTTACATTTGAGCAATAAGCAAACGCATATGGTGATATGGTCCTTACCCCATCGGGGATGTCTATCCGGCTTATTCCATTGCAGTATGAAAACGCATAGTCTCCTATAGTGGTTATATTTTCACTTATGGGTAGAGTCTTAAGTCCATAACATGACCTAAATGCCTCTACACCTATCTTTGTGACGGTATCCGGGTAATTTATCTCCTCCAGCTGTTCCCAGTAACTGAAACAATAATCAGGAATAGCTGTTATTGCTCCGGTTAAGGTTACTTTACGCAGCGCCGGATACTTTCCGGGAACTATGTTAATACCTTCACTGGTATCCCAGAGCAGACGGGAAAGATGTGTGGACACGTCTCCGTTCGTATTGACAAATCTCATATCCGGAATAGAGATGCTCTCAAGCCCTGTGCATTTATAAAATACAGTTGGTCTTAGCGTTACCTTGTTAGGAACCACCACCTCTTTAACATTGGTCAGCTCTGCAAATGCATAACTTTCTATCGTTATTTCATTATTGGGTATTACTATCTTTGTTACATTCGAACAATCAGCAAACGCATATGATGATATGGTCCTTACCCCATCGGGGATGTCTATCCGGCTTATTCCATTGCAGTATTGGAACGCAAAGTCTCCTATAGTGGTTATATTTTCACTTATGGGCAGAGTCTTAAGTCCGGAGCAGAACCTAAATGCCTCTACACCTATCTTTGTGACAGTATCCGGGTAATTTATCTCCTCCAGCTGTTCCCAGTAACTGAAACAATAATCAGGAATAGCTGTTATTGCTCCGGTTAATGTCACTTTCCGCAGTGACGGATATTTTCCGGGAACTATGTTAATGCCTTCACTGGTATCCCAAAGCAGACGGGAAAGATGTGTGGACACGTCTCCGTTCGTATTGACAAATCTCAATTCAGGAATCGTGATGCTCTCAAGCCCTGTGCAATTATAAAATACCGTTGGTCTTAGCGTTACCTTGTTAGGGACCACCACCTCTTTGACCTTGGTCAGATCTGCAAATGCATAGCTTTCTATCGTTATTTCATTATTGGGTATTACTATCTTTGTTACATTCGGGCAATCAGCAAACGCATATGATGATATGGTCCTTACCCCATCGGGGATGTCTATCCGGCTTATTCCGCTGCAGTATTGGAACGCAAAGTCTCCTATAGTGGTTATATTTTCACTTATGGGCAGAGTCTTAAGTCCGGAGCAGAACCTAAATGCCTCTGCACCTATCTGTGTGACAGTATCCGGATAACTTATCTCTTCAAGCTGTGAAAAGTAACTGAAAGAATATTTGGGTATAACTGTTATTGCTCCGGTTAATGTCACTTTCCGCAGTGACGGATACTTTCCCGGTACTATGTTAGTTCCTTCATTGACATCCCAAAGCAGACGGGAAAGATGTGTGGACACGTCTCCGTTCTGGCTGACAAATTTCACATCCTCTATTTTGATTGTTTCAATATTAGTACATTTTTTTAATGCGCCGATTGGAATGGTAATACCGTTAGGTATTCTTATATCTGTAATAGCGAGATTTCCCTGAAGAGCCTCGGTTTCAATGCTCTTTACCTTCACCTTGCCATTATCAACATATGTGGGCACAACAACACCGCCCCCGGCACCTTCGTATCCTGTTATAACTGCATATTTGCCATCATCGGAGTCATAGACCTTGTACTTAAAGCCCTCGGAAGAATATGTAACTCCGTCGTCCACAATAGTTTCATTCTCAGGCACTTCCTCATCCCAGGGATTATAACCCTCTTCATAATCATAGTTGGCATAGAGGGTTAAATCATGATCAGGAACAGGCAAAATGCCAAGAATCCACCTTTCAGTGTGATCAGGATTGGTGTACCAACCCTCAAATCTGTAATCGTATATCTTAAGTGTCCCTTTGATTATAAGTGGTGTTCCCTCAACAGCAGCGAACTGGGTACTTGGCTGCCCTACATCCGAATAGTCAAGGGTTATGGTGTGAGTTGGGGTAAGCTTTGCATACAGCACCATGTTTCTTGTAACCTTGTCTTTTTCGAAATCCCACCTTTTCTTAAAGGAAGGGTCCGTATACCAGCCTTCGACACCAACTCCATTTCCCTTTTCATCAGTGAAAAAGCTTGATGTATCGGGTTCTTCAGCATAGCCGTGGTCCGGCACTGTCTGATTCGGTACTACGGCATAGCTCTTTCCGGTGTTAAAGATAACCTGATACTTATTTACAAGGTAGACTTTAAGTACCTTCTCCATATTCATAACATCAATGGAGCCATTGACCTTACAGGTAGTCCCCGGAAGTTCCACCTCCAGGGATCCCCCAAGACGGTCAAAGGCGGATAGCGCAAACTCTACTCCCGATGATACGGATTCTTTCTTTTCATACTTTAAGCCGCACTCCAGAGATATCTCAAGTTCGGCAACATTCGCAACCTCTACTTTAATATAAGCCTTTATATAAGCTTTCCACTCGGCAGAAAACTCGAAATCGAAGTCGCTGTCAAACTCCTGTATCTCCTGTATCTGATCGCCCACAATCCTGTAGCCGTCAGTACTGGACATGGAATACTCAATGGAAAGCTCTCCCGAAAAGTCATAGCAGGCATTGACGCCACAGGATATCTCTACAATACCCGGGAAACCGACTTTGTAAGTGACTATGGGAATCGTTGTCTTAAGGGACCCGGAAATGGAACCGCTGATGGTGGCCTCCGCCTTTTGGGTTGCCTCAAAAAGAGTTATCTCTCCGGTGATGAAATCAATATCTGCCTTGGTAGTATAAGAGAGGTCAAGCCCCACTTTCCCTGACAGGTCTATTTCAAATTCAACGGAAGGATCTGTATCTCCTCCATCTAAGAGTTTGCTATTCTTAAGCGTCTTCTGAAATTCAATCTCACAGGACTTTCCAAGAGTGTACTCTGATACAGCATCTCCGGACATGAGCATGTACTCATCGCCGACCTGTTCCATGTCATCCAGGGTGTACTCCTCGTAAATACCATCATTGTCTGAGTCAAAATAGAATACTGCCTCATTCCAGTCAGGCTTCATGTTTTCTGCGTCAATGTGAATGGAATTTAGAGCATCCTTGCCGATAGCTCTTTCAACATAGATAACAGAACTGTCACTGAAATCCTGCTTGTCTGTAACCCTGAAAACATCGCCGTTTACGACCTCATCCGAAGGCGCAAGATAGAAAACCGAGCCCACTTCAAGGTAGGAAGCCTCAGTCTTATCAAATTCAAATTCATTATCTGAAATCCTGGAATAATGAGCTCTGTAGATCTCTGAAAGGTCTATTACACCGTCAGCAAAATCAAGCTCTGAAAGGTTTGTAAAGCTGTAGCCGTTCTCCTCTGCAAAGGTTGCAGCTGCAGTACCGTGATAGGCTTTGATGGTAACATCAGAGCCAAATGCATCTTCATTTATATATCTTGTGTAAAAAGGTATCGAAATTGATGTGAGGTTTGTAAGATCAGAAAATGCGTCTGCTTCGATGGCTGTAACATAGTATTTCCCAAGTTTTTTGGGTACAGAAAGAGATGCCACCTCAGTATTTCCATAGCCTGCGATATGGGCATAGCCATCCTCGTCAAGGTAGTAGGTCCACTGACCGGACTGCAGGAGTTCTTTGTCCTGATCCTTCTTATTATCTGCCAGCTTGTCGGAACCTGTCAGCTCCTCATCATCTGTGTCACTGCCGGGAACACCTGAAATATCCTCAGAAGAAGTGTCAGATTCTCCCTCAGCACCGGTGATATCCTCAGTATCTTCACTCTCGGCCGAATCATCGGCAGATGTATCTGCGTCTTCCAAGCTGCTTTCATCTGCAGATTCATCCACGCCGCTTTCACTTGAAGCCGCATCTTCAGAATCTGATGATCCATTTTTGCCTTCTTCTATAATGTCTTCCATCTGCTTTCGCAGATCCTCATAGCCGTCAGCCTCCACAGAAGCGGATGATGAACCATCTTCTTCTGTCTGTGTCAGTAATGAATAATCGGCTGCCGTAGCAGGCGTGCTGACAGAGCCAAACATCAGTATAGATGCCATCACAGAACACAGTATTCTTGCAGAAATTCTCTTCATTTTCAAACCTCACACGCAAATTATAAAAATTTTATAAACAAATTTTACCGCATGAAATTATATCATAATGCAATCCAAAATGCACAAATAATTTTATTGTTATGATAAAAATCTTAACTGCTGAATTAAGAATCAATTAATAATTGCACAAGAGACAGATTAAGATTTCCGGTTAGTTTAGCTGTAAAGTAAGACCATAAAGCAACGTAAACGTTTAAGAAGCGAGGGGAAAAAGCTATGATTACAATTTTAAAAGAGAAAAAGAAGGCAGTTTTAATAGCTACAGTACTTATTGCAGCGGTCGCAGTCGCCGGTATTTCAATAAAATCAAACGCAGCCATGACAGTAAGCGCCTACACTGTCGACAAAGGAACACTCGACAGCAATGTGGAAGTCAACGGCACTGTAGAGAGTAATCTCGAGAAGGTCTTCTATTCTGAACTGGATGCAAGGATTGGAACCGTTCATATTAAAGAAGGCGATTTTGTAAAAAAGGGTGACGTCATCATATCATATGATAAAGAAGATATTGAACGTCTCGAAGCGCTTACAAATCTTCAGGCACAGGCCGATCTTGGAAGTTACAACAACTCCATGCAGACCGGCAGCCGCACTGCAGGTCTCTACGGCGAAGCAAAAAGAAATCTTGCCACCCTCGATCAGCAGATAGCAGAAACCCAGGAAGCCATCACGAGGACACAGAATAATCTGGCTGAAAGAAAGGCTGATCTTGCTGATTTTGGAGCAA
>JAEEGF012101732.1_pt1 | contig 20142 bp, 16 predicted proteins | sample 9134171 | NCBI WGS metagenome assembly JAEEGF01 (sample SAMN16246542, study PRJNA631951) | gut metagenome | biome: gut microbiome; feature: rumen; material: AP-attached | host: Bos | place: Iran: Karaj | collected 2018-10
GTGATCATTACGCTCGTGGTCGGGCTTCTCCTTCTCATACTGGAAAGGAGCGGATATGGAAAAGGTGTATCACGAATCCGCGAACTGAAGATCACGATCCCAGAGGATCTGAACTACTCCCGCCTGTTTGACGATCTGTTCCAGAGATATACAAGGAAGGCTGAATTTCGCCGCGTGAAGACAACCAATATGGGAACCATGTATGAATTGGATTACAGAGTGGAACTCCGCAAACCCGAAGAAGAAAAAGAACTGATCGATCTGATACGGTGCCGCAACGGGAACCTGACCGTCATTATGGGGCTTGTGGAAAGGGAGAAGAACATGCTATAATAATTAATTAAGCTTACATGAGGAAAGGAGGCGGCAGACGTGCTGATATTTGAAGCAGTGGTATATGAAGCACCGGTTCAGCAGGTTGGTATTCAGCTTGATGAATCTCTGTTTCCGCGCATTGCTGCTGAAGAAAAGGAAGCCTTCTGCACTCTGTACGAAGCCTGCTCATCAGCCATCTTTGCCTATGCCCTCAGCATCCTTCGGAATCGTGACGATGCTGAAGATGCTATGCAGGACACTTTTTTAAAGATAAGAAGCGCCGCTCATCTGTATAAGCCGCAGGGGAAGCCCATGGCATGGATTTTCACGATCACAAAGAACGTTTGTCTTATGATGTATAGGAAAAGGCAACATATCGTTAGGCTGTCGGAAGAGTCCGAAGAACCTGATTTCGGGCTGGATCAGATCGAGAATCTGGAAGACAGAATGACGCTGGAGAAGGCTTTTACCGTTCTGCCGGAAGACAGCTGCCGGATCATTATGCTCCACGCGGTGAGCGGTATGAAGCATAGGGAAATAGCAGAATTATTGAATATGCCGATATCTACAGTACTTTCAAAATATAACAGGGGCATAAAAAAGCTCCAGACAGAATTGGAGGGGATGCTATGAGTAGTCCGAGCGAAAGACAACTGAATGATCATCTCCGCCGGGCGGTTTCCGCCATTCCATCAAACCATGCTGAGGAAATCTGGAATATGCCGGTAGAGAAAGCTGACAGTGATGCATGGTTCCTGGAAGGAACAACGACCAAAAGGAAACGCACTCACAATTATTACAGATGGGCAAGTCTTGCGGCAGCATGTTTTGCGATTATCTTTATCGGATGGTTTCAGGTATACCGGGCTGCGGATACAACCGTTTATCTGGATGTCAATCCCAGTGTTACACTTGACGTCAACCGTCTCGGCAAGATCATCAGCGCGGATGCTGATAACGATGACGGCCGGAACATACTGGACAATATGGATCTAAAGGGCATCGATGTCGATGTGGCCATGAATGCCCTTCTCGGGTCCATGGTCAAACAAGGATATCTCTCTCAGGCGCAGAACACGCTTCTGATTTCTGTCAACGGGAAGAATGAAGCCAGAACAACAGCCCTCAGACAAAAGCTCTCGGTAAATGCTGAACAGACGCTTGAAACGCTTCTCGGAAGCGGGATCGTACTGGGGCAGACCGTTGATCCGGATGATGCCGCAGAGGATGTTGCCGAGCACTACGGAATCACCCCTGGTAAAGCAGCTTTGATCATTCGCCTCTTGAAAGATCAGCCTGAATGGAATGTTCAGAAACTGGCGGCTATGCCTATGGCAGATCTGATCCAGTATTGCCAGGCAGCAGGAATCGATATTTCACAATATCTTGGCGAGGACGGCGAAGTCATCGGGGATCTCAATTCTCTTTGGGATGATGATTTTGACGACAGGGATGACCATGACGACAAGGACGATTTCGATGATCATGACGACAAAGACGATTTCGATGATCATGACGATACGGATGTTTACGATGAAGATGATTTAACCGGCACGATTCCCAGCCATGAAGAATCAGACGACGATGATGACCGTGAGACCGGAATCATTGAAAATCATGACGACCCTGATGACATAGATAATTTTGACGATATAGACGATCCTGATGACGAGAACGATTCTGATGGCTATGACGATGATGACGAGCCCGATGATGACGATTGATCTCATAATCTATGGCATAGCCTGATAAACATCACAAAATTGCACAGCAATACGGCCATGCTGAAGAAAAAACATGAGAGTGCCCGATATGGCATAAACCATACCGGGCACTATATTCGCACATATGTCACAGGCTCCCGATTGCCACACCTTGTTATATCCTATTATGAGTTTTTCTTGCCCTTGCTTTTGCCCTTATGAGCGGCGCGGGCGTTGTAGAAACGGTGTAACATTTAATAAAGGGATTCGATGAGCAGATTGCGAAAAATCCTTTGTTTTCAACGGTTTCAGAGGATTTCATTAAAACCCTATAATCAGCGGCAAACACCTATGATTTCGGGGATTTCAAATTCCGGTTTGTCGAAATACAAGGCAGGCCGAAATACCCGGAGGAAAGAAGGAGTATCAAATGACTACAGGCGAATGGATCACCTTAATTGCCGTGTTTGTGATTGCGGGAGTGTGCCTTTTCCTGGGCATCCGGTCATTTCTGGAGCGTGGCTTTTTGCTGAACAACGCTTACATTTATGCCTCAAAAGAAGAACGGGAGACGATGGATAAGCGGCCGTATTACAGACAGTCAGCGATCGTTTTCAGTGTTTTATGTGTGGCATTTCTTGTGATCGGTCTGGCTCTGATCTTAAAGAACGACAAGCTTTTTCTGCTTGAAATACCGCTGTTTGCGGGAGTGATCGTTTATGCGATCATCTCTACCATAATGATCAATCGGAAGAAAAGATGACCAAGTCACAAAGTCTTTCGAACCCAGATGCCGGGAAGTTTGCACTGATGAAGAATACCGGCAATTGAAGAAGGCATTTTTCGAGAAGGAAATGAATCTTTGACATAGCGCAGAAGGAACTGATGACAGATGCTGATGACTATACTTTCCATCATCGTAAATATTGCGTATTTTGTCGTTCTGAATATGAATATCTATACGGACCGGGCAATGATGCCGACCGGGGATGTTCGGGAATGGCATCGCAGCCCGATAGCAAGACTAAGTATTGCTGATCAGTCATTCCTGATATATCTGCAAATTGTTATTGCCGCTGTCAGTATTATAACAAGTGTTCTGTTTCTGTTTGGAGTTCGCAACAAAACGATCAGAACAATACAGTTGGTCAGCGTAATAGGATCTACGATCGTATTTATAATCATCATGATTGTAACCTCTAATTCGTTTGCCAAATATGCATGAGGCGGGGAATTATTCAATCCGCTTTATCGAGGTGACTCATCATGCTTGAAAAAATGGGAGAGTTCTTCGATGCCCGCCTGGACGGGTATGAGGAGCATCAATTAAAAACCATCGCTTCCGCAGAGGAGTTTTACCCTTTTACCGTAGCTTGCCTGCCAAAAGCGCCTGGATCGAGAATTCTGGACCTGGGATGCGGCACAGGACTGGAGCTGGGATACTATTATGAGATGGTTCCGACGGCTGCGGTCACGGGTATCGATCTGGCTCCCGGTATGCTGGAAGCGCTGAGGAAGAAGTTCCCGGAGAAAGCATTGATCTTGATTCAGGGATCCTATTTTGACGTGCCTTTTCAGGAAAATGCTTTCGATGCGGCGATGTCTGTCGAGTCGCTCCATCATTTTACAAAAGCGGAGAAGATTCCGCTGTATGCAAAACTTCGGAGAGCACTGAAGCCCGGCGGATTTTTCATACTGACAGATTACTTCGCCGGTTCAGATGAAGAAGAGCAGTCCCGGCGCGAAGAACTGCTTCGGCTCAGGAAGGAACAAAAACTCCCGGACGAGGAGTTCTATCACTTTGATACCCCATTGACCGTTGAACATGAGAAGGAAGCGCTTTTGGCGGCAGGTTTTTCTTCCGTCACGGTTCTTGAAAACTGGGGACCGACATTTACACTGAAAGCAGAACGATAAACCAGGATCGTTGGAGGATGTCTTGATCATCACAAGCAGAGAACCTATCCAAAAAGGCTGGTCCAATGACAAGAAATACTGTATTACCGATGAAACCGGTAAGCGGTTTCTCCTTCGTATTTCCGAAAGGACCGCGTATGATGCAAAGCAATCTGAATTCATGATGATGCAGCGTGTCGCCTCCCTCGGAATCCCCATGTGCCTGCCTTTGGAATTCGGGGTCTGCAAGGAAGGTGTATATGCCGTCCAAAGCTGGATCGACGGGGAAAGCGCTGAAGATGTGATCCCGCGGCTCTCGAACAAAGAGCAATATGGCTATGGTCTTGAGGCGGGGCGGATCCTCCGGAAGATCCATTCGATTCCTGCGCCGGATTCGCAGGAAGACTGGGCGGTCCGGTTCAACCGGAAGATGGACATCAAGATCCGGAACTATGAGCTGTGTCCGATCAAATGCCCAAATGGACAGGCATTCATCGACTACATCGAAGCCAATCGCCATTTATTGAACGGAAGGCCTCAGACCTACCAGCACGGGGATTATCATATCGGAAATATGATGATCGACCGGAACGGACAGCTCGTCATCATCGATTTTAACAGAAACGATTACGGAGACCCCTGGGAGGAGTTCAACAGAATCGTCTGGTGCGCCCAGAAATCCCCGCGCTTTGCTTCGGGGATGGTGGACGGCTACTTCGACGGCGATGTGCCGAAGGCGTTCTGGGAACTGCTTGCTTTATACATTTCGAGCAACACGCTCTCGTCGGTGTATTGGGCCGTTCCTTACGGAGACGCGGAAGTGAACACGATGTTGAACCAGGCATCGGACGTGCTAAACTGGTATGACGATATGACTAAAACAGTGCCAGACTGGTATTGCGGCGAACCGGGGTGAGGTATGGTATCAATGAAATTCAAAGAAGGATCTGGCTGGAAGGCATGCCATCATGAGGACGCAGAACGCTTTTTCGGCGAGTACGGCGGAATTCAGGCCTATCATCTGTACGAACTGACAAAAGAACAGTATGATCTGCTTGACAATGAAATGACTGAATACGATGCGGCCAGGATCATGAGCGACGGCCGGCATCTGTATATGTCGGTAGACGATCGGTGCGGTCCGCCTTATACCATTGTTTTTGATGATGATTACGAAAAGCTATGCCTTTGGGCAAAAGTGATGAGGAGCGGCAGGGTCTGGCCGGATGAGCTGACCGACGCTGCAGTGGAGTTGTTTGAGTCCGAGAAGAACAACCGCGAACAAAGGCGAAGGAGGCGGGAGATGAAAACGAAGAACTATCGCTTTATGGAACTCGTGGAGAGAGAACAGGGCTTTGAATATTATCAGGCCTTCCGCGACGAAGTGGACTGGATCATCGGCGGCAAGGGCGACACCTTCTGGTTTGTGATCATGAAGGACCAGGCCGTCAAGGAGACCTATGTCGGAACGTTCAGGGACGGCGAGTGGACCGACCGCAGGATCAAAGGAAAGAAGAAAACCGTGAAGGAAATGTCTGCGGGAAGCACCATCAAACGCATCGAGAAAAGGGCGTATTTCATGCAGGATGAAAGCTGGGTCAAGGACAGAAAACCCAGGCTGATCGAGGATGCGCATCCCCATTATCATTACGTCTATGGCATCGGAGACAAGGCGCTGGACGTGTCGGAGGCTTACGGAGTGAGCATCGCGTACTCGGATCTTCAGGATCCGGAGGCAGGCTTTCATCTGAGATACCTTTATACGGGGAAGGATGTTGAAAGCCCGGTGTAAGGCATTCCTGATGGAAAGCGGAGATCGGAGAAAATGATCGAGCTGACAAAAACGCAGGCGCGGCAGTTCATCCTTGCCAAACAGGGCTTAATGGGGAAACATCGTTTTTCCGGCAAGGAAGGGGCATACGAGTACGTCCGGCGCGATCCTGCCTTGCCGGGTCGAAGGGATCAAAACATTCCTGGGAGATCTATACGCCGGCGGAAAAAAGAAAGTACGGTTATTATACGTTGCCCATGCTCTTTGGAGAGCAATTCTTCGGGAGAATCGAAGCGTCGGCGGATCATCCGTCCCGGACTCTCCAGGTGAAAAACATTTGGTTCGAACCCGGGATCCGTGAGACCAAAGAGATGCAGGCTTCCATCGAACGGGCACTGACCCGTTTCGCAAGATTTAACGATTGCGAAACGGTGGAAAGAAAACAATAAACAGAAAGAGGAAGGATCAAATGAGACAAAAACACAAAGACCTGATGAAATGGATCCTCCTGGCCCTTGGCCTTCTCCTTATGGCAGCGGTCTGGATGCCGGGTATGATCCGGGCAGATGAAGTGACTGTGGACAATGGCATCCCGGTCATTACCATTCGGATCGATGAATCGCAGGGCACCATCGAAGATATGCTGAACAGCCCGGACCACAGCGTGCTGTGCTACGGATCGCTCTCGGTCAAAGTCCCGGAGGGCTTCCGCTATTCAGACTTCCCGGACCTGAAGCCCGAAAGCTTCGAAGGCCTGAAAATGAGCATCCGCGGGCGCGGCCATTCGACCTGGAAGGACACGGAAAAGAAGCCTTTCAAGATCAAGCTGGACAAGAAAGCGGATCTGTTCGGACTGGGCAAGAACAAACACTGGGTGCTCGTCGCGAACGCATTTGACGAGACGCTTATGAGAGACCGGATCACGGCCTGGCTCGGAGACGAGATGGACTTTGCCTTCACGCCGCGCGGCGTGCCGGTCGACGTGGTCATGGTCGGAAGCCAGTCCGGCACAAAGTACCTCGGAAGCTATTATTTCAGCGAAAATGTCCGCGTGGACGACAACCGTCTGGAGATCGCGGAACTTTCGGATACGGATACGGATCCGAAGCTCATCACCGGCGGATATCTTCTGCAGAACGGCTCACAGCTCAGAGCCGGTTCTCCGGACCGCTTCTTCACGAGCCGCGGAATCGAATGGGCGACCGATACGCCTTCTTACGACACGGAAGAGGGCGAAGCACCGCAGGAAGAAACGCCCAAAAAGCATGCCCAGCAGGAGTACATCCAGAACTACATCCAGTATTTTGAAGACGTGCTGTTCGAAGAGGGCACGGCCTACCGGGATCTGATGGACGTGGAATCGGCCGCCAAATACTGGCTGGTCAACATGGTCGCGCTGAATAACGACGCTTATACGACCGGAAGCACGTACATTTACAAAGACCGCGATCCGGAGGGCGGCGTGGCCAAGCTGTACTGGGGACCGCTCTGGGACTTTGATTTTGCCTGGGACATCCGCAACATCACAAATGGCTTCTATTTTGGCGATGAATGGGTGAAAGCCCTGTTCTATGACACCGGCGAAGGCGGATTTGTTCAGGAAGTTAAGAAACAATGGCCGGCGCTTAAGGCCTTGATGGAGAAACTTGTCGAGGACGGCGGGATCATCGATCAGTATTATCAGGAGACCAAAGCCTCTGCCGAGAAGGACTATGCGATCTGGCATCCCGAAGCGGAATTCAGTTATCAGAATGAAGTGGATGAGCTGAAGTACTGGATCCGGGAGCGGGTCAGTTGGGCGGATGAGAACTTCTCCATGCTGGATCATGCTTCGCACAAGATCACCTTTGTGGCCAACGGCAAAAGCTATCGGACGTCGTTCAGAACGGAAGAGGAGTTCGTGGAGCCGGATGAGGAATACCCGGAGATTGAAGGCTATACCTTCAGGGGCTGGATCGATGCGGATGGCAATCTGATCCAGTCGAAGCTTCCCGTCACCGGCGATCTCACGCTCACGGCCAAATATGTGCCTGACAACGAACTCGCGCACATCAAAGAGATTGTTTTCCAGAGAGACGCGGACATTTTACAATATGATCCGTTCATCAAGCCATACACCATCCATTTCACGGTCCTGCCCGCAGATGCGGAGGACAAGATCGTTAAATGGTCTTCCTCCGACGAAACGGTCGCCAAGGTGGACAAGACCGGTGTCGTGACCATTCTCGGAACGGGAGAGGTGACCATCCACGCCAGGCTCCGGCTCGGAACATCCGGAGATTTCAGGCTTGTGATCACAGATGAAGAAGCACTGCCTGTCCCGGCTTCGATCAGAACCGATCGGGAAGAGATTCAGATGACAGTTGGGGAAACGGCGGCAATCGGGGTCATTTCCGATCCGTCGCCCGCCAGGATCAACGATTTCCGCTACGAACCGGATGACCCGATGATCGTTTCGGTCAACCGGATGGGCATCCTCACAGCGAAGAACGCGGGAAAGACCACCGTCCAGGTGAAGACCGAGACCAGGGATGAAAACGGAAAGAAGACGCTTCTCACAACCACTGTGACGGTAGTTGTTACGGGAGACACCACACCTTCTGAAGGACCCTCGAAAGAGACTGAGAAAGAAACGAGTCCATCGGAAGAAAGCCAGACGCCCGAAAAGCCTTCGGAGACGGCTACTGGCGCGCCTGCGGAAGAAACGACTGAGGCCGAAACGCCCGTCCCTGAAGAGAAGGGTTTCGACTGGAAATGGGTCTGGATCCCCCTGGCCGCAGTGGCAGTACTTGCGGCCGCAGCCATCGTGGCGGTCGTCCTGAGAAAACGGAAGAAGTAAGCGAAACAGGCGCGGTACTGACACGCAAGCGGAACGGAGGAACCATTCCGCACTCTACGAAGCGTAGGTTGAGCCCTTTGCGCCTGTAGATTATCCTGTTGTCAAAAGGAGGGACAACCGATGAATCCGTATGTGACAGGAACCATGATCAGGCGTCTTCGGGAAGAGCGGAAGATGACCCAGCTTCAGCTGGCCGGGAAGATCGGCGTGACCGACAAAGCTATTTCCAAATGGGAGACCGGCCGGGGTTATCCGGACATTGCGCTTGTGGAGCCTTTGGCGGAGGCGCTGGGCGTATCGGTGATAGAGCTGTTCTCCGGCGAGGACGTGACGAATACCAACAGATCCTTCAACATGATGCGGATGAAGTGTTACGTGTGTCCGATCTGCGGGAACGTGATCGTGAGCGCCGGGGAGACGGTCGCAAGCTGCTGCGGGGTCGTCCTGCCTGCACTGGAAGCGGAGCCGGAGGATGAAGGGCACCGCCTTCAGTATACAAAGGTCGAAGACGAATACTACGTCACGATCGCTCATGAAATGAGTAAGACCCACTATATTTCGTTCATACTGGCGCTCGCGGATGACGGCTTTGAGGTGAAGAAACTGTACCCCGAAGGCCCTGCAGAAGCACGCTTCAAGGTCCGGAGGACGAGGCGTCTCCTGTATTATTGCAACCGGCACGGCCTGTTCAGCGTGAGGGTACGGTGAGGAATGATTTGATCAAAAAGAGTAATGATATGCGCCGCGGGCTCTGGCCCGCGGTGCTTTTTCATAAACTGCTGAAAATTCTGCAAATAATATGTTGACAGACGACATATATCGTGCTACGATACAGTCGTCGGGCGACATAACGAGATCCGACATAACAGGAGGCGGCCAAAGATGAAACGAGTCGAACCATTATCGGAGAGCTACTATTACATTTTACTGTGTCTGGCGAAGGGTGCGAACCACGGTTACGGCATCATGCAACTGACCGAGAAACTGTCGGGCGGAGACGTGACGATCGGATCGGGCACGATGTACGGAGCAACGTCCAATATGATGAAGAAGGGATGGATCCGTGAGATCATGTCCGATGAACCGGGACTGGAGCGGAGAAGACTGTATCAGCTGACAGAGTCCGGAAGAGAAGTGCTCAGGCTGGAGATCTCGAGACTTCGCAGGATGCTCGAGAATGCCGAGGAGGTATAAATCATGGCTGGCGAAACGAAAACCTCATTTAAAATGTACTCTGCCTGGAATTACCAGAAGGAGATCGAAGATCTGAACAAGGCCTCTTTGGAGGGCTGGCAGCTCAAAAAGGGCGGCGGTTTCCATTCGACGTTTGTGAAGAATCCGGACGTCTGCTATCGTTATCAGCTGGATTACGGCAGGATCGACGATATGGGCCGCTACATCGAGACCTTCCGCGAACAGGGCTGGGAGTACGTCAACTCCACCTTCAACGGCTGGCATTATCTGAGGAAACTCTATGATCCGAGCCTGCCGGAAGAAGCCTATGAGATCTTCACGGACAGACAGTCTCTTCAGGAAATGAACCGGCGCTGGGCGCGGTTAGCGCTGATCATCGGATTGATCCTTGCGGCTTTTGCGGTCTTCTGGGCAGTCCGGGTCATTATGGAGCCGAACTGGCCGCGGATCCTCCGCCTCATCACCTTCGGGTTTGAAAGCGGTGTGCTGATCTTCGGGTCGCTGGTCATGATGAATCCTGATGCAAAAAAGAGCCGCAGAGGAGACAACCTGTTCGTCGTCCTTTTCGTTGCGGGCATCCTTCTGGGCGCCGCCGGTTCGATCGTTCTGGATGCCAGACGGCCGCATTTCCAGACCAATCAGACGGCGGGGTCTGTCGAAACGCCGTCTCGGGATGAAGACTGGATGAGCTTCAAGGTGCCATATTCGGATTATTACTATATGGATGTGGACCTTGAAGGCAAGAAGCCGGTGACCGTGAAACTTGTCAATGAAACGGGCGAAGTGCTTTACGCCGGGACCGGTACGGATCTTCATGAGAAAAACGTACAGCTGAGGCTTTCAAAAGGATCGTATAGTCTTACGCTGAGCAAAGAATCCGGCTTCAAGGCGGATGTGGTTCTGGATTGACAGAATCTGGCAAAACGAAAAAGAGCCCTGAAGGAGCGTCTCCTTCAGGGCTCTTCGTATGTCTGCCGCTTTGTTACTTCTCCGCGGACGGGAGCGTGAAAATGAACTCCGTACCGACGTCCGGCGTGGAGATGACGTCGATATTTTCCTTGTGGGCCTGGATGATCTCGCGGACGATGGAGAGCCCGAGGCCGGTGCCTTTCTTGTCCTTGCCGCGGGACTGGTCGATCTTATAGAAACGCGTCCAGATCTTGGGCAGATTCTCCTTGTCGATGCCGATGCCGTGGTCCCGCACGGACACGAAGACCTTTTCACCGACCAGATGGGCAACGATGTCGATCGTACTGTCGTCTCCCGAAAACTTGATGGCGTTGTCGACGAGGTTGTGGAGTACCTGCCCGATGCGGTCGCGGTCCGCGTTGACCGGAACGGTCTCGGTTTCGAAGGTCACGTCAAAGCTGAGATTCTTCTCCTCAACACGTCCTTCGAATGCCGGTAAAACCTCCAAAACCAGCTCTCTAAGGTCGAAGTCCGAGCGGTGGAGGATGATGCCTTTCTCAAGCTGCGTGAGGTCCAAAAGGCCATTTGCGAGCGTTGTGAGGCGGTCTACTTCGGAGAGTACGACATCCAGATAATGTCCCTCAGATTCCGGCGGGATCGTGCCGTCCTGGATGGCTGTGACATAGCCTTTGATGGAGGTGAGCGGCGAGCGGAAATCGTGGGAAATGTTCGCAAGAAACTTTTTCTGGTCCTCGGAGGCCGTTCCGATCTGACGCGCAAGGTCCTTCTCGATTTCAGCCAGTTCGCCGATCTCATCCCGGCGCCTGAGGGTCAGAGGATAATTCAGGTTTCCGTTGGCATACTCATGGCCGGCCTTGGCCGTCTTCTGAACGGCGCTCACGGTAAAGGCGCTTTCCAGGATCAGTACGACGGCCAGAAGAAGCAGCATGATCCCGTAGATGATGTAGCTGAAGAGCTGCCATTGATTGACGATCTGCCAGAGTCTGGAAGCCGGACAGTGGATCAGCACATAACCGTTCAGTGTAATGTCTGTGGTGATCGGGGCGAAGACCGTGAGTGTGCCTTCCGGCTGAGTCCCGAAAAATGTGCCGGTCAGATAGAAACTGTTCTGTTCGGTGAGAGAGAAGCCCGGTATGGCTTCCGGGGCGGCGGTGGGGCCGGCGGATGCGTACACTTTTCCGGCCACGTCCACGATCCAGATGTCTGCATCGTTCAGGGAGGCCATGAGATTCAGCGCTTCCTGGCTGTTCGGCCGGCGGATGAGCTCGGAACGCGCAATCAGAACGGCTTCCTTATGCAGAGAAGTTGCGGTCTGGCTAAGCGCCTGCCGGTAGGCCAGGACGCCCATGGCGGTCAGCCCTAAAAAGCCGAGGATCGCCACGGCGAAAAAGATGATCAGAAGTTTTGTTCTTAGTTTCAGGCTCATTACTTCAATGAAAACTTGTATCCCACGCCCCAGACGGTCAGGATCGCCCAGCTCTCATGGTCGTGGATCTTCTCGCGGATCCGCTTGACGTGAACGTCCACGGTGCGTGTGTCGCCGGCGTATTCATAGCCCCAGATGCGGTCCAGAAGCTGCTCGCGCGTGAAGACGCGGTTGGGAGAACTTGCCAGGAAGTACAGAAGCTCCAGCTCTTTCGGCGGCATTTCGATCCGCTCTCCGTCACAGAGCACTTCATAGTTGGACAGGTTGACGGACAGTCCGGGGTAGGTCACGATCTTCGAGGGTTCCTGCTCCTCGGCTTTTGTGCCGGCCGTCTTTGCGTGACGTCTCAGGATCGCCTTGACGCGGGCAACCAGTTCCTTGGAATCGAAAGGTTTCACCATGTAGTCGTCCGCGCCCAGCTCCAGTCCGAGGACTTTGTCGAAGACTTCGCCTTTCGCGGAGAGCATGATGACCGGGCAGTCCGACCTTTTCCGGACTTCCCGCAAAACCTGATAGCCGTCCATGCCGGGCAGCATGATGTCCAGCACCATGGCGTCCGGGGCAAACTCGCCAAACACCGACAGGGCATGCTCCCCGTCCGGTGCGATGCGTGTCTCATAACACTCTTTGATGAGGTAGAGGGAAATGAGCTCGGCAATGTGTTCGTCGTCGTCTACGATGAGGACTTTCTGCTTGTCTGCCATCTGATTCTCCTTACTTAAACTCTGCGATGGTGACGCCGGAATCACCTTCTCCGATGGTTACGAGGCGGTAGGACTTGATGTATACCGACTGCTTTAAGAGCCGCTGGACCGCATTCCTTAAGGCGCCCGTGCCGCGGCCGTGCACGATACGGACCGTCTTCAGGTGCGAAAGGTAGGCATCGTCCAGATATTTTTCAAGGGCGGCGGAGGCGTCGTCCTGGTTCATGCCGATGAGGTTGATCTCCGGAGAGATCGTCGCAGCCTTTCCGAATTCTCCGGAGGAAGCGGAAGCGCGGGGCGCTTTCTTTGTGCTGTCCTTCGCGTTCTGGTCTTCCAGTTTCTCGAGATCGGAGACTTTGAACTGGCTCCGAAGGATGCCGACCTGCACGTAGAGCTCGGACCGGGCGTCAGGCGCGGTGAAGACAATGCCTTCCACGCCCAGAGGAAGCACCAGGACTTTGTCGCCCGGTTTCAGTTCCTTTGATTCGGCGGAAGCCTTTTTGACAGGCTCCTTCACGGCGTCTTTCGGCAGCGTATCCTGAATCATCTCACGTGTCTTTGTGCGGTGCTGCTCGAGTTCGCGGACGTCCTTGCCCTGACGGTTCATGGCGCGGATGGTTTCATCGAGCTGCGCTTTGGCTTTCTGAAGCATGTCCTGTGCTTCGCGCCGTGCGTCCGCCAGGATCTTCTGACGCTTTTCTTCGGTCTTGGCTTCTTCGGCGCTGAGACTCTCGCGAAGCCGGTTCGCTTCGGCCTTCAGCTGCCCGATCTTGGACTTCTCCCGGTCCATTTTCCGCTTGGAGTCGTTCAGATCGCGGATCACGTCTTCGAAAGCGACGGAATCCTGATCCATGCTGCGCTGGGCCTCTTCGATGATCGCCGGATCCAGCCCGAGACGGCGGGAGATCGCGAAGGCATTGGACTTGCCGGGAATGCCGATGAGCAGTTTGTACGTGGGGGAGAGCGTGCCGATGTCGAACTCGCAGGAGGCGTTCTCCACACCTTCCGTGGTGAGCGCGAAAAGCTTCAGCTCGGAATAATGTGTGGTTGCCATCGAACGTGCGCCGCGTGCCCGTAAAGCTTTCAGAATGGCAATGGCCAGATTCGCGCCTTCTTCCGGATCGGTACCTGCGCAGAGTTCGTCCAGAAGAACCAGAGAATCCTCGTCCGCTTTCCGAAGAATAGACGTCAGATTCTTCATATGGGAAGAAAATGTCGACAGGCTCTGCTCGATGGACTGCTCGTCACCGATGTCCGCATAGACCTCTTCGAAATGTCCGAGCTTCGATCCTTCGGATGCCGGTATATGAAGACCTGCCTGGCCCATCAGCGTGAGAAGCCCGACGGTCTTCAGAGAGACGGTCTTGCCGCCGGTGTTCGGACCGGTCACGATCAGCGTATCAAATGTCTCCCCGAGCCGGACGTCGATCGGAACCGCCGTCTTCGGGTCCAGTAGAGGATGCCGCGCCTGACGGAGTTCCAGGACGTGATTGTCCGTGAAAGCCGGCCGGACCGCGTTCATTTCCTTCGCGAGGGCAGCTTTTCCGAACACAAAATCGAGGTGGGAGAGGATGGAGAGATCGGTTCGAAGCGCATCTTCGCGGCCTGCGGCTTCCGCAGACAGATTTGCAAGGACTGCTTCGATTTCCTTCCGCTCGGCAATCTCCAGCTCACGGATCTCGTTGTTGAGTTTTACCACGGCGAGCGGCTCGATGAAGACGGTGGAACCGGAGGATGATTCGTCGTGGATCATGCCGGGCACCTGTCCGCGGAACTCGTTCTTGACCGGCAGACAGTAGCGGCCGTTCCGCATGGTGATCACATGGTCCTGAAGCCAGGAACCCTGGGAGACCACGAGGCGGTTCAGTTCGTCCCGCACCTTGCTCTGCGCATTCTTCATACGCCGGCGCACAGAGAGAAGACCCGAGGAGGCGTCGTCGGCCATTTCCTCTTCCGAAAGAATGCAGCGGTCGATCTCCCGGTAAAATGAAGACGCGGGATCGAGCGCGTTGAAATAATCGGTCAGAGAATCGCGGAAGCCTTCTTCTTCGGGAGGCTCTGAAACGGCTTTCTTACGGTTCCCGTTGTCGTTCGCGGCATTGCCATAGGCTTTGACACGTTCCGCAGTTCTTAAGAGCATGGCGACGGAAAGGAGTTCAGGCATGGAGAGAGAAGCCTGCACGCGAAGTCTCGCCAGGGATTCACGAATGTCCCGCGCGCCGGAAGCCGAGAAACTGCCGTAACGATAGATCCTTGAAAGCGCGTCTTCCGTTTCCTGCTGCGCGTCACGGACGTCGTAGACGGTTTCGAGAGGCGTGAGGAGACGCGCTTCTTTCTTCCCGAGGGGAGTCAGACATTTTTCCTCCAGCCGCGCGATGATCTTGTCAAATTCAAGTGTTTTCAGCACTTTGTGATTCATAACCGTGTTTCCGCCTCCATAGATATTCAGATTATAACTTGAAAGCACTGTTGTTTCAAGGGGTTCAAAGCGCGCCCGGAAGCCGCGTAAGTCTCAAACGACGCATCTCTGAGATCGTTTTTTCGAGTTCACACAATCTTCACAAAAAGAATTAGCACTCACTATTGACGAGTGCTAACAATCGTGCTATAACAAGGCCGAAGGTTGAAGGAAGAACCGAAAGGTCCTCACCGAGACCTGAAAAATAAAACGAACGTCCCTTGTGGGCGAGTGCATTATGGAGGTGCTATTATGTTATTTGTTCCGAGTATTTTTGGTCATGATGTGGATGACTGGATGGATGATTTCGACAGAGATTTCTGGACGGATAAGAAGAACCCGCTGTACGGCAAGCATGCCGACCGTCTCATGAAGACCGATGTCAGAGAACTCAATGACGGCTATGAAGTCGACGTGGAGCTGCCGGGCTTCAAGAAAGAAGAGATCAAGCTGAGCCTGGAGAAGGGCAACCTGACGATCTCCGCGCAGAAGGGCCTTCAGAAGGAAGAGACCGACAAGAAGAGCGGCAAGGTCATCAGAAAAGAGCGTTACGAAGGCAACCTGACCAGAAGCTTCTATGTCGGTGAGAATCTCGACAAGGAAGACATCAAGGCAAAGTATGAAAATGGTGTGCTGAGCCTTGTGATCCCGAAGAAGGCGCCGAAGGCCGAAACGACGGAAGACCATTACATCGCCATCGAATAAAGATGATGAGAAGCGGTCTGGCCGCGATCTGACAATTGAACACAGGATATTGCCCCGCCGGTCACGAGCTGACCGGCGGGGTTTTCGTGAACACTTTTTGAATTCTGCGCCCCGGCTCTACTCATTATGCCGGAATTATGCTATGATTCCGGCGTGCTGATCTTAAAAGACATCCGAAAAACGTATAAGACCGGAACACTGGTCACGAAGGCTCTCGACGGCGTGAGCCTTTCTTTCCGTGACAATGAATTCGTGGCGATCCTGGGTCCTTCAGGCTCTGGAAAGACCACGCTTCTCAATATCATCGGCGGTCTGGACCGCTATGAGTCGGGCGAACTCATTATCAACGGCGTCTCGACCCGAAAGTACCGCGACCGGGACTGGGACAGCTACCGGAACCGCACCATCGGCTTCGTATTCCAGAGTTACAATCTCATTCCGCATCAAAGCGTTCTGGCCAACGTTGAACTGGCCCTCACGATCAGCGGCGTTTCCAGAAAGGAACGGAAGAAACGTGCCGTCAACGCGCTCCGGCAGGTCGGCCTCGGCGATCAGATCCATAAGCGCCCCAACCAGCTCTCCGGCGGACAGATGCAGCGCGTGGCCATTGCGCGCGCACTGGTCAACGACCCGGACATTCTTCTTGCGGATGAACCTACCGGCGCATTGGACTCCGAAACAAGCATTCAGGTCATGGATCTTCTCCGGGAGGTCGCGGATACGCGCCTGGTCATCATGGTCACGCACAACCCCGAACTGGCCGAAATGTATGCCAACCGGATCGTGAGCCTGAAGGACGGCCGCATCATCGGCGACACGAACCCCTGCGAACCGGAGGAAAGCGCTCCGCCGGTCCATAAGAATCTCGGCCGGGCGCGCATGAACTTCTTTACCGCGCTTGGATTGAGTTTCAAGAACCTTCTGACCAAGTATGCCCGTACCGTTCTGGTCGCTTTCGCGGGATCGATCGGCATTACAGGCATCGCTTTGATTCTTTCATTATCCAACGGTGTCAACAATTACATAGATTCCATCGAGTCGGACGTCAGTTCCGAGTATCCATTGGCGATCACAGGCTCCACGGTCAATATGGCCGCGCTTCTGGATTCCTCCGGAAGCCAGGGGACAGAAGGCGAAGTGACGGAGCGGAAGACCGTCACGGAGCTGTTCTCCAAGGTGGAGACCAATGACCTGAAGGCGTTGAAAGCCTGGCTGGACGGAGAGAAAGATCCCCTCGGGAATAATGCGCGCGCCATCGAATACGGTTATGCGATCACGCCTCAGATCTTCCGGCTGGACCGCCTTCCGAACGGCACGGAGAAATACCGGCAGGTGAACCCGGACCAGACCATGTCTGCCCTCGGCATTGACATCGGTATCTCCGGCTATATGGATTCCGCGCTGTATTCGATGGACGTGTTTTCCGCGCTGCCGTCGGAACGGAGTCTATACGAAGACAAATATGAAGTCATGGCAGGTCACTGGCCCGAAACGCCTTATGAGTGTGTGCTCGTGGTTTCCGGGACCGGACGTGTGGCAGATATTGTGTTGTTCGCCCTCGGCATGAAGGACTACAGCATTTTCGAAGATATCGTGAAGCATTATCTTGCCGGAGAAACAGCGGAATCCAGCGAGGAGATCCTGCATTTTCAGTATACGGATTTCGTGGGGAGGTGCTTCAAACTGCTGCCTTCGGCCGACTATTACGCCTATGATGAAGAGTACCGGATCTGGACCGATCAGCGGGAAAATGAGTCGTATATGCTTCAGAAGATCCGGGAAGCCCGGACACTTCAGGTCGTAGGCGTGGTACAGCAGAAGGAAGGCGCCTCGGGGCTCCTGTCGCCCGGCATTCTATATGATGCTTCGCTGATCGGCGAACTCCGAAGCATGGCCGCTCAATCCAGGATCGTCCGGTCGCAGATGGCTTCAAAGGAAGTGGACGTGATCACCGGAAAGCCTTTCGGGACCGTCGACCGCGGAACGCTTGATTTCATGAGTCTTTTTACCTTCGATGAAAAGGCGCTGATGGAAGCATTTCAGTTTGACCCGGAAAAACTGACCTTTGATTTCTCCGGGCTGGATTTTTCAGGGATCACCAACCGGTTTTCCTTTGACCGCCTGGCCGCGATGGCGCGTAAGGCCATGGAACAGCAGGCTTTCACAGAGAAAGAGATCGAGGAGTTCGTGGATTCCCTGGAGCTTTCGGAGGTGCCGGAACGTGCGCGGAAACTGCTTTCGGACGCCATGCAGGCTTTCATCAGTTTTGTGAATGACAATCCGCGTTACGACTGGGAGACCCTCACGGACGAAGAGGCGTGGAGCAAGGCCATCGACGAGTTCCTGGAAACAGAGGAAGCCGCGAATCTGATCGAAGAGTTTTCTCTCGAAGCCGCAAACGCGGAGAAGGTCACGGAGAAACTGGCTGCGGCCTGGGGAGAGATGGGCAATCGTCTCCGGAATGCCATGAATCAGGTCATGCGCCAGCTGGCCGGAGAGATCCAGACCACCATGGTGACAGAGATCGGATCCGCCATGAAAGAAGCCATGGAAGCTTTGGCGACCCAGATGCCCGACGCCATTTCGGTCGACACGGAAAAACTCCAGCATGTGCTGAATTTCAATCTGACGCAGGATGAACTGGCAACGCTGATGGCATCTCTGATGTCCAGCGCGATTACAAGCCATGACGGCAACATGAAGAAGCTGGGCTGGCAGGACGAGGCATCGCCCTCCAGGATCACCATTTATCCCTTTGACTTTGAGACCAAAGCAGAGATCAAGGCCGCCATCGACGGCTACAACAAGCAGATGGCGGACGAAGGAGCGGACGACAAGGTCATTGCCTATACCGATATCGTCGGAACGCTCATGAGTTCTGTTGAAACGATCATCGACGTGATCAGCTATGTCCTGATCGGCTTCGTCGCGGTCTCCCTGATCGTTTCCTCCATCATGATCGGTGTCATCACCTACATCAGCGTGCTGGAGCGCCGGAAGGAGATCGGTATTCTGAGAGCGATCGGCGCCTCCAAGTTCAACGTCTCTGAAGTCTTCAATGCGGAGACCTTCATCATCGGCCTGCTGTCCGGTCTGATCGGCGTGGGGATCTCGTTGTTCTTTGTCATGATCATCAATCTGATCCTGCAGAAGCTCGTTCCGGACGTTTATGTCCGCGCGGTCCTTCCGCCCGAGCAATGCGGCATTCTCATCCTCATCGCCATGATCCTGACCATCATCGGAGGACTCATCCCCTCCAGAAAAGCCGCAAAGAGCGACCCTGTATCGGCCCTCCGGTCGGAGTGAGAAGAGTAACCGGCATTACGACAGGGCTAAAGGCCTTTTCTTTCAAACATGCTTGCTTTTTCGAGAGAAAAGTAAGCATGTTTTTTGATTTTTCATAAGGTGCTTATTCATTCTTCCAACTGAATAAGCATGATGAAATCGTTTTTTGTTTTACGCTTATCTGTTAATTGAATGATAAGCGTGAATACCCGGATCTCTCTTTAGTACTTACCTATTTTCTGAGAAGAGTAAGCGGGGTTTTCTCTTTCTATGTCATGCACTTACTTTTTCCCTGAAGAAATAAGCACAAACAGCACTAATTGGAAAACGCACTTACTATTCTCCAAGAATAATAAGCGCATATCACTACAATCCCATAGTGCGCTTACATTTTCCGAAGGAGAATAAGCGCAAATAACATGATAGATAAATTGCGCTTATTCTATCCATAAAGATATAAGCGTTGAAGAAGAATCATGAAGAATACGCTTCTTCCTCAGGATCAAATTGCTGAAATCGTTCCGAATGGCCGGATGCGTATAGAAGAGCAGAACATGAAAAATAATTGAAGCCTGGAATTCCAGCACTGGAGCCGATCCCGGGATTTCATACACAAAAAGCGGCGCGTTTTGTTACTGGTCAAATACAACGGTCTTTCCTATGATATGAGCACTGACCTGGTAAGACAAGGAGGTGCTGATGGAAGAGACGATTCGCAAGATCAAAGAGAGAGCTGAGGCCGATCGTGAACGGATTGGACTATTGACAAAACTGTTGGAAGACTGTCCCGATGGCCGGATACAGGTCTCCACGGTGAAGAATCATCGAAGGTATTATTTGATCAAAGACGGCCGAAGATCTTATGTCGGAAGAGATAAGTTTGATCTTGTTCAGAGGCTTATGAAAAAAGAGTACT
>JAEEGF010976518.1_pt1 | contig 20139 bp, 15 predicted proteins | sample 9134171 | NCBI WGS metagenome assembly JAEEGF01 (sample SAMN16246542, study PRJNA631951) | gut metagenome | biome: gut microbiome; feature: rumen; material: AP-attached | host: Bos | place: Iran: Karaj | collected 2018-10
GCTTTACAATTGCTTTGAGAACCGGACCTAATATGCCGGAATGTGAGCGGATCATCGGAAGCATAGAACATTTTTATGGTCATTTGGAGATAGAGAGTGTGGATCATCTTGGGCTGACATCTATCGAATATAAAGCGGATGTAGAATCAAGAAAACAGGAAATCATAGAATTCTGTATTAATATTTAGCAATAATGAGGGTCTGCCCTCTAAAAAACCTGCGAATATCCTCTCTGCAACGATCTGTGTCATTATTGATACCAATAGGTATGCTTCTACTGAAAAGGCAAAAAAAGATAAAGACCGGGGTGTGCGGCTTACTAACGAGCCTAACCCCGGCCTTTAAATGGCAGTTTTTCTATTTTCTGTCTAGGAGAATTTGATGTGATCTATGGTATCATTATTTGTTATTAACAACAGTTGTTTTAGAGTACTTGCCAAATACCTTATTGCCTGCGGCATCTTTCGAGTAAGCACGTACCTTTACATAGTAGGTCTTTTTCTTAAGTTTGCTTATCTTTGCGGATGTTTTGCTCTTAACATCAAGTGTTTTCGCATTCTTAAATTTCTTGCTTGTAGAATAAAGAACTTCATAGCCCTCAGCATTTTCAACCTTTTTCCATGTTAAAGAAAGTTTCTTTCCATCTTTGATCTTGGCCTTTGTGATCTTGGCTTTTGTTAAAGCTTTGCGGCCATAGTAGGTGATAACGCCTTCAGATGAGGCAAACACCAGGGTCTTAACACCGTTTGCTTCTGATATCTCGTAGGTTGCGGTCTTAAGGCCTTCATCTTCGCTCATAACAAGGTAAACGCCGGTTTCCTTGCCTGACGCATCTTTGCTTCCATAGGTATAGAAAGGATACTCGCTTGCAAGAGTGTAGCTTCCGCTGCCTGTCATATCAACATAGCTCTTGCCTGTACCGTTTTTGCCAAGTTCCATATACATGGAGGCATTTTCATACCCCGGGTAACTTTTAAATGCGGTTGTGTCCATATCCCATGTGCCTTCAAGTGAAGCTCTCTGGGAAGCTGCCTCGTCGCCGCTCATGCCTTCAAGATTTTCGGCTACAAAAAGTCCGATAACGCGGCTCATAAGTGCTTCTTTTGGATCGTTTAAGGCTGAAGCGCTAAAGCCTGCTGCGAGCCAGTTTTTATACTTACCACCTGTTAAATTTAAAATATCAGCTTCATCGCTTCCGTATCTGAACTCAAGATGATATGTGGTATCCGGAGTATCAGGGCACATGAACAGATAAGTAAATTCGTCTTTATTGTTGTCTTTGCTCTTATAAACATATCCGCCCATAGCCATTTTCTGACCCTCGGTCTCGCCTGTTGCTTCGGCATCTTTAACATATGCATAAGTATGCTTTATTGTCTTGCCGTCTTTAAGGGTAAATGTAACTTCAGTACCATCAACGCCGCCAAATGCGATCTTTGCGACATTTTCGGTAAAACCGCAGAAAAAGCTTTCTGTTGCCGCTTTACCGTATGTGGTTGCCCCTATTCCCTGCTTAAGCATGGTCACACACATATCAGCCATAGAAGCACCTGCTACTGCAGCAGAATAATCATGCCAATAGTGATCGTATTTTGCATCAAAGGATGCGCCTTCAAACAAAGGAATGTATTCCCCGATAACATTTTTTAGGAAATCCTTCCCCTTCTGCGCCTCGGCAGCAGTAGCTGTCTCTTCGGCCCTTACAGTTGTCAAAGCAAATTCCGACGAGCCCAGGCAGAGTAAAAGTGCGAGGAAAAGTGCGGTTGCCTTCATAAATAGTGATTTCATTTTACTTCCTCCATTAATTGTATTTGTTAGCGAATGCTAACAAGACAGTTATACTCCGCTAACAATAAAAAGTCAAGTGTATTTTTACTCATATTCTTGGCACAGCATATAAAATGGTGTATTATAGAGTGGATAAGGGATAAAACGATAATTGAGAGGAAATAGTTTTTGAAAGGAATACCCCCTATGGCTTCATTAAAAGACATAGCACAAAAATGCGGAGTGTCGGTTGCTGCAGTCAGTAAGGCGCTCAATGGCAAAAAAGATGTTAGCAATGAGACAAAAGAAAAAGTATTTAAAGCTGCAAGAGAGCTCGGATATTGCCTTTCTGCAAGAACTCTTAATGCTACAAGAACATACAGTATAGGAGTACTTTTTGTAGACGAGTCAACAAGCGGACTTACTCATGATTATTATGCGGCTGTATTTGATGGTTTTAAGAGAACAGTTGAGGACCGTGGCTATGACATTACCTTTATAAGCAACAGCAAAAAGCAGCCTTTTTGTTCCACTTATCTTGAGCACTGCAGACAGCATGGATTTGACGGGGTTATGCTTGCTTCCATAGATTTTGAGAGCAAAGAGGTTCTCGAGCTTGTATCGAGTGACATACCGCTTGTTACCATCGATTATATCTATAACAACAGAGTATCGATCATGTCTGACAATGTGGGCGGAATGAGCGAGCTTATGGAATATATCATATCAAAAGGACATAGGAAGATAGCATACCTGCACGGAACTCCTTCTGCTGTTACAAGCGGACGTATCGCAGGCTTTTTCAGAGCGGCAGAGCGACACGGGATCGAAATTCCCGAAGAATACGTTATGGAAGTTCCATACCGTGATGTAGATGCTACATATATGGCGACAGAGTCCCTTTTGGGGCTTCGTAATCCGCCGACGTGTATACTGTTTTCCGATGACTTTGGAGGCATGGGAGGCCTTAACGCTATAAGAGCAAGGGGGCTTAGCATTCCTGAAGACATTTCGGTAGCGGGTTTTGACGGAACAAAAGCGCTGCAATATCTTAACCCGAGACTTACCACCATAATCCAGGATTCTGAGACCATAGGAAAAGTGGCGGGGGAGAAGCTTATAGGGCTAATAGAATCACCGCGAACAACGGTGGTGGAACAGGTCGTGGTGCCCGGAAAGCTCGCTGAAGGCCATACGGTACTTGATATAACTTCGAGAAAAAACAGATAAAAAAGAAAAGATTTCGGACTTTTAAGTAATATGCCGCAGCAAGCGGACATATGCTTAAAAGTCTTTTTTTATGCATTTTTATAGTCTTTCTACAAAGGAAATAGCTACGATATCCGACCTGAGATTAGCGAAAAGAGTTTCGAAAATATATCGATTTTTTTGTGCACAGTGCATATAAATAGAATATTACCAAATAACAATAAACTAAGAAAACATTAAAAATGCACAAAACGATGAAAAATAACTCGCTATCGCTTGAATAATTGTGCAACTTGCCTTATACTTATTATGCTTAAAGAGTTTCGTTGCTCCTTGGCGTGTGTTTTATAAAAAATCTAATAAAGAGAGGGAAAGAAATGAAAAAAAGAATTCTATCATTATTTCTTGCAGCAGTTATGCTGACAAGCGCTCTTTCAGGATGTGGAAAATCATCCGAGCAGCCGGCTAAAGAGGATGACAAACAGACCTCAGTTACGGCGGACACAAAGACATCAAACGATGACACTGCGACTGATGCCAAAGCACAGGCAGCAGATGAGATACCAAAGTCTGATGTGGTAAAGGGCGAAACAAACGGACAGACATATCCTCTCAGCGATGAGAAGATCACACTGACCTACTGGTATCCAAATGCCGGTTCCATCGGAACACTTGCAGATTACAACGACAGCGAATTCTTCCAGTGGCTTGAGGAAAAGACCAATATTCATATTGAATTTATCGTGCCTGCTGCAGGTGAAGAGAGCCAGTCCTTTAACAATCTCTTCATTTCAGGCGACCTTCCTGATATCATGTATACTCAGCCTATGAATTTCATGTACCGTGACGGTATGGATGCAGCTATCAATGACGGCTATATTGCTGATATCAGAGAGCATCTTGACTGGGCACCTAACTATGTCAGCTGGCTTAACAGCATTGACACAGCAAAACAGGACGTACTTACAGACTCAGGAAAAATGTATGGATTCTGGAGTTTCTGGGACAATATGGAAGGCGGATATGCTGACCAGGGTCTTTCGATCCGTAAGGATTTCCTTGATAAGGTAAATATGGATGTCCCTACAACATATGATGAGTGGGAGACAGTGCTTACAGCATTTAAAGATCAGCTTGGTATTGAAGCTCCTTTCTATACTTCAAAATACGGTATCGATCACGGCGAGTTTATGGCAGGTTTTGGCATTGCTCCAAGATTCTATCAGGTTAACGGAACCGTTAAATTCGGTCCTATGGAGGATGCTTACAAAGATTATCTTACTCTTCTTAACGATTGGTACAAGAAAGGCCTTCTTGACCCTGACTTTGCCACAAGACAGTCATCAGGCGTTGCTGCAGATAACGACATGATCCTTAACGATAAGATAGGAGCACTCGTTGACTGGGGTACACGTATGACAGATGCCTACATTTCAAGAGGCGCTACAAACCCTGATTTCTATGCGGTTGCTGCTCCTCAGCCTAAAAAGAGCGCAAGTGATCCCGATCCTGCATGGAGAGATGTTGCAAATAACAACCGTGACATTCAGGCAGTTTGCCTCACTGTAAATGCTAACAGTCCTCATCTTGAAGAGGCTATCCGCTGGGTGGACAGCTTCTATGCTAAGGACGTTTACCTTAATGCCAACTACGGTATCGACAGCGAGAAGGATACTGTATGGTATGAGGCAGAAGACGGACATCGTATAGGTATCTATGATTTCCGTTACAGCAATCCTGACGGACTTGATTCAGCAACTGTAGCAGCAAAGTACTGGGCAAAGAACCCTCCTATACGTTGCGAGGCAGCTCAGATCGAGCAGATGCCTGCAGACAGAGCAGCATCATACGCGGTATGGTCCAAATATGCTCCGACAAACTATATACCGGTTACCGTTACTATGACATCTGAAGAGAACCTTGAATACACACAGTATTTTACCGATATTGACGCGTATATTCAGGAAAATGAGGTTAAATTCATCAACGGAGAAAGATCCCTTGATGAATATGATGATTACAGGAACACACTTAAGAGTATGGGAATTGACAGGTGTATAGCGATTAAACAGGCAAGCCTTGATCGTTATAACAACAGATGATATTAATTGACGGGGGTCATTGTATCGTTTCGGAGAAAGCAGAAAGTGATTTCTGCTTTCTCCACTTTGTTTTAAATAACGCCAAATTTACTGAAAGGTGAAACCAATGGATTCAAAGAAAGCAAAAAACACATTAAAAAAGCCGTTTTTTCTGAGGCTTAAACTTGATATAAAGAACCATTGGCAGATGTATCTCCTCGCTCTGCCGGTGGTGCTTTATTTTGCCATATTTAATTATGCCCCCATGTTTGGCATAGCTATGGCATTTGAAAAGTATCAGATCAAGAAGGGCATTTTTGGAAGTCAGCTGGTGGGACTTGCCAATTTCAAAAGATTTTTCCTGTCCCCGTTCTTTTGGAGACTCCTTAAAAATACCCTTTTGATCAGCTTTTACGGTCTTTTGTTTTCGTTTCCTCTTCCTATCATTTTTGCACTTTGCTTAAATGAGGTAAGAAACAAAAGATTTAAGAAAACAGTTCAGACCATATCATATCTGCCGTACTTTATCTCGGTAGTGGTTGTGGTATCTATCCTTTTTGACTTTGGTAAGGCAAACGGTCTTATCACAAATATAGCCTCATTTTTCGGATGGGAAGGAGGAGCGGTCATATCCTCGTCCAAGTGGTTTAGAAGCCTTTATATCGGCTCTAACCTCTGGCAGCACCTTGGCTATAACTCCATCATATTTATTTCGGCGCTGGCAGCAGTAGACCCTACCCTTTATGAGGCAGCCCGAATTGACGGCGCGAACCGCTGGAAACAGACGCTGCATGTTACGCTTCCGGGTATAGCATCTACCATCATCGTTCTTCTTATCTTAAGACTTGGACAGATCATGGGCGTCGGATACGAGAAGATAATACTTATGTATGGCCCGTCAACCTATGAGACAGCAGATGTTATCTCAAGTTATGTTTACAGAGTCGGTATCCTTGATGCGGATTACAGCTATTCAACCGCTGTAAACCTTTTTAACTCCCTTGTAAACATGGTGGTACTGTTTACAGCCAACTTCATTAGCCGAAAAGTTAATGAAACAAGTATATGGTAGGAGGAAAAGAGCATGAATAAAAGATCGACAGGTGAAAAAATATTTGCGGTATTTAATACCATATTTTTGTTAATGCTTTGTGTCATATTCTTCCTGCCTGTGTGGCATGTAGCCATGGGTTCTATAAGCGACCCGTTAAAAGTTGCGGCAACAAGCGGCCTGTATTTTAAACCGCTTGGAAAGATCACGCTTGGCGGCTATAAGCTGATAATGCAAAACTCCACCATTCTTAACGCTTACGGCAATACGATTATCTACGTTGTGGCAGCTACGCTTCTTGGCCTTGTGTTAAACATCCTTGCAGCCTATGTCATGAGTACAAAAGGACTTATGTTTGGAAAACCTTTCGCACTCTTTGTCATATTTACCATGATCTTTAACGGCGGCCTTGTTCCGACATTTATGGTGGTAAACAAGCTTGGCATGATGGATACAAGGTGGGCACTTATAATTCCGGGAGCACTTTCTGCATACAATATAATCATCATGAGGACCTCATTTGCAGAGATCCCGAAAGAAATGCTTGAGGCAGCCCGCATTGACGGGGCGAGTGAGATAAAGATACTTACAAGGATAATCCTTCCCGTAAGCAAATCGATAATTGCGGTAATAGTGCTGTTTTATGCTGTACAGCACTGGAACTCCTGGTTTAATGCGGCGCTTTACCTGCAAAAATCAAGAAATTTATATCCGCTGCAGCTTACGCTTCGCGAGATAGTTCTTCAGTCAACGGAAAATGCCATAGTTGCCGATGCAGATGGACAGGATGTTATGATCTACCGTCCGCTTATTAAGTATGCAACCATCATGATCTCCATAATACCGATGATGATATTGTACCCCTTTGTACAAAAGTATTTTGTAACAGGTGTAATGATCGGTTCTGTAAAGGGCTGATAAGGGCCTGATAAAAGTAAAAATGAAAACTTCAAGCCGGGGCTGTATTGATCCTAACATGACCAATACAGCCCCGGCTTTTAGCATTCATTCAGTGTTCGTTTTTTTATCAGATATTAACAAATCTATCAACTTCAGCCTTTAAGCTGTCGGAGATTGAACTGTTTGTTTTGGCTTCATTACTGATATCACTCATTGTAGAAGCAAGGTTGGTAGCCTCTTCTGCTACCATGGTAATACCGCGGGAACTTTCAGATACCGCACGGTTAACATTGTCTACACTTCTTGATACTTCAGCAAGTGTAGAAGAAAGGTTTTGAGAATTCTGCTGGAACTCTCCAAGAATCTGTCTCATCTCCTCCGCGTCATTGTAATACTGCTCTGAGTAACCCACAAATTCCTGATAATCCTTAAGAACAGATTCGTCAACATAATTGAGGATCTCTTCGGCGTTCTTTGAAAGAAGAGCAACAGCCTCATTTACGATAACGTTGACAGCCTGGATATTGCTTGCTGCGTCACGGCTTGAATCTGCAAGAACTCTGATCTCATCTGCAACAACAGCAAAGCCTTTTCCTGCCTCGCCTGCTCTTGCTGCCTCGATTGAAGCATTAAGAGCAAGAAGATTGGTCTGGCTTGAAATCGAAAGGATCTCATCGGTAAGTCTGTTGATCTTTTCAACATTTTTACTGTTTTCGATAGCCTTGTTAAGGTTGACTCTTCGCTCATCTATCATTGATTCGGCATTGTTCTTGTTGGTTACGGAGAAGTCCTTAACGTCATTTGCTCTGTGCTGAACATCGCCTACAAAGCTGTAGCCTTCGTTAACTCTGGCGCTCATGTTGTTTGCCTGCTCGGAAATGTCTGCAGCGCTTTGAACAAGTTTTTCAACGGTGCTGTTGATTTCAGTCATGTTTGCAGCAAGCTCCTGCGATACTGCTGAAACATTTGCGGTACTTTCGTTTGAATTATTTATCTCATTTTGAAGATGCAGAACCGACTCATTAAGGTTAGCGGATTCACTGCTGATCTTCTTGATAATACTTTGAAGCTGATCCATGAAGGAGTTTACACCGCCAAGAAGTTTGCTTATCTCATCGTTGCCGGTTGCTTTAAATCTTGAGGTAAGGTCGCCCTGACCCTTTGAAATACCGTCTATTACTGTTGTCATTGTTCCGGCAGCGTTAACGGCAGGTCTGATTATGGACCTTAAAATAAAGAAGATCACAACAGCTACAGCAAGGAAAATTACTACAAAAAGGATGGTGAGGAAATTAAGGGTCTGGGTGATGGAGTTTGCCTTTTCCCTTGCAATAGCTACTCTTGCGTCAGACTCTTCTCTTACTGTATATTCTCCAAGAATACGAACAGAAACATTTGCCATATTTCCGTTTGCATCCTTTTCCTGTACATAAGCCCCGTCTTTATATAGGCTTACGGAAAAGCCTTCAACGTAACGTGACTGTGAGGCCATACCCTGCGCATCTATCCACCACTGTGAAGTGATATTGCCGCTTTCGTCATAATTAATGGTTGAATCTGCAGAGTATGCTTCAAAAACTGTTTTGTATACTTTTGTCATATATTCGGTGGCATCGATAAGTCCAAGGATAGACCAGTTAAGAAGCTTGGCGTCTGCTTCTTCTTCAGGCAGAGTATCAAGGTAACCAAGCACATCACCCTTGACTTCCACCACATTATAATTTTCATCATATACGTCAGCGTAATCTGCCTGTATCTTTACCAGTTCGTCAAGAGTCACCGGGTATCTGTCATCATACATATCCATGAGGATAGGACGGATAGCCTCAAGAGACTCGTTCATAAGATCGCATTCCTGAATTCCTGCTACTCCGTAATAGTAACCCATAAATCCCATGTTGTCCCTGGCAAGATCTTTCATCTGATATACTCTTTTTACAAGAGACTGGACATTGGTACTGATGATACCGATATTTCTCTCAAGAACAACGTTTTCGTCTGCGAGCTGGTCTGCAGCCTGACCAAGTTTCCTGACATTTGTGCTGACAAGGAGCATACAAATGAGGAAAATGATCGGAAGAAGAACAACAAGACTCATTATCTTAGCTGTAATCGATTTGAACATAAAAACCTCCCACATATTATTAACTGAATTGATAATGAATATATACAATTATATTATACAACACAAATAAACAAAAATAAAGTAAAAATTCGCAAATCGTGTTTGATAAGTTGGCATTCACCACAATTCAAAGAAGAATCCTGCAATTGGTGAAAGGATAATCATTATCACCGAAAATGTAAAGGAGGAGATACTGATAAGGGTGGCCCGCTGTTCTGATGGGAAAATGTCTTGCAGCTTGGCATCAGTACGGATCTGTATGGCATCATCAGACATCGATGAAATAAATCCGCCAAGCACCATAAGAGGTATGATAGCCGTGTGTTCAAGAAGGATACCTGCTAAAACTCCTGCTGTGCAGATGGCAAATATAACCCCGTATCGAACCTTCTTAGCCTTAAGTATCAGCCTTGCACCTATAACGCCTCCAAGCTCCATTACAAGAAGGGCAGGACCAAGCAGTGTATTTGAGATACCTGCGGTCTTAAGCTTACTCTGGAGGAAAAATAAAAGAAGGATATCAACCGCTCCCACAAAGGAGTTAAGGAACATGAGCCGTGTGGCATATGGGTTATGGAAAAGGAACTTAATGCTGTCAGCAAAGAAAAGCCCAAGCTTTTTTACCATTGCCAAAGTTGTAACCTTAGTACTTTTTGTGTTAGTTTTGTTTTCAGGCGTCATTAGGGCAACCTTGCCCGTTTCTTCTGCCTTGTTATCATCGCACCTTACCTCAACCAGCATACAGTTAACGATAAGTGTGATAACACCCATGAGGGCACTGATAAGGTAAGCCTTCTTATAGCCAAGATACAATGCAAGGCCCGCAAGAAGAGTGGAAATGCCGCTTCCGACTCTGTATATGATGGACTGATTGGAAGAGTATTTTTCATAGCCTTTTTCCGCGCCGCATAATTTCATGGAATCGTAGGCAAGGGCATCTCCAGAGCCTGATGCAAAGTTGTAGCTAAGAGCGTGAAAAGGCATAGAAAGGCACACCAGAAAGAAATCTGTTGAAAGGAACATGATAATATCACCAAGTATGGCCATGATCCTGCTTATAACCAGCATCTTTTTCCTGCCGTATACGTCTGCCAGCATACCTGAAGGGATTTCACATATAAGACTTGTAATGTGGAAAATGGTTTCTGCAAAACCGATCTGCACAAGAGAAAATCCCCTTGCAGAAAGAATAACGACCCAGGCTCCGGTAATAGAAAGATTACCAAGGATGCCTGCTATATAAAGTGTACGAATTTGTTTCTTTAAATTAAACATAAAAAATCTCCCTTTGCAAAAATTTAAGATAATGCGAGGGAGATAATGCGAAGAATACTGAAAAATGGGCGCACTATCCCCCTAAGGGAGAAAAATGCAACCTTTTATCAATTGGACATTGATGTTTTTCCAGCTCATATAATGACCTCTTCTTACATAAATAACGTACTTTTGGCGCCTTCCTACGCCTACTATTAAGATTTTAACATAAGCCTTTTGCCTTTTCAAGGCTATCAATTACTTTATCGCAAAATTCATCAAATTCAGGGTCCGGGATCTGGCATTCTTCAGGGTGCGTGAGTACGTAATCAAGAGCTATGCGAACGCCTTTGCTAAATGGTACGTTTGTCTTAAGAGCGGGAGCAAGGCGTTTTATCTTGGTATTGTCAAATACTACAGAAACTGCCTTGTCACCAAGAAGGGCGCCCTCAAAGTCGTATCCGTTTTTTTTGCCGGCCATAGAAAGAAAGTCAGAAGATACATGATATGGCTTAAATTCTACCCCAAGGGCATCTGCAATAGTCTTATGTATCTGATCCCAGGTAAGGGTTTCATCTGAGGTTATCTGAAATGCCTCGCCGATAGCATGAGGGTCGCCTATAAGGGCGCTGTAGCCAACCGCAAAGTCCTCATTAAAAGTAAGAGTCCAAAGGCTACTGCCGTCTCCGTGGATTATAACAGGCTTACCTTCCTGCATTCTCTTTATTACCTGCCAGAAGCCCTTATTTCCATGAAGCCCCACAGGTACTTTTCTTTCATCATAGGTATGACTTGGACGAACTATCGTAACAGGGAATCCGTTATTGCGGTATTCTTCCATAAGATAGTTTTCGCACTCGATCTTGTTTCTTGAGTATTCCCAGTATGGATTGGCAAGAGCGGTGCCTTCTGTGATAAGGTAGCTTGCCGCAGGCTTATTGTAAGCAGAAGCAGAGCTTGTGTAGATGTACTGCTTTGTCTTTCCGCTAAAGAGCCTGACATCACGCATTACCTGCTCTTTGGTAAAACCGATAAATTCACACACAGCGTCAAAGCACATATCTTTTATCTTTTCTTTTACATCGTCTTCATTGTTAATGTCAGCAATTATGCTTTTGACATTTTCAGGAAGATCGTTTTTCCTGTTTCCTCTGTTAAGAACAAAAACCTCATAAGCGGAGTCTGCGGCAAGTCTTCTAACTATAGCCATACTGATGGTGCCGGTACCTCCGATAAATAAAACCTTCATTTTCATAATAAATCCCCTTTCTGCTGCGATAGCACAGCCAAACATCTGTTAAATAAAGGTTACCACAGGAGGGTTTTGGGAAGCAAGCAAAAAAATTGATAAAGGCGCATAAAAAGGCTATAATTAAAGGTGACCATGCAGTAAAGGGGGTTTACAAAATGGAAAATAAAAAGATTGTAAGTCTGGTCCTTGCGGGGGTGCTTTGCATACTTATAATAGTGGCATTAATAGATGCAGCAAAAAGTATGAAGAAAAAGCCCGAAAGTGACTATGTGCCTTCGAGCACACAAACAGTACCTATGCCCGTAAAAAAGGAAGAAAAGGTAAAGATCAAGGTTGATGCCAAAATGATACGGGAAAGTCTTGGGGATATGGGAACTCTTGTTACAGCGGACTATTCATTTACCCAGGTTGAAAATTATACAAAGACAAAAAAGGTCTTTTCGCTTATCGATGTAAATTCCAGCTTCCTGTACAGCTATGACGGCGTGGTATATGCGGGGGTTAATTTTAAGGGGATAACCGTAGACAAAAATGAAGACACAAAAAAGATTACCATAAAGGTACCAAAGGCAGACATTACGGCCGTAGAGATAGACTACAACAGCTTTAAGGTCTACTCCGAAAAGGAAGGCTTTTTAAATCCCTTTAAAATAGAGGATTATAACATGGCTCAAAAAGAATTTGACGATAAAGCAAGGACCATGGCAAAAGAAAAGGGACTTTTGACAAAGGCTGATGCAAATGCCAAAAAGATAATAGAAACCTTTGTGACTTCCCTTCTTGAAAAGGAAGAGGAAGAAGAACAATACACCATAGTGGTAGAATAGGAGAGGCGTTAAGATGAAAGAAAAATTAACAACTAAAAATATATTGCTGACACTCGTGCTGATCCTTGTGGCGGTTCTTTCCTTTGGAAGACTGTCAGGCTGGGCTTCAAGTGTCAAAACCCAGGAGCACAACATAGTTGAAACAGATAAAAAGATCGATACCGCAAAGGCCCTTGCCGCAGGTTCTGTTGCCATGTCTGCAGGGCTTTCGTTGCTGCCGGGCGACGCTCTTACACCTATAGCAGAAGAACTTGCTGAACTAACAAAGTACTTTCTTATAATCTTAAGTGTTCTCTTCCTTGAAAAATACATGATAACAATAGCGGGCATCATTGCTTTCAGGATCCTTATCCCCTTTGCCTGCCTTTTTGTCATAATATTTATTTACACACGCAAGGAGGAACTGTTAAAGCTTGCGGGAAAGCTTGCTGTATTTGCACTTGCTCTTTTCCTTGCGATCCCTGTAAGCATCGGTATATCGGATCTTATTTATAACATCAAGGCAGAAAGCGTTGAGGTGGCGGTAAAACAGTCTGAGGAGATAGAAAAATCCGATAATGAGGATGCAAACTGGATCGAAAGACTGACAGGAGCCCTTAACGACACGGCAAAATATGCCGGCAATTACCTTAATAATCTTCTTGAGTCCCTTGCGGTAATGCTTGTTACCACATGCGTTATCCCGCTCCTTGTGGCGTTGTTTTTTGTATGGCTTGTAAGAACCTTATTTAAGAGCGACATTATAAAGTGGGGGCGATTCGGCTTAAAACGTAATAATGAAGAAGAAAAATAAAAAAATATAAAATATTTTCGCACTTTAAATTGACAAAGTATTTTGAATATGTTACCATTATGGCAATTTATCGCTTTAAAGCGGTAAAAGAGGGAGAGATGATCATGATAATACCGGTACAGATACCCGGTCATACTTACGATGTGGTCCTTATGCGAGGGGCGCTTGAAAAAGTAAAGGAGCTTATAAATCTAAACCGCAAGGTAATGATAGTTACAGACAACGGGGTGCCTGAAGAATACGCAAAGAAGGTTGCAGATCAGTGCAAGAGCCCGTATATTACCACCATAGAGCAGGGCGAGGAGCACAAGAACCTTGCAAGCTATGAAATTGTGCTTACAAACATGCTTAAGGCAGGTTTTTCAAGAAAAGATGCCGTGATCGCGGTAGGCGGCGGCATATGCGGAGACCTTGCCGGTTTTGCGGCAGCAAGCTACATGAGGGGAATTGATTTTTATAACATACCTACCACAGTACTTTCTCAGGTTGATTCGTCGGTCGGCGGAAAAACTGCGGTAAATCTTGCCGGCATCAAAAATGCCATAGGAGCTTTTTATCAGCCAAAGAAAGTCATAATAGACATAAATGTCCTAAAAACACTTCCTAAGCGCCAGATAAATGCCGGACTTGCAGAAAGCGTAAAGATGGCAGCAACCTTTGATGAGCAGCTTTTTAAGATATTTGAAGAAAAGGATATAGAAGAAAACCTTGAGACCATCATTGAAAAGTCGATCCGTATAAAAGAGATGGTGGTAAGGGAAGACGAGAAAGAGGCAGGGCTTCGTAAAGTCCTTAACTTTGGTCACACCATAGGACACGGTATCGAAAGCCGGGGGCTTGACGGAAGCTATCTTCACGGAGAATGCGTGGCAATGGGGATGCTTCCTATGTGCAGCGAAGACGTAAAAAAAAGACTTATAAAGATAATGGAAAAACTGGAGCTTAAGACAGAGGCAAATGTAAGTCTTGAGGCTGTAGTAAGTGCCATGACCCATGACAAAAAGGCAAATGCCGGAGTTTATACGGTTATTGAGACAGAAAAGGTCGGAACATACAAGATGCGCGACATTGATATGGAAGAACTTAAAAAACGGGCAGAAATGGTAGTCAAAGGAGTGTAATGATATGAAAAACACACTTGGAAACAGCGTGGCAGTAACGCTTTTTGGTGAGAGCCACGGCGCGGAGATTGGAGCGGTGATAGACGGACTTGCGGCCGGGATTACCGTAGATGAGGAATATATTGCAAAAAAGCTGACTTTAAGAAGACCGGCGGGGGCAATTTCCACAGCCAGAGCAGAAAAAGATCCGTTTCGTATAGTAAGCGGTGTTTTTAACGGAAAGACTACCGGAACCCCGATCTGCATCCTTATTCCAAACGGAGATACAAAGAGCAAGGATTATTCGGAAACGAGATTCCTTCCAAGACCCGGTCATGCAGACTACACGGCCTACAAAAAGTACCACGGATATGAAGATTACAGAGGCGGCGGACATTTTTCAGGGCGTATAACCGCAGCACTTGTGGCAGCAGGCGCTATAGCTGAAAAAGCCCTCGAGGCAAAGGGCATAGCCATAGGAACCCACATAAAAGCCTGTGCGGGAGTAACAGACACGGAATTTACAGATATAAAGAAAGACATAACATATCTTAACGATAAGGTTTTTGCCGTACTTGATGAAGATACGGAAGATAAGATGAAACGTGCTATCGAAGCGGCGGCAAAAGATGGAGACAGCGTGGGAGGAATCCTTGAAAGCGCTGTTGTGGGGCTTCCTGCGGGAGTCGGTGAGCCATGGTTTGACTCTCTTGAAAGCGCTTTGTCACATGGCCTTTTTTCAATCCCTGCGGTTAAGGGGGTTGAATTTGGAGAGGGTTTTGCATTTGCAGATATGCGCGGAAGTAAGGCAAACGATCCGTTTGCGATATGCGAAGGCAGAGTGGTAACAAAGACCAATCACAACGGCGGTATAAACGGCGGTATCAGCAACGGAATGCCACTTATAATAAGATGCGTGGTAAAGCCTACCCCGTCTATATACAAGGAGCAGGATACGGTGGATATGAAAGACGGAACCGAAAGGATCCTGCAGATACAGGGAAGGCACGACCCTGCCATAGTTCACAGAGCAAGAGTGGTGGCAGATTCGGTTATCGCTCTGGTTTTATGCGATATGCTGTCGTTAAAGTATGGAACTGATTTTTTGGGAGAATAAAAAATGAAATACGGGCTTATAGGAGAAAAGCTTGGTCACAGTTTTTCAAAGACCATACATGAAAAACTGGCAGACTACACATATGAACTGAAAGAACTTAAGGAAAATGAAGTGGAAGGTTTCTTAAAGGCCAAAGAATTTGAAGGCATAAATGTTACCATTCCTTATAAACAGACGGTTTTCCCTTACCTTGATGTCATCAGCAAAAGGGCTGAAAAGATTGGTGCAGTAAACACCATAGTTAAAAAAGGCGGAAAGCTTTATGGTGACAATACCGACTATCTTGGCATGAAGGCGCTTATAGAGCGGGTATGCGGTGATATAGAAGGGAAAAAGGTTTTGATACTTGGTTCCGGCGGAACAAGCAAGACTGCTAAAGCAGTGGCAGAAGATTTCGGGGCAAGCAATGTGATAAGAGTCAGCAGAAGCGGAAAAGACGGCGCCATCACCTACGAAGAGGCGTACGGAAAGCATGCAGATGCACAGATTCTTATAAATACCACACCTGCAGGTATGTATCCAAACACCGACGGCTGCGCTGTAGATCTTGACAGACTTCCAAACCTTACGGGAGTTATCGATGCCATATATAACCCTCTTCGCTCGGTTCTTGTAATAAAGGCACAGGAACGCGGTATCTCTGCAGAAGGCGGACTCTTTATGCTGGTTGCCCAGGCGGTATACGCAGCAGAGCAGTTTGCAGACATGACATTTGAAGAAGGGACTATCGAGAAGGTATTTGGGGCAGAGATGAATGAAAAGAGAAATATAGTTCTCACAGGTATGCCAAAGGCCGGGAAAACCACGGTGGGAAAAATGCTTGCAAAGAACCTTAACCTTGAGTTTGTTGATACAGACAAACTTATAGTGGACAGGGAAAAACGGGAGATCACAGAGATTTTTGCAAAGGAAGGGGAAGACTACTTCAGAAAGGTTGAAGCCGAGGTTATCGCCGAAGTTTCTCTTAAAAACGGCCTTGTTATAGCAACAGGTGGCGGAGCAGTCCTTCGCCCTGAAAATGTATTAAATCTTAAGAAGAACGGACAGATCTTCTTCCTTAACAGACCTGTAGATGAGCTTACACCTTCAAGGACAAGACCTCTTGCGGGAAGCGTTGATAAGATCTTAAAACTCTTTAAGGAGCGATATTCCGTATATAAGTCCACCTGCGACCACATGGTGGTAAACAACGTGTCGGCAGCAGATGCGGTAGAGCGCATAAAAGAGATACTTTCGGGGCGCAAAAACATACTGGTGCTTAATGGCCCGAACCTTAACATGCTTGGGGTAAGAGAACCTGACATATATGGTTTTACCACATATTCGCAGCTTTGCGAATTGATAGACAGGCATGCCAAAGAGCTTCGCATAAACGTTACAACATATCAGTCAAACAGCGAGGGAGATCTTGTTACAAAGATACAGGAAGCATATGGCAAGGCAGACGGGATCGTAATTAATCCGGGTGCCTATACCCATACCAGCGTGGCGCTGCTTGATGCACTGAAAGCAGTACAGATACCGACGGTAGAAGTTCATATTTCGGAGGTATCAAAAAGAGAAAACTTTAGGCAGATAAGCTATGTAAGAGCAGCCTGTATGGCCACCATAACAGGCCACGGAGTAAACGGTTATCTTGAAGCCATCGATCTGCTTGTGAAAGGATAAAAAGATGAAAGTAACCATCAGCCCCGGAAAGGCCGAGGGAATAATGGCTGCTCCGCCGTCAAAGAGTATGGCCCATCGCCTGCTTATATGCGCCGGACTTGCAAAGGGCAGCAGCACCATTTACAATGTAGATCCATCTGAAGATATACTTGCAACCATCGATTGCCTTAATGCCCTTGGGGCAAAGGCAGAATATAAAGACGGCGTGGTGACAGTGAAAGGAACCGACGCAAGAGAGTCTGAGGGCGGAGTAGAGCTTCCTTGCAGAGAGTGCGGCAGTACCTTGAGGTTTTTCATCCCGATCTGCCTTTTGTCCCGCGGAGTAAAGAGGCTTACGGGAAGCGAAAAGCTTTTATCAAGGCCACTAAACGTATATAAAGATATCTGCGCCGGGCAGGGCCTGCACTACGCAAAGAGCGAGCAGGGTGTCTTTGCCGGAGGCATTCTTGCAGCCGGAACATTTGAGGTACCCGGGAATATCAGCAGCCAGTTTATCAGCGGTCTTCTTTTTGCACTTCCGCTTCTTGAAAATGACAGCGAGATAAAGATCCTGCCGCCATTTGAGAGCAGACCGTATATCGACATGACGATAAATGCCCTTAAAACCTACGGAGTAGAGGTGTCCTGGAAAGATGAGCTTACCATAGATGTTCCGGGAAACCAGAGCTACAAGGCAAAAGATGCCACGGTAGAGGGTGACTTTTCAAATGCGGCATATCTTGAAAGTTTTAACCTTGCAGGAGGCAAAGTTTCTCTTACAGGTCTTGATGAGCTAAGCGCCCAGGGCGACAAAGTATATAAGGAGTTTTTTAAGACCTTAAATGAAGGTTATGCAAACATAGACATAACCGACTGCCCGGACCTTGCTCCGGTACTTATGGCAGGAGCTGCGGTAAATTTTGGAGCACATTTTACGGGAACAGCAAGGCTGCGCCTTAAGGAAAGCGACAGAGGCCTTGCAATGAGAGAAGAACTTGCAAAGCTTGGTATAAGAGCTGCCGTTATGGAAAATGAGATAGTGGTAGAGTCAGGGCACCTGCTTAAAGGTCAGACTCTTTCCGGTCACAACGACCACCGTATAGTAATGGCGCTTGCTTTTCTTCTCAGCATTGCGGGAGGCAGCATTACGGAAGCGGAAAGCGTAAAAAAGAGTCTTCCCGATTTCTTTACACGTATACAAAAACTTGGAATAGGAGTTACATCAGATGAACTGGATAAGTGATAACAATATCCTTATAGTGGGTCTTGGCCTCATGGGCGGAAGCTACGCAAAAGGCCTTAAGAGGCTTGGATACAAGGTGGAAGCCATAGACACAAAGGAATCTTCAATAGAATATGCCATAAATAACGGGCTTATAGATAACGGATACGCTTATCCCGATGAAAATGCCATCAGAAAAGCCGATGCCATTATATTTGCGCTTTATCCCGGCATTATTAAAGAATGGATAGAAAAATACCAGCATCTTTTTAAGTACGGAGTACGTATCACAGACGTTACAGGCGTGAAAAGCTGTATCGTTTACGACATCCAGAAGATGCTTCGTGATGACATAGAGTTCGTACCATCACATCCTATGGCAGGACGAGAGGTTTACGGAGTTGAAAACGCGGATGATGCAATGTTTCGCGGCGCAAACTTTATCGTGGCACCTACAGATAAGAATACCAAGGAGGGTATCGAGTGGTGCAAGAGCCTTGGAAAGGTGCTTGGATTTCGCAAGATATCGGTATTAACACCGGAAGAGCATGATGATATGATAGGCTTTGTGTCACAGCTTACGCACGTTATAGCTGTAAGCCTTATGACATGTAGTGACAATACCCACCTTGTGGACTACACCGGCGACTCCTTCAGAGATCTTACAAGGATCGCCAGCATTAACGAAGAGATGTGGAGCGAGCTTTTCCACATGAACAAAGATGCGCTGCTAAAGCATATGGATGACTTTATCGGCGAGATGAGTGAGTTCAGAGATCTTCTGGCAGCAGATGACATAGAGGGAATGAAGGATAAGATGAGACTTTCCACAAAGAGACATTCTTACTTCATCAAAAAATAGTTAATTTGGAGGAAAACAGTTATGAATATGGATTTTAAAAGAAAACTTGCCATTCCGATGGAGGTTAAGGAGATGTATCCCCTTACCGGCGGCATCAGCAAGATAAAAGAAGAAAGAGACGCGCAGATACGCGAGATCTTTGAGGGAAAAGATGACAGGATGCTGCTTATTATAGGGCCCTGCTCAGCTGACAATGAGGACAGCGTGCTTGATTATATGACAAGACTTGCAAAGGTACAGGAAAAGGTTAAAGACAAGATCCTTATGGTGCCAAGAGTTTACACCAACAAGCCACGTACCACGGGAGAAGGCTACAAAGGTCTTTTGCATCAGCCGGACCCTGAAGGAAACCCTGATATGTTTAAGGGAATCATAGCTACGAGAGAGCTTCACATGAAAGTGGTTGAAGAGACAGGATTTACCTGTGCCGATGAGATGCTCTACCCTGAAAGCTACAAATACATTGATGATATTCTTTCTTATGTTGCAATTGGAGCAAGATCTGTGGAAAACCAGCAGCACAGGCTTACAGCCAGCGGAATGGATGTACCTGCGGGCATGAAAAACCCTACAAGTGGTGATCTTTCCGTTATGATGAACTCAATTTATGCGGCTCAGCACAGCCATACCTTTATTTACAGAGGCTGGGAGGCTACAAGCCAGGGCAATCCTTTTGCCCATGCCATCCTTCGCGGATACACAAACAGCAAGGGCGAGCATCATCCAAACTACCACTATGAGGATATTATCCTTCTTTGCGATGCATACGATAAGAGAGAACTTAAGAACCCTGCCTGCATAATCGACTGCAACCATGAGAACTCGGGCAAGAATCCTTTCGAGCAGCCTCGCATCATTAAAGAAGTCCTTAGCAACTGCCGCTACAACAAGCGTATAAAAGACATGGTTAAGGGCTTTATGGTAGAAAGCTA
>JAEEGF011253090.1_pt1 | contig 20139 bp, 10 predicted proteins | sample 9134171 | NCBI WGS metagenome assembly JAEEGF01 (sample SAMN16246542, study PRJNA631951) | gut metagenome | biome: gut microbiome; feature: rumen; material: AP-attached | host: Bos | place: Iran: Karaj | collected 2018-10
CTCCGGTTAAGGAAATGTACAGATGTTTTTCCCATTTTTGAGGTTTACATCCGTACTTTTCCCAGTTTAACAGCCTCCGGTTAAAGAAATGTACAGATGTTTTTCCTGTTTTTGAGGTTTCCATCTGTACTTTCCTCATTTTAACAACCTCTGCTTATAGAAATGTACAGATGTTTTTCCCATTTTCGAGGTTAACATCTGTACATGTCGCAACTCGACAACACGGTAGCACCCCGCAAAACTGCAATCTGTCGTACAGATGCGTCTGCCCGCTCGACAAACGTCGATCTGTCGTGCAGATGTATCTGCTTAGCCCGCCAAACTGCGATTTACTCAATCACTTTACTACTTTACTTCTAAAAACAGAAAAAACCGGAGTGGTCCCAAAGGATCACTCCGGTTAGTACTTGTGATGAATATGACTTCTGCCCGGGTATTACTTGATGTAGCCGCTCTGTCTGTTGTGGATGTCTTCGCGGTTCTTCTCGCGACGCTTCTCTTCGCCTCTGAGCAATTCCTGCATGTAAGGATTGTCGTTGGCGCCTCCTACTGACAAAGGTCTTGTCTCGTTGTTGATGTAGATATCCTTAGATGATTTTCCAAACATATCCATATCCCCCTCTTATTTAATTATTTGGCATTCGCCATAGTGACCAGATTTACCCCGCCATGCCCCAGGCTCGGAACGAGTTCCTCGCTGGACGGCTCTCGCCGTATGATAAGCCAAAATAAATTTTGGCCGTGAGTAAACTCCCGGCCAAAAATACTTTACCTTATCGCATGGCTCAATTAATAACCAAATTCCTGAGCCCAGTACCAGCTGCCATCACCTGTCTGGCATACTGCAATACCTACTGTCCTGTAGCCACCATCCATAATGTTAGCGGCGTGGGTAGGTGAATTCATCCATGCTGTGAATACGCTGTCTGCTGACTGATAGAGCTTAGCAAGATTCTCGCCGTACTGAACGTTACTGTCAACTGTCCAGAACGCTGATCCATTGGGTCTTGTGTGTGAGAATGTTGTTGTGATCTCATTCGCACGAACCTGAGCTGCGTTTGTAAGTGCATCGCTCCAGGCCATCTCTGCAAGTCCCTGTGCTGCTCTCTGCTGATTCATAAGACCAAGTACAGCTCTGCAGGCATCCTGTGCTGCCTGTGAAGATGCTGCTGATCCTGCGAGTGCAATAGCCTCATCATCAATCCAGATTTCTCCTGCTCCTTCATCCAACCCTCTGACAGCAGCCTGATCGTCGATAACTGCATCAGGATTGTTCTGAGCGCCACACGCGATCAGCGTGAAGGTCATCACAGCAGTTAATGCGATTGCTACTAATCTCTTAACTTTTAACCTTTTCATAACTCGTACTCCTATCCATATATTATTACAGAATCATCCCATATTCTTAACTTAATACTAAACCATAGCGCCCTATATATCAACAACTCAGAGGACAAAAATTACCCAAAAATAAGAATTAATTTCATTAATTTCGCTACTTGATGAAATTTATTTTTATGAATAACTCTTGATGCGAACCTATGTTCTTTAGTATCATTATAATATGGATAAAAACAAGGTTTTCGACTATGACAAATACATATTTCACATAGATGTCAATTCAGCTTTTCTGTCCTGGTCTGCGCTAAAAAAGCTCAAGGAAGATCCGGACAGTGTCGACCTGCGCACAATCCCCTCTGCCGTCGGCGGCGACGTCAAAAAACGACATGGAATCATAACCGCCAAATCGATCCCGGCCAAGAAATATGGCGTAGTAACAGGTGAGCCCGTGGTCAAGGCACTGGAAAAGTGTCCTTCGCTTGTCCTTGTGGAATCAGATTTTACAACATATCGAATGTATTCGCAAGCCTTCATTGATATCCTGAACAGCTACTCCCCTCTTGTGGAGCAGGTGTCCGTGGATGAAGCTTTTGTGGACGTTTCAGGCTGCAGAGAACTCTATGAAGATCTCGAGACCGATGACCTTGTCTTTCCCCTTTCTCTTGCCCATAAGATAAAAGACGTCGTCAGAGACAGTCTCGGTTTTACCGTCAACGTAGGTATATCCTGCAACAAGCTTCTTGCCAAGATGGCCAGCGACTTCACGAAGCCCGACCGCGTCCACACTCTCTTTCCGGAAGAAATCCCCGAGAAGATGTGGCCCCTTCCCATTGGCGAACTCTTTGGCTGCGGCAAGGCCACAGCTTCAAGACTCCAGAGCATCGGCATAAGGACCATAGGTGACGCCGCTAAGGCTGACCCCGAAATGCTCATCTCCTTCCTTGGCGCCAACACCGGTTCCTACATCTATCGAAGCGCAAACGGCATCGGGAGCAGCGAAGTCTCCACTGTCTACGAAGACGCCAAGAGCTACTCCAACGAGACTACGCTTCACTCCGACATGACAGCCGACAGCTATGACAAAGACATCGTTCCTGTTCTGAAGCACCTGTCCGAGAGCGTTTCACGCAGATTGAAAAGAGATAACGTCTACGGCAGAACTGTCACAGTATCCGTCAAGACCGGAAATTTCAAGCGCCACTCCGCCCAGATGCAGCTCGAGAGCTCTATCTGCGACGAACAGCGTATCTTCAAGTATTCAAAAGAACTGTCGGACAAGCTGCTTCTCGGCGAAAATGGTCTCTTCATAAAAGGTGAAGTGATAAGGCTCGTAGGTGTTGGAGTCTCTAAACTTGACGACGGCTCCTATCAGCAGATCAGCCTCTTCGATGATGGACTGCTATCTGCAGCCGACTCATCTTCAAAAGGAACAAGTCCTCAAGGCCCCACTGCTCCAAGAGCTACCATAGACCGTGAACGCCAGAAGAAGCTCGATGTCATGACCCGGAAGCTACAATCCGAATTCGGAAAAGACATAATAAAACGCGGAGGTGTATGATTCATTCTCATCATTCACTCCCGCGTTTTTTTTTCGCAAAAAACTGATCCATCTTGCAAAAAGCTTAGCCTTATTTCAAATAATCCGTAGCTCTTTCAAAAAGTCTTTCATATCAGGAATCCTTGCTCTTTCCAAATCAAAAAACAATCAGCGCATCCTACTATCATCAATTGCATCCTTCATATCCTGAGGCATCTCCGCCTCAAACTTCAAAGCCTCCCCGCTCACCGGCTGAGCAAACTCCAGATGCGCAGCATGCAGCGCTGCCCTCGTAAGTCCGCGGCTGTCAGGAATTTCCTTCCCATAGAGGCTGTCCCCCAAGAGCGGATGACCAATATGCGCCATATGCACTCTTATCTGATGAGTCCGCCCCGTGTCCAAAACAAGCCTTATCAAAGCAAAGTCCTTAAACTGCTCCTCCACCCGAAAGTGCGTCACAGCCCGCTTTCCATCTTCCATGACCTTGCGGATCATCCTGTCTCCTTCAACGCGACCTATTGGTGCATCCACCGTTCCTTCCGGTTCCTCAAATACTCCATAAGCCAGAGCCAGATACTCTTTGCGTTTCGACATGTTCTCCCTCTGGTTGGACAGAATCGCCGCGCTGTATCTGTTTTTAGCAAAAAGAATAAGTCCCGAGGTCTCTCTGTCCAGACGCCCGATGGTCCGTATCACGTGCTTCTGCCCCGTCCTTTCGAAATACCCCGAAAGGCCATTGGACAGCGAATCCGTGTGGTGGGCATACGAGGGATGAACCACCATATCTCCGGGCTTATTCAGCAGAATCACGTCCTCGTCTTCATACACTATGTCTATGGGCAGATCGGAAGGAATAACCTCCCCGGCATTCTCATTTGCCTCATAGATCTTTATCCTGAGAACATCACCTTCCTGCAGGTGAGACTTCACGATCACAGGTAAAAAGACATCACTGCCCCCCTCACCGGAATAAGCTCTGTTCACCATTACTCCGTCATCAAACTGCTTGCATCTAACGATTTCCTTGGTCGACAGCCTCAGTCTCTTTGACATGACTTCCTTAACTGTCATTCCCGCATCCTCAGCCTCAGTTCTATATTCAAGTATTCTCACACTGTCTTCATTCCCGCCTGTCAAATCACCGTCTCCTTGAAAAATCATCACCTGCTGCCGGACAACCATCTCCCGCAAAAAAAGCTCCCCCACCGGTATTCCTTTGGTGGGGGAGCCTGTGTACTCCTAATTATAACTTAATTAAAACTCTGTGCAACGATCTTAAAGGTAAGTGTCTTTGTTCCGCCGTAAGGCTTCTTTCCTCTGATCACCACAGTTGCTGTTCCCAGGAACCTGTTCTGGGATACGGATACGATCTCGAAGTCGTTCTCGCAAAGTTCCTTCGTCTGTCCGTTCTCCTTGTAGGTAACCGAGATGTCTTTTGTCTTAACAGGAATGATCTCATCGCCGTTGTGGTAGCTGTAGGTCACGCCCTTCTTGATGGAGGCAGACATCTTGCTGATATCCTTTCCTGCTCCAACAAAGCGATAGTAGCCTTCAAGAACTGCGCTGTCCCCTGCACCTGTTGCGTAATACGGGCTCTCCTTGGTGCGGACCTTAGGATCACTGCTGATATGCACGGTTACAGTCACGCGGATCAGTGTGTTGTCCGGAATAGCATCTGAGTCATACAGTGGTTCTTCCGCGTACTTCTTAGTTCCATCAGTCAGCTCTGTATCCTCAGCGTAGTAGTAATTGTACTCCCACTTGGAAATCGCATCGACATCCTTGTTCTTGCCGGCCGTAACAGCCTTGCCGCCGTCCATGAGCTTTGGAACTGCAAGCTTGTAGCCGCTCTTTCCCTTAGGATTGTAAACAACGTCCGCTACGGACAGTGTTACTGCTTCTTCAACATCAGCTTTGAAAATATTGAAGTAAGCTGTAGCATTGCTGCCGGTGTAGTTGCCTTTACCCTTAACAATAGCAGTAGGTCTTGCGGATGCCTTTAGAGTATTATAATCAGTAACTACCTTCGTATTGTTCTTGTAAGTTACGGTGTAATCAATGCCTTCCCTAAGCTCCCTGTCACCATACTTTACTGTAACCTCAGGCTTGGCACCTGCCTTAGTGTAAGTTGTGGAAACTGCGCTCACACTGATCTTAGCAGCTGCACCCTTCTTAGTGTCGTTCAGGTTGTAGGTCTTTACAGTTATGGTCTTCTTCGTTGAACCTGTAAGACCGTTAATACCTACGAATAATACGTCGAACTTTCCGACAACTCCGGTGTTTGCATAGGACACAATGCAGTCATAACTTGCGTCGAGTACAGCTCCATTCGGATTTGTTGCATCGTAAACCTTAAGCACTTTGTTACCGAGAGTTGTGTAAAGAGTTACCTTATCCCATTTCTGTGCAGCTGCAACCTTATCGTTCGGGTTGAACAGGTCATCCAGTGTTATGGCTTCACCTGTGTACTCCACGCTTGTAGCAAGACCGGCGATCTTTACATTTTTCCATGTAACCGCTTCGGCAATGGTGAAGGTTCCGGTCTTGCTTCCTACGATCCTTCCGCCCTCTTTACCAACTATCACGAAGGTCTGCTTTCCGGCAGAAGCTGCGTCACCGACAAGCTCCACCTCATAGTCAACACCGTAAGTAAACGGATCGGCTGCGCTCTTTGCATATACAAATCCGAAGGGACTGCTGCCCTGAGCAGAATTGTCAAAGAGCTCTTCAGCTGTATATTCGCCTGTCTTGTAAGGAACTGTGATCGCCTTGCCCTGGGCATTTCCGACTTTAACCTTGGATGCCTGAACAACCGATGTATCCTTGCCGTCAACGGTAACGACTTTGACGGTCTCAGTCATGGCATCTGTAAAGTTGCTGCCATTCTTACCGGTTATCTGTATTGTGAATACCATATCCTTTGCTGTAAGGAGAGTATTCGCAGGATCGGCCACTTTCTTCGAAGCATCGACTGCATCGCCTTCATAATACGTAAGTTCATAGTCCTTGCCGAGGCTTAACTTTTTGCCCATAAAGGTTATAACAGGTTTTGTATTTCCGAGCTTAACCTTGGGGCCTGCTGCGACAGTTACTACACACTCGGAAGTGATGACCACATTGTCGGTAAAGGGTCCTTCATTGAATGAATACGGCTCGATCGTGAACTTAAAGGTGGCATTCTTAGTGTAATTGCCCTTGCCCTTTACCGTGAGGGAAGGAACTTTCTTTGCGCTAAGTCCCGCCACTGCTGTGTTGTTGGCGTAGCTAAGAGTGTAATCCCTGCTCTCAATAAGCTTCTCAATTCCATTAAATACCTTTACTTCATCGTTAAAGGTTATCTTGTTTCCGGTGTAGGTCTTTGTAAAAGTTGTTGCTCCGTTTCCTACTTCCGTGTAGATCATGTCACCAATGACATACCATACGCCGTCGGGAACCAGTGCAATATTGTTATCAAAGGCGTCCTTGTACTCTTCTGCGTCTCCCCAGTCTTCAACTATATAATCAAATCTGTATATAGCGCTGTTCCGTCTTCCGGTCTTAACCGCAACCGCCTTAAGAGTTGTAGTGGCATTGATCACAACCGCATCGGTATAAAGAACTGCAGGAGCCGTGCCGGGCACAGGATCGGTTCCGTCCGTCGTATACCAGATATCCGAGTCTTCTGTATCACAATGCAAAAGAACTTTCGTCCCCTTCACAACATCGGTAGCATTCTTGTGAGTCTCATCCTCAAACTGTCTTCCGATGTTAACTCTGACAGCACCGACTGCTCCCCTGGGATTGAGAGTCAGATTCGCACTGTGTCTGTAGAGCATACCGTCTTCGCCTGTAACAAATGCTGTAACGACAGCTTCTCCAACGTATTGCAGATCAAGATCACTATCTACTTTGATAACCCAGTTCTGCTTGGACTTATCGCCATCGACAGTAGGTGCTCCCGACTTAACGATAGACACGCCTTCATATACATCACCACTCTTGTTAGTGATCTTACAGGTAAGTGAATCCTGAAGCGCTGATACATAAGTCGTCTGAACGGTTGTGGATGCTCCCTCCATCGCAGAAAGAACTATCTCTGTTCTGTCCAGTTTTACTGCAGTTATAACTCTGACAGTAAAGCTCCTTGTGATCTCATCCAGCTTGGCACTGATCGTCGCTTCGCCTTCTTTTGTTCCTGCGGTGAGTATAGCCTGCGATCCGTTTCCTGATTTTGCAATGCTGACAACAGCCGTATCGGTGCTGCTCCACTTTATGCTTCCTGCCAGAGTATCGGCAAGATTCTCAGGTGTAATTGTTGCATGAACTGTTCTGGCCCCTCCGCTGTACATGGTGATAGGCGAAGTAATATCCAGAGTCATATTATTCTCAACAACCTTGTCGCTGACATTTACTGTGACGGTTTCAGACCTGATTCCGTTGACCTCAGCATAGATCTTGCAGTAACCATGAGAGAGTCCGGTTACCAGTCCGTCACTGTCCAGCTTCGCACACTGCTGAACAAATCCGTCATCATAATCCCAGTCATATTCTGAAATAAACCAGTGCACATCGCCTGTAACTGTCTGACCTTCTGCAGGCGTTACAACAGCTTCCAGCTTTACAGTAGTACCGATATCGATATTTCTTTCCGCATCGCCGGCTATCTCTACGGAAGCGGGCTTTTCATAAGAAATCCACTTAGCGTAAAGTGTGATGTTTGAAGTAGGCTTAAACAGCTCTGCTTCATTGTCAACAGCGTAGATCCCCGCCTCATTTCCCGGCGTGCATGCTGCATCAAGATACCAGCCGCCAAAGAGCATATCTCCGTCTCTTCTGATCCTCCGGTTGATCTCTGAGACGATCACAACCTGTCCGGGGCTCAGCTTGGTCTCTATGATGTATCTGTTCCTCATCTTTACCGCAGGTTCTTTCGCACGGTTATAATCATTGTCAAAGTATCCGCCGTTGGCGTTAAATTCCACCTGGTAGGATGTGGAATAGCCTGCATAAAGATCTGTCACTTCCTGAGGGAAGCGTATCTCATAGGAATAGTATCCCCAGTTGTACTGTACACGATAGTGACCGTCATAATACGGGATCGTCCGCTCTGGATCAAGGAACCATCCTGAGAATTCCAGTGTGTCGTCGTCTATCTGCGGAGCTTCAAAACTATACCAGTTTACATTACCTGAGGCATTGTAGATCTTGTAAGAGCCTGCAACAGTCTTTCTGCGGCGCTTTCCTACCTTGTAGTAGCCCTCGCAGGCATGATAGGTGACCTTATTCAGTTTCTCTGACTCAGGTGTTCCGCCGCTGCTCTTGGGATACCAGTAGCAGTAAACTGTGATATCTTCATCTATTACGACATCATCACGAATAAACTTCTTACACTCAGGATCTTCGTACTTCCAGTTGTTATACCTCATTCCGGCAGGTCTTGAGTCAAAGGAGTACGGGAAATCTGTAATGCTATCCAGTTCTCCCCAGGTAATTCCTCTGGGAACAGTAACTGTCCACTGCTTATGCTCGATATCAAGACGCGGTTCTCCGTAGCCGTCCCACCAGTACTTGGAACTGCTGAATATTCCACCATTTGCGTCAAAGGTGACATCGACACCGTCTGCATAATCGTGCCACTTGATGTAGAAATCCATATCTTCAGTGGGGATGAAGCCGTAGATACCGTCCATTCCACCCACGCTGTATTGGAATCCCTCTGTGCACTCCGCATTGGTATACCAGCCTCGTGACGGGAAGCTGTCAGCAGGTTTTGTCTTAAGCTCAGGATTTCCTCCGACAACATCCAGCTTGTCGCTGTCTTCTCCGAATCTGAAGGTTTCGCCCTTAACAACCTTAACCGTTACGGTGTCCTTACCGTTCTTAAAGGTTGCTCCTTCCTTATTGGTATGGAAGGTCAGTGCGTAACTCTGGGACCATCCGGCGTACAGATCGATCGTGTCATAGCCGGGCTTGTTAAGGTCATACAGATTTGCAGGGATCGTGCATTCCTCATCATAGAACCAGCCTGCAAATACCCAGTGAACATCAGGGTGCTCAGGATCATCGTCCCTGACAACCACAGGTTCTTTTCCACGGACTGATGCGTGATACTCATCCGTTGTTATCCTGACTGAATAGAAGCCGCAGCCGTCTACAACCTCTTTTACGGACTTGAATCTTCCTCCGTTGGAATAGAACGAAAGAGTTCTGCCAAGAGTAACCTCAGCCATGTAAGTAATATCTTTGTCGACAACTCTGTCCAGAATCTCCTCGTCCGACAGGATGACCTTGGAAACCGTCATATCGGCAACATCAAACCATCCGTTCAGGAAGAAAGCATCAACAAGATTGAACTTAACGCCGGGTACGCTGGCATCATCCACATAGCGGAGCTTCTCACCGTGTCTTACCTTGTAAACGATACTATGGCTGTTAGTGCCTTCTATCGTCCCCTCAATTTCGTTGAAGAAACCGGCTTCAAAGGTTACACTGTGCACTTCAGGCCAGTAAGCGTAAACATTTGTATCCTTAGCAGGAACATAGCTTTCCTCATTTATCTGGCTGTTGTCACCAAAGTTTGTATCCAGGTACCATCCTGCGAACTCAACATTCTCGTCTTCATTCTTCAGCTCTCTGATTTCTCCCACGCCCTCTTCAAGGCTCTTTCCAACGGGAACCTTGAGGATCTGAGCCGAACGTATCTCATCTCCGTTGTCATCCAGATAGTATCCTCCCATGGAGATGAAAGTAACCGTGTAGTACTTCACATACTTGGCTGTTATTGTTGTGTTCTTATCAAATTCGTAGTAGCTGCCTGTGAGCTTTCTGTCCCCGATGTACCATCCGTCAAATATCATGGTGGAGTCTGAGGGAACAACATTTGAAGGCAAACCGCTGATGTAGTTATCCTCTCCTCTGGTTTTGATGACTGCAGTCTTTACATCGCTTACATATTGGCCGCTGTCGTAGTCATAATAGGTAAAGGTGCCGCCCTTTCCATCAAAAGTGATCGAGAAAGGTGTGTTATACCTGGCTGTCAATGTTACATCGTCAGCCGGCTGGAAATCCCAAAAGCTGTCTATTCTGATACCGGTTGTGGTATACCAGCCCATGAAACTCTTTCCTGAAATAACAGGATCACTTGGATAGTGATCAAGCCTTCCACTGTCGTTTACGATAAAGGTAGCCTTGCTTGCTGTGACATCCTTGCCCTGCTCAGAGTCATAATAAGTAAACTTGCCGCTTCCCGCATCAAATGTAACCTTGCACTTCTTGCCCCAGTGTGCTTCCAGGGTAGTGTCTGCAGTAAATACATAGTCATATAAATCTTCAACCTTTGTACTTGTACCCTTTATGAACCAGCCGATGAAATTGTAGTTATCCCTGGTCACATTGTCGTCGTGAGGATACTCGTCAAGCTTACCATCGTTTTCTGTGATGTATGACCTAGTATCGGCATACTTATACTCACCGTTATCCCAATACCTGATCTTTCCGCCTGTAGCGTCGAAGGTGATCTCGAAAAGAGATGAATAATGAGCATAAACAGTCGTATTGCCACTAAATACATATTCTGAAAAATCTATCAGTTCACCGCCGGAAGCCAGAGTATACCAGCCCTCAAAGGTCTTTTTTAGATCAGAATGGCCCACATAGTATTCGCCGGGAACATCCCATGTGTTTGCGATGGTTCCCTTGGCACCGGTCTTCAGGACTTTGGTGGCTGAACCTTCTGTGTCATAGTAGCCTTCTTTTATGTAGCCGCCATTGGCATCAAAGGTAATGTCGTAGATTGGTCTGTAGAAAGCCAAAAGAGTCACATTACCTTCGGGAACATAGGTTGAAAGATCCAGAAGTGTGAACGTGTCATCGCCCTGCAGATACCAGCCGGTAAACAGGCTGTTTGAATTCTCCGGAGGTGTAACATTTGAATCGTAAGGTCTGTTTGTGATAATTCCCTTGTTGTTGGTCTTATACTCAACACTGTCAACCTCGTCGTAAACATATTCGCCGCTATCATAATGGCCGTTGGTCTTAATCTTTCCTCCGTTGGCGTCAAAGGTAACAGTGCGGACAGGTATGTACTTAGCCTTCAAAACAGTATCGCCTGAAGGCTTAAATGAACTCATGTCTTCGATAAGAGTCCGGGTTTCATCCGCAGAGTCATACCATCCCATGCACAGCATAGCATCGCTGACCGCGCCATTTTCCCACCATACGGCGTTAGAATAGGAAACATAACTGATTATTGTACCATCGCCCCTTGTTTTACGCTGCACGCTGTCAACATAGTCATAAACAGTCTGCTGCTGCCCGGAATCCCACCTTCCGTTTACCCTGATCTTTCCGCCATTGGCATCAAAGGTTATGGTATAGCTGTCTACCCAGCGAGCAACAAAGGTCAAATCTGAAGTGGGAATATAGTTATAGAGACTCTCCTCTACCTTTTCACCGTTTACATACCATCCCTCAAAGGCTTTAGCATCACTTATAGCGCCATTAGCCCACCAGAAAATATCGCTGTCGTAAGGATACGATGTGATTTTTCCCCCGCTTCCTGTTTTTCCGATCCTCGTAGGAACGTAGTCATATACATACTCGTCATCATCATTATAGTGTCCGTTGGTCTTGAACCTTCCCCCATTGGCATCAAAAGTAACCGTATATACGGGGATCCAATGAGCATAAATGGTTGTATCCTCCGGACAAACGTAGTTGTAAAGACTATCGATCTCTTCCCCGCCTTCAGCGTCAGTAAACCAGCCCTCAAAGGCCCTTGTGCCGTCTTCCCACTTTGCATATGTTTCAGACGGATAATTATCCAGTTCATTATTTTCTTTTGTTGAATAACTTACAGTTGCAGCATTTGCATCGTAAACATACTGCCCCTTCATTGGATCATAATAAGAGGCCAGTAATCCGCCATTCATGTCAAAAGTCACAACGTTATAGGCATCTGTCCACCCTGCATAAAAGGTGGTATCTTCGTTGATCGTATAGTCATTCAGGTAGATATAAGAACTATCTTCAGGCTCAAATACAGGATCCCCTGTGCATCCCTGGTTATCAAACCATCCCAAAAACTTCTTATGAAGATCATCATTTTTGGGATTATAGACATACAGATATGATATATGAGCCCCCGGCTGATAACCAAATTCCTTGCTGCCATCCAGCCTCTTATTATCTGTATTTGAATCGTAAAAGAATCCGCCGTTTGGATCAAAACTCAGTAAAACGTTGGAATCTGTCCACTTTGCAAAGAGCTCGGTATCTTCAGTCACTTTAAGATATCTGTAGCTGTCCTCACCCGGAACATACTCCTCAGTACAGTCGTAATCCTTGTACCAGATTGGTGACTGAGTACATGCTGCATCCAGATACCAGTCAACAAATGCCAGTCTGGGATTTGTCATATACAGGTCGCTGGGCTTATCAAAAGAAATGCTCTTATATCCACTGTTCCTGCTGATTCTCTCAGTCTTTGCCTCATTGTTGAAATACTGCCCGTGTCCTTCATCATCGTAATCATATTTCCTGAAATATGCCTCATATGTACCATTCGAATAATTTGAATGATAGGTCAGAAGATACTGATCCTGCTTGTAATTGGCATAGATTGTGACATCATCCGTCAGCTCATAGTTGTATGTATAAACAACATCGTCTCCGCCGGGCGTCAGTGTCCATTTATCGAAAGAATAACTATTGTCATTACAATGAATGGCTGAAGTTTGCGAAGGATAATAATATCCATTCCCCATCCCCAACCTGTGGGTCTTAGGTACCAGATACACCATCTGTGTCTTCTTTATATTTCCTGTACCATAGTCCTGATAATATCCATCCCCCATATCAAAGGTTACGGTATAGTAATCATCAGTCCATCCCGCGTAAACAGTAGTACCCTCTTCGGGGGTTGTATCGAGCCTGCGCGGATAGCTTTCATCAGACAAAAGCTCTGTTTCAAGGCAGTCAGCACTTGAATACCATCCCTCAAAGACATAGTTTTCCCTTGTAGGAACATAAGACTCCAGATAATATGTTGCAGAGCTCAGTTTCTTGGTGCCTCTACCGTCTGAGAACTTACCACCGTTGGCATCCAGTGTCATGCCAGTCGTGGAATCGCCAAGAAGGTCTTCCGCCTCTTCAACCACAGCAGCTTCTGCTGCTTCACCCTCTTCTACATCCTCAGGCAGCTCTTCATCAATGGGCTCCGTTTCCTCTTCCTGCCCGTATTCTTCAGTATCTGCTTCCTCAGGATCAGCTGCCTCAGGATCTTTTTCCCAGGCATCATTTCCGTCCTCATCCCCCGGCTCGGAAATATCCTCTGAGGACTCTCCCTGCTCTTTTGATAACTCCTCCAAACCATCACCCAAAGCCGCGTCTTCTGCCGCTTCAGTGTCTGCAGACAAAGAAAGAGCCGCCTCAGAAACGCTGTCTGCCTCATAGGCCATGACAGAGTCCATTGGGATGGCTCCAACTGTCAGAAATGCCGCCAATATAATTGCCGTCAGTTTCTTAAACTTCATACCACACCCTCCTAAAATAAAGATTGTAAAACTAGTACCCTTTATTTTACGAGAATGAGTTTCTGTTTTATATGCACATTATTAAGGTGTTATTGTACTTAATTCAGATGTTTTTAAAACGTCTCTACTGCTTTACCGGAAGCCGCAGTGTGACTGCTGTTCCTTTGTCTTTTTCCGATGAGATCAAAATGCCGTAAGCTTCTCCGCAGGTGAGCTTTATCCTCTTCTGGATGTTCAGAAGTGCCACGTGCTTAACCCCTGATTCTGCTGTGTTCTCCGCATCCTCAAGGCGCTTTGAAAGCTCAGCAAGGGCAGGCGCTTCCATTCCTGCGCCGTCATCGGTGACGGTTACCACCAGCGTATCTTCGGCCACCATAGCTTCTACGCTCACAGCGCCGCTTCCTCCTGCCAGTCCGTGGTTTATGGAATTCTCAACCACCGGCTGCAGCAGCATCCTTGGAATATAGCACTGGGCTGCATCATCCGAGGCCTCGGTCTCAAAAGTAAATCTGCCGGGGAATCTCACCTGCATGATCGACGCATACTGCTCCAGCACCTCAAATTCCTCTATGATGGATATGTATTCCTCGCCTGCATTTGCGTAGCGAAGAAGGGCTGACAGTTCGTCGCAGATCCTTGCCGCAGTCTCTTTTTCACCCTTGTTTATCAGGGCTCTGACCGCATTTAACGTGTTTACTGTGAAGTGGGCATTGATCTGTTTTTTCAAAAGAGACATCAGCGTCCTCTCGGCTACCAGCTCAGATTCTTTTATCTTAAGATCAGATTCAAAGAGCTGTCTGTCTCTCTCCTCGATCCTCGAGAGCGCATCGTTGACATGCTGCACCAGATCGTCAAAGTACTCTTCTCCGGTGTCGGGGATCGGGCTGTCGGGAGCTTCACCGACGCTCTCGATGATAGTGTCAATAGGCCCCACGATATGCCTGTTCCAGTAGCGCACGAAGATTCCGATAGTGATAAGAAGTATTGCGATCGTCAGAGGAAGCGCCAGTCTGAAGAATCTTCCGAGGCTCATCGGAACCGTATTGTCGCAGTAAGTGTGAAGCGTAAATCCCGTAAGGCCGATGGCTTTCTCCTTATAAAACTCGCTCTCCTTCTTAACGCTGCCCAGGTCATCATAGCTTATATTCCTGTCCGAGCAGATGATCTCTGTGTCTGCAGATACCGCAACTCCGATATAGTCCACTTCGTTAAAGGCTGACATCAGCTCCTCCAGCCTTGACTTGTCCATGAGGAGCACCACGTATCCAAGTAATGTCCCCTCCTCTGATTCGACGCGCTCACAGCATCCGAGGTAAGTCATCCCTCCGAACGATACCGTGATGATATCTCCGCCGCCGCTCTGAAGAAGATGCCATATCCTCTTTACAGCAGTGTTGGAGATCTGGCCCTTAAGCCTGTAAAAAGAGCCGTCGGACCGCATGACAAGGACGTTGTCCGCAGGACAGTAGGCTCCGATGATGCTCTCTGCCCGGACTGCAGCTGTCTGTCCCATATCGTAAAAAGACCGGTTTCCCTGTGCGGCCATCATATCCATGACCCTGTCGTAATGCGCCAGGGTATAAGCCGTATCATCAATGGATAAGAGCTCATCCTCTATACTGGAGGTTACGGAATCAGAGATAGTCTGAGCCTGAGCTATCATGTTGTTGACAAAGGCCTGCCTTGTTATGTAATAAAAGAGAACCCACAGCACTACCAGAAAAACACTTAGGACAGTCATTGTCAGTATGAAGTTCTTTTCAACACTTCTTTTCTTCACTCACACTCTCCTAGTGGTTCCTGAGGCATTCGGTCCAGAACTCGTCAAAGTACTGTCTGTTCTTTATAAGATAATCCTGATCGGGTGTTATCAGATCCGCGTCACTTAATGGGACGTCATTTCCATCCGGAACATCGCTTCTGGCGGACCAGGTGCCCGCTGTGCAGAAGGGCTTGTATCCTTCTCCCTGCCCGTCGGCATCTCCCAGAAGACACCTGACAAAGAGCTTCGCTGCATTCATATTCTTTGAGCCTGCGCCTATCATCACGGCAAAGGAAGTCCTGCAGCCGCAGAAGGGCATCAGACGATAGACGGGTTCCACCTTGTAGCCTACGGCCCTGAACCTGAGTTTACTGGAGACCATGACTCCAAGATCCGCAGCATCGGTGTTGAGAGCTTCCAGGACCTCGTCCGAGCTGTTGGTGAATACTGCATTTTTTGCCACCATGCTCCAGAGCATTTCAGCTGCTTTCATGTCGGAGTTGTCATAGTCTTTGCCGAAATACTCCGCGTAGGCCTTCTCGATCTCATCCTCATGTTCAAAGGTGGCTCCCACAAAAGTATAGGTAGAAAAAGATCTGAGCGGATTCGGCAGGTATATCCTGCCCTTGTATTTTTCATCCGTCATCTCCCAGATGTTGGTGATGGGCTGCTCCTGATATCTTCCGGCGTTGTAGAAAACAAGCTCCGCCTCATCCAGAAAAGATACCGACTCTCCCACATGTCCCTCTTTCATTTTGGGCTTAATATCGTCGGGAATGTAGGGAACAACGATGCCTGTGTCCACAAGGGTGCTCTTGAAATCGCCGCTGTTGTCGTTACAGATCACCACGTCGAAATCGGATCCACCGTTTTCATAGCTCGTTTTTATGGCGTCTATAAGGTCAGGGCTCCTTAAGTCCCTTATCTCCACACAAAGCCCGGGGTACTGCTTTTCAAAGACCTCTTTGGTGCCCGTAACTCTTGTGGAAACTGTATAGACCGTGAGAACATCCTCTGAAAGGGCCCTCCCGTACATCTCCTCTGTGGTCAGATCAGCGTCTGTCAGGATCGTATCCTGTGAATTGGAGCCAAAGAGAACCGTCCCCGTTGACTGGTCGGACGCTTTTTCGCTGCCGCAGCCGGTGCAGGCGGCGAGCATTACAATCGACAGCGCTATAGGCATCAGCCTTTTCTTTTCCAAACTAAAGATCATGGTTCTTCCTCCGTCTGCCTTCCGCTCATGGTCGCAGAGCTTTCAGGCAGGAAAGCCGCGTAGCTCATCTGAGCTCTGGCATCGATGTATTCGAAATCGGAATTGACCCCGTTCCAGGTGACGCCCTTTAGATATTCCACGGGAACGTCCATGGGGCCTATGCCGTTTAAGTGCTTGTTCTGGGGCGTATTCCAGATATAGTTTCTGGTAACTATGGTAGATGGAGTGCCGTATATGCTGACGTCAGTGCCGTCGGAGTACTCCCAGTCAACGCCCTCTTCGCCGTATCTTGCTATCAGCGAAGCTTCTTTTGTCAGCATGATATCCAGGAGTCTTTTGGCATCCTCTTTGTGGGCTGAATCCTTGCAGATAACCGCTCCGACCTCGGGCTTTAAGTCCACGTACAGGGCATTTCTTGCGCCTTCGGGGCCCATGAGCGGCGCCACGTGCATGAACCTTGCGAGTATCTCAGGATTTCCCTGATATATTACTTTGGATAAAGACCCGCAGGTAAAGGCGCCCACCATGTCATCCGGGCTGTTTACAAGCTCTGTAAAGGCAGCGTATGTATACTGCTCCTCCTCGCCGATAAGGAGATTTTCCTCCTCAAGCTCTTTTACAAAACTCATACCTTCTGCAAATTCAGGCGTACGGGCGGCGTCCACCACCTGCCCGTCACGAATGAACTGCCTGCCGTTGTAGGGGTCGTTGTAGACATAAGACTCGAGTATTATCTCACTCGCCCTCAGCGCATTGTCCCGGTCACAGGACAAAAGAGGTATCTCATCTTTTATGCCGTTTCCGTTTGGGTCCATATCCCTGAACGCCGTCAGAACCTCCTTAAGCTCCTGCGTAGTCCCCGGGACCTTAAGTCCAAGCTTACCCAGCCACTCGGAGTTGATCCACAAGATCTGTCCGCAGTCACCGACGGACTCCCTGCCGTAATTGGGATAGTAAAAGCTCCCGTCCTCCCTCTCTTCAAGGAAGCCTCTGTCTGAATAAACCGACAGCTCTTCCGGAGAGATCTCAAAGTTCTCACCGAACATCACTATATCGATATCATTTTTCTGGGAAAAGAGTGTATCGAGATATTCACTGCACTTTCGCTGCCGTATGATGACAGACTCAATTTCAAGACCGGAGCGGTCTTTCAGCCACTCCACATAATAGTTGCCGCGGGGATCGAGAACATTGTCCGAATAGGGCATGGCAACCCGCAGAACGTCCCTCTCTTCTGTGCTTCCGCAGCCCGAAAGAAAGGCCGCAGGAACTCCCGCAACACAGACGGACAATATGATCATTAGGAATAATCTGTATCTTGCTCTCAGCATTTTGTGTCCCTGTACTCTTTTACAGTCATTCCGTAATAGGACTTGAACACCCTGTAAAAGTAAGCTGTGTTCTGGTAACCGCAGCAGATGGAGATGTCTTTTATCTGCCGCTTTTTATCCTTCAGCATCTCTGCTGCTTTCATCATCCTGATATCAGTCAGGTAACGGATCAGCGACGTATTATAGTGCCTGGAAAAGAGCTCACAGATGTAGTTCTTTGAAAATCCGAATTTCTTTGCCAGCATATCCAGCGATATCTTTTCCTCAAAGTGCTCGTCAATATACTGCACAAGTTTGTTAAAGCCCTCATTCTCTGTACCGGCAGCATCCGCCTGCGGAGGATTCTTCTCAGACAGCTTCTTGCAGATACCGGCAAGCACCATCTGCATCTCATCGCTGTTCACCGGCTTTAAGATGTAATCAAATCCCGATCCTTTATAGAACGCCCTGACATCCTCATACGCATCATACGCCGACAGCATAACAAATTCCGCTTCGCAGCCACTCTCTCTAAGACTCACCATCATATCATTCCCATCCATCTTAGGCATCTTAAGATCGCACACCACTACATCAGGTTTGATCCTAAGTATCTCACCCTTTGCAATCTCCGGATCAGTACTGCTCCCAGCCACCTCAAACCCGTTATCCATCCACGGAATTATATCTATTAGCTCTTCCAGTATAAGCATATCATCATCTACCAAATATACGCTAAACATTGTTCTCTCCTATCCTGGATCAGGAAATAGTTTTTGCGATTACCCCGGTGTGGTCAAATAGTATCTCTGTGAATATCCCAGGGGCGGCGGCAAATATATGCACAGGCGAATCTTCATGACGAGGCGATGATTCTCAGCGTAAAAAAACAGGTGAATGTCGACTGCTCTGACTAACAGGAAACGAGACATTCACCTGGTTTTTTATGCTAGAGAATCACAACGCAGGAATAGTGAGCCTGGGCAGATATTTGTCGTCGCCCCGACCGCTTACACAGATATCTGTCGCCAGCCCATAGCCGGGCTATCGTCACAGATCCTTATCCCTCATCCTCTCGACGGCATCCATGGCAAGAAGGCTTCTCTCGCACTCCGATGCAGAAAGAGATATCTGCCATGCCAGGGGGCTGCCCTTCATGTGCTCTGAGGCATAAGACAGTCCGTTAGTCCTCTCATCAAGGAAGGGTCTGTCTATCTGGTTCGGATCGCCTAAAAGTATGATCTTGGTGTCCTTACCAGCTCTGGTGATGATGCCCTTGGCCTGCGTAGGTGTCATGTTCTGGGCCTCATCGATTATGAGGTAGGTCTTTAGAATAGATCTTCCTCTTATGAAGTTCAATGCTTCGCACTGAACAATTCCTCTCTCGAAGACTTCCTCGGTCTTTCCCTGAAGCTCTTTTTCATCCTTGTAGCGCTCCTCCTCGTTGGAGTCGATGAGCTGCTCCAGGTTATCAATAATGGGCCTCATGAGCGGTGAGATCTTTTCCTGCTCGTCGCCGGGAAGGAAACCGATATCGTCATCAAACTGGGAATTGGGCCTGCAGACCAGGATCCTTCTGTACTCTCCCGTGGGGCGGTTTATCATCTTCTCGAGACCGACGGCCAGGGAATAGAAGGTCTTGGCTGTTCCTGCCATGCCCTTAACTATAACAAGGGGTGCCACATTGGCGGGCTGCATGAGAGCTTCCTGAAGGAAGTACTGTCCGGCGTTTCTTGGTTTTACACCGTAGGGCTGGCTCTTTTCATACTCGAGCTTTTTAATGAACCCCTTGGAGACGCGCCCCATCTGTGTCTTACCCAGGGACTGGTCTGCCCTCACCACAACGAACTCGTTCTCATACAGTTCCGGTGCGTACTGGTTCCCGTCTTCATCACAGCAGTAAACCGCTTCCACCGGAATTCCTTTTTTCTTGAAGTCCTTGAAGATCTCCTCCGGGGCATATACATCGATCCTTCCGCTGTACTGCTCCCTTCCTCCCGCAACCTGCTCGGTTGTGAAATCCTCTGACTTGATTGAAAGAAGCTGCGCCTTGATGCGCATCAGGATATCCTTGGTAACCAGGATTACCTGCTCCTTCTTGGATTCCTTAAGTCCTTTGCATACCTTGAGTATGCGGTTGTCAGACTTGTAATCCGACATATCGTTGGGGAGCTCAACGTCCTTGTAGTTCTTCTCAACTCTGAGAAGGCCGCCGTTTTCCAGCTCAACTCCCTTGACCAGATCCCCTGCTCCCCGCAGCTGCTCCAGGATCCTGATCGCTTCTCTTACATTAGCTCCTCTCTCACCCTCATCTCTCTTGTGAGTATCGAGCTCCTCCAAGACTACCAGCGGAAGAACGACCTCGTTATCTTCAAAGCACTTTAGAGCATGAGGTGCCTGAATCAAAACGTTGGTGTCCAGTACGTAGATCTTCTTCATGCGTAGGTCCCCCTATATTTGTATGA
>JAEEGF011234733.1_pt1 | contig 20134 bp, 11 predicted proteins | sample 9134171 | NCBI WGS metagenome assembly JAEEGF01 (sample SAMN16246542, study PRJNA631951) | gut metagenome | biome: gut microbiome; feature: rumen; material: AP-attached | host: Bos | place: Iran: Karaj | collected 2018-10
TCCTTAATGTAATAAAGTTTTAAGGTATAACCGTAATTACCGTTTTTTCTTACAGTAATGCGCTCACCTTCTTTTGATTTAAAAATATCTTTATCAGTAATATTATCACATCCAAGAGCACTCAGCTCATAGGTTTTTCCAGCCTCCAGTTCAAAGGTATAGCAGCCGCTTGAATCTGGACTGCCACTTTCCGGATATATAAGTTCACTGCCTCCAGCTTCTTTTGCAGTAAGTGTAAATTTAACGGTATTAAGTGAAACTGATGGAACTACAGAGCGGGAAGAAGTAAAATCTTCCGTAGAAAGTCTTACATTTAAATAAACTTTTCCATTATCTTCCTGAGGCCATTGAGGACAGGCAAAAAAGAATATTGAAGTAAATAAAAGAATACTTATAAAAATAAACTGATTTCTTTTTTTCATATACTCTCCCGATTATTCACTAACCTTCAGAACTAATTCTGTACTATAAGTCATCTGGTCATATTCAAAAGTAATGTACAGGGTATAAATTCCAGGATAAATTGTTTCTTTAGGATTGGAACTTGCAATTTTTATCGAAGTTCCGGATGAAGTATTAATACACACATCATCTACATAGAGGGCCATGCTTATATCTGCAGAAATAGATTTTTCATCACTGTCAAAAAGAGCCGCTGACACAGTAGAGGAAATGCTTGTTTCATATATTTCAGAACCAGTAATCTGAGTCACACCAGAAAGTACTACTTTATAGCCGCTTAATCCGGAAGTTCCTAAAATGATTCCAGGTTTTCTTGCAATACCGTAACCGTCTTCCGGGGAAAGGAAGAAGCCCGGCTTTTTCAGGGTATACAATTCCAGAGTGTTGTCACTTAAATGCACTGAATCATTTGCAGGGGAGATAATTATCTGTCCGGTGCTAAGGTTTGATATGTAATTAATATCTGTAAAATCTGTACCTGTTTTTGAAATCACATAAATCTTTGACGTGTCATTTTCCAGAGTGATAATGGCATTTCTTGATTCAAAGGCTGCAGAATGTGTAGAACCGCTTAAATAGATCGACACACCTGCCTGAATACTTATGTCACAGAGTTCAAGGTCAACTGCATACAGGGAACCAGATTTCATTGTCAGTGAATAATTATTTGCATCAGGAGACTTTATGCCGTACAGCCCCATGCCGTTAATGGAAAAACTATTAAAGATGCCAGTATTGTTGATGACATAATCTGAATCCAGAATTAAATCAGACAAAAGAATTACGGTTACGTTTTCAAGGCCTGCAGCCCTTGCAGATGTCAGCACATCATTTATATTATTGTATGGAGCAAGCTTACTGCCATCCATATCATCTCCAGAGTAATCCTTGTTATAATAAAAAGCACCGCTTACAAGAGGATTTGCATAAGCTGAAGAAGAGTCCACAAAACCTGATTTATGTGACCAGCTTTCAACAGACCAGTTTCCTGCCGCAAGAGTAATTTCAGCCTTGCCCTTACTGTGTCCGCTTCTGATCAAAACTCCTGAAGAATTCCTTACTTCATAATAAACATACGCATCTGGATTATCTGAAGGGGCATCAAAGGAAAGTGTAAAGTAACCGCTTTCATCAACTTCATAAAGCTCACCGTCCACTACATTACTTACAGGAGGCGAAAGTTTTCTGGATTTTGCAGAAGCCTTTGCCTGAGCAGAAAGCCCCGCTTTATCTTTAATAATAATTTCAAAAGGAATTTCACTTTCACTGAGTTCCTGATCAGTTACAAAGTAAAGGGCCCTGGCAGAATTCTGCCCCGCAAAAGTATTACCGCTTCCCGTTGTTTTATAACTTGTTCCAGAAGTAAAAAACTTAGTAGAATCCAGCCCAGTATCAGACACAGAAGGACTGCTTCCTAATTCAACAGGATATGTTTTTCCATTAATGATAATGGAAGAAATATCTTTGTGAATTGTGCTCATGTCAGGCATATTAAATGCAAGAACATAATATTCTGTACCGCTTTCATTATCAGTTTGAAGAATTGTAAGATTTCTTACGGCAGGTGGTTCACTATTGCATCGAAGCTTAAACTTGTATGGCTCGTAAGCAGTTGTGTCACTTCCGTGAACAGACATATAGTAGGTAATCGTTCCGCTTAAATCACCGCCGCATTCCAGATTTTCAAGGCAATCTTCTTTCAAGGTAAGTTCAATTAAACTAGGGTCCTGGGCATTCTGAAAGATTGTGTAATAGGAAGTTGCCCAGGCTGAATTATCTTCCGGTTCAAAATAAGCATTAAGAGTTTTTCTGGTAGGATTTCTGAGATAAAACCTGAGGATTTTTTCCTGTCCGGAAGGTATGCAGATATAGCCTTCATTATCCACAGGATAAGTCCCCTCAAGATCAAGAAGTTCTATATTTGCGTTTTCTGTATAATCCTTAAAAAATTTTTTTATTCCTTTATTAAAATTGTTAGTAAAATAATCGCAGGAAATCATAAAAAAAAGACAAGGAATAAATCCTATGAGAAAACATTTCGTTTTCATAATAACTTTCTCCATTCTACTTTTAGAACTGCCAGCCAATACTTAATGTTGGAATCACTGCTCCATAAAACAACTCACTGCCTAAACCAACCTGAAAATCGAGTCCAATATCCATATATAGTCTGTTTGTAAAATACCACTGAAAACTTCCACCCAGGTCAAGACCAGGAATAAAGGAACTAAAACTGTCACTATTAATATTGTGTGGGAAATGGAAGCGATAGTCAATAAAATTTACATGACCAAAGCCTACACGGGCTTCAAGGGTTGCCATATGTCTTCTTTTATCTGGATCATCAGGATGAGCATAAAGGGGTTTCTGGAAAACCACACTTCCAAAAAAGTTCAGCAAATTGCCGTCAAGACTGTAATCATCACAGATATAAAACATTCTGGTGTAATAGGCGCTGAGACCAATTCCCAGATAACCCCACAAATGCTTTACAAACATAAAGTTTACTTTTCCATGAACGCTTAAAGGAAAAATTCGTGAATCAAAATAATCCGGGATTGTCTGATCAAAAAGTACAACCGGGAAGGCATAACCGCCGCTCACATCCAGATCCACAGCTTTTTTAAATTTTATTGTAAGTTCATTTCTTGAATTTTTTTCACTTTCCAGACCAGAGGCATCTCTTGCAACAAGATTGTAAGTACCAGGGTCAATTGTACGGAGATTAAAAGTAAGATTTACTTTCTGATTGTTATCATCGTGTTCAATATCCACAGGTTTTGTTTCATAATCAGAACGGCCTGACTGATTGATAAGGACGTACTGAGTATAATTCACGTCATTTTCATCTTCCTGTAAATCAAAAAGATTTTTTCCAGAAATGTTGATTACACCATCATTTAATTCATCAAGATAAATTACATTTCCAAAATAAAGCTGAACTCCCAGACTTCTGACTTCAGGCTTAAAGGCTTTGTAAACATTAAACTCCGTCCAGTCAGATTCTACACTTGGAATTCCAAAAAGGTCATAAGTAATTATTTTGTAACGATAGTGACCAGGATACAAAAATGGTTTTATCTGAACCTGACTTTCATTTCCCTCTGTCTCAAGCCGCCTTACTTCACTCCACTCGTCTTTTGGAGTGTTATATTCTTCTATAATAACATCATAACGGTAAACCCAGGACGGATCCTTTTCATCCCATTCCAGAAGCTGCCATTCTTCTTCTGCACCTTCTACAGCTTCGTCTTCTTCATTTTCAACATAGGTTTGAAGGGCAACAGTTTTCTTCTTTTTCTTTGATTTAGCAAAAGAAGGCATTGCAAGAAGAAAGATAAAAAAAACTGACATAAGAATTTTGAAACTTTTACTTAGTGCTGAATGCATTCTTTGCCCCCTTACCTTTAGACTTTTCTGGTTTTGGAACTGCAGTACGGAACGAACTTTCCGCTTTTTTTCCTTCCTGAAGAACTGTGTCCAGCTTACCGTCACCGTCTGTATCAATAAGGTTCCGCGCTTCTACAATAAACCACCAGGTTCCTTCATAAAGCTTATCCTTATCGCTCTTACTCTTCTGGGCATTAATAACTTCAAGCCACATAAGGTCCAGAGAGTTTGTATTTGTTGTAGTTGTATAAAGAACTTTATCCGTTCTATTTTGAATCTGAACAACGTATTCTGTTGCGTACTGAACTTTATCCCAGCTCAGGTGAATTGAACGAGGATTTGAAAGATTCTGCAAATATTCTGCATCAAGAATTTCCGGGCTTGCCTGAAGATTCTGTGCAGCAGGAAGCGGTTCAACTGGAGTAAGAATAAAGCGTCCTACTTTTGAAGGATCACTGTTTGAAATATCCACCCCATCCATTGTTTCTGCAAAAACAATAATTTCGAATTCACCACCATCAGTTAAATCCGGATTATCAATCTTTACAGTTCTGTCTGCAACAAGGCGGCCTGTTCCCGGTACTTCAGGATCTTCAGGAATTTTGAGGACTTCCGTACGCTGATTATTCTTTTCAACTCTATAGAGAACAATCTGAGCCTTTCTTACTTCATCAACTGCATTCCACTGAATTGTAATTTTATTCCGGGCAGCAGTTGCACCATCAATAACTGCATTTTTTTCAGGAAGAATAATATCAACCGGCTTAAGTTTTACCAAAGTAAATACACGTTCATTAATATAACCAGTACGGCGGCTTACAATTCCAGGAATTGCGTTACCCCTGGCCTGAATTTCAATTCTATAATTTTCTTTATCAACAAAGCCCTGGCCCCAGTACATATCAAGGTTGAGTTTTGTATCATAAACATTGTCTGTATAAAGAAGTTCCCCTGTTGAAATGCGGTAAATTTCTACTCTATAGAAATCCGCATCATCTACAGGAGTCCAGTTAAAGGTGAAAGGTTTATTGTCCCTGACAATCGCTTTGTCTTCCAGATCAATAAGATTACTTCTTGCAAGATTGCCCACAACTGTAAAATGTTTAGCCGGTGTATCCAGAACCATTCCATCAGTTTTAGAAACAGAATGAAGTCTCCAGTAATAATCTCCAGACGACAGATTAACGCCGGAATAATTATATTCATCAGCAGCTGTAACAAATACCTTGTCATTAAACTGACTGTCTCGTGCAATTTCCAGAGTACTTTCAAATCCAGCAGGAAGATTTTTTCTCCATGTAAAACGCAGGTCCATTACAAGGTTTTCACTAACCATGTAGTCCTGAGCAGGTTCAATTGTGCGCTGTTCCGGATTTCCAATCATTGCATAGAATGTATGAACATCTGAACGAGGAGATTGATTACCTTCAAAATCCACAAAACTTACACCCCAGTACCAGTTTCCTTCCTTCAAAACAGAAGAGGCTTTTACAGAAACATAGTTGTTGGCAGTTTCTGCAGTAAATACAGGATTTGTAAGACTTGGATTATCAGCAATCAGAAGTTTATAGTTCGAAGCTTCCTCATCCATTTTCCATGAAAAGGAAGTGTTCTTTGCATGACTTTCAATGTTAACTACAGAATCCTGGGCCGGTAAAAAAAGCACAGGACTTGTGAGGCTGGATTTTTTTTCTACCCGGAAAGAATTGACCTGAGAAGGTGCGGCAAAACCTTCACCGTTTACTGCAAAAAATGGAGTGACCTGCCAGTAGTAAAAACCTTCATTTAAAGTAGAAATTACGCTGGAAGGTGAACTTACTCTCTGGGTAATTACCGGACTGGACATATCCTGACTTTTAGAAACCAGGAGTCTGTAACTCTGAGCACCTGCAACTTCAGACCAGGTAAAGCGAACGGCAGGATTACGGCTTCTATATGAGTAAGAATAATCTTCTACAGGTGTAATAAGATTTGGTGACAGTCCCTGAATGATTTGTATTTTACTTGCAACAGAATAATCATCATCCCTTATTACATCAGGACTTTCCATGTCTGCCACTCGAAGTCTCCAGTAATAACTTCCTTCACCAAGAGAAATATCCTGTCTTGAAACAGAACTTACATCTTCAGAAGAAATCATAATGGAAAACTTTTTATCCTTTGCAATTTCCAGTAAAAGTTTTTTTCCATAAGGAATATTTGAAGTCTGCCATTCAAAACGGGCATCATAATTTCCCTGAGTGTGATAGACAACTTTTTCATTTGGTTTTGGTGAAGTAACAGCAAGCAGAGGGAGAGTTAACTGATTCTCAGAAACTTCAATAGTATCACCTTCCCTGAGGGATTTATTGTCGCCGGAAAGATTGAATACCCTGGCATCTCCCTTAAAGACCTGAACCTGAAAACTGTCATCATCTTTGTTACCTTTTGCAGTAACCGATGAACCGGAATTTACATTCATGTATGAAGAGCCGTATGTAAGAACAAAGCCTGCACTCTCTTCAGAAGCATCTACGCTGGCCTGACCTTCCATCAAATCAGCTCCGGCACCTTTTTCTTCATCAAGAAAAATCTGAGCCATGGTACTTTCCATAAGAACCATTTGAGTACCGTCATTAAATTTTACAGTTGCTTCAGACTGCTCTGCTGTATGGATTGTATCTCCATTGTAAAGATAAGAATTCTGTTTGAGCCGGTCCCAGATACTGCGGTTTAACAGACGACGCTGGGCGGTTTTATACTTAAATGAAATGGTAGCAATTGGTTCTTCATTCAAGTTGCTGAGAGTTTTAGTAAAGTTGTTTACAAAAAAAACTGAAGAGGCGGCTACAGCGATTACACAGATTATAATTGCAATCCAGAACGGAGCAGCCAGATCATTGCTTAACTTGGATTTTGTTTTCTTCTTCATTCAGATTAACCTTTTCAAAATCAGGAATTGGAATGCCCAGCATTGTACGCACTTCGTTAAGAGTTCTTGGACCAGTAGGGCCAGCAGCTTTTTTACAGGCTTCATCCAAAACAAAATCTTTATTTCCTGCCTTAAAGAATTTCTCCAGATCAAAGTGAGGCATATTAACAACACCGTAGAAGTGCTGAGCCCCCTTACCTTTTACTTCAAATTCTACAGGAATTCTTTCAACAATAATTTCGTTTTCATAGTTGTCCTGAGGAATTCTAAAGCCGTTTTCGTCACAGCGAATATAATCCTTTTTGATAAGGTCATAAGTGTCCTGGGTAATGAGGATGTCAGTACCACATGGCTTATTTGAACTTTCTGTTCTACTGGCAAAGTTTACTGCATCTCCAATAGCGGTGTATTCCATCTTGTCCTGACCGCCCATAATTCCTGCAGTAGCACGGCCTGTATTCAAACCACAGCCGATTCTAATATGAGGCTTGTACTGTGCCCTTGGTTCTCTTTCATGGAGTCTGGTAAATTCTTCAGCATCCTTGTTGTATTTCATCAGGGCATAGCGCATGGCAATTGTTCCACGAATTGCGGAAACTGCATCTGACTGAACAATTTTTCTGTGCTTTTCAGCGAGGATTTTTTTATCAGGATTTGAATCCGGAAGATTTTCAAAATCCAGACTTTCATCACGAAGAATTCCCCAGACTGCCATAATTGCATCACCTTCGAACTTGTCTACGTTACCGCCGCTGAGAGAAATACACTCTACCATACGGCCCATATAGTCATTCAAAAAGGCGATAATTTCTTTTGGAGAATCATTTCCAAATTTATTTTTGAAACCGTCAGAAATTGCAGTAAATCCGCGGATATCTGAGAAGAAGATTGTAATATCCTTCAAGTGAGGTTCAAAATCAATTTCTTTACGGGCAATGGCTTTTGCAACTCCACGGTTTGTAAATTTCGCAAAAGTGTTCAGGAAGCCCTGCTCATCTTTTGTAGACTGATTAAGTACACCAATTTCGTCCCAGCGTTTTGTTTTCAGGGAAGAAATAAGTTCTGTTTCAAAATTACCCTGCTGAATTTCGTCTGCAGCAGCTGTAAGTTTTCTGAGGTGAAGGGAAATTGCATAACGTGAAAAGAAAAGAATTAAAATGATAGAAATAAAGAATACAATTGCTGTTATCAGAATATTATTGTGTCGTGTATCCCTTACCCCTTCAAGAATTGTATCCAGCTGAACAGTTGTAAGGACTACAATATCTGCAACAGAAATCTTTTCGTAAGCACCAAAAAAATCCACATCAAGTCCGTTTTCATCTTTTACGGTAAAAGGAACCTGGCGGCTGTCTTCACTGTTTTCGTTATTTTCCCGAACCTTTTTTACAAGAGGATAATTTCTGAAACTTTCTCCTGCCAGAATTTTTTCACTGTCAGGGTGAACCAGAAGTTCATCAGAGTCATTGATTACAAATGTAGTATTTCCTGAACCACTTCCTAAAATATCACCTAAGGTTAAACTACTGAAAAGGATAATGCAGGACTGATCACGGCCGTTTTCCTTCCAGGGATAAAACATTGCAATTGTAGGGACTGTAATAAAAGGGGATGCATTAACCGCAACTGTTTCTCCATTGCAGGACCTGTTAAGCACATCCTGGTTCATGGTGAGAAAATAATCCATAGCAGTAACATCAATTTCATTGGAAATAAAAAACTGATTATTAATAATTTTGTCGTCTGCAGGATTTGGATTTACAATACTGTCAGAAGAAATTACATAAATTGCAGCGATATCCTGGTTTCTTTCAAGAAAGACTGTTGCGGCCTGACGGGCACTGGCAGAATGACGACCGCCGCTCATTACATTAATTAAATCCAGCAGCTGAAATACATTTGCACGGATTGTGGAAAGTTTGTCTTCCACAGTTGAAGCTGCCTTTGAATTTAAAGACAAATTACTATCCTGAGCTGTAACCTGAACGTCACGTCCCATGAGTTCACTTGAAAAATAAGTCAACGTGCCAAGGGATAACAAAACAACGAGCCCAATAATAATGGCCAGTTTTACACCGATTGGAAACTTTACTCTCATACTCTCACATACTTTTTTTTAGCAGAAATTTATTAACTTAGAGTTAAAACCCTCTATATGACATATAACACAATTTTTATAAAAAACAAATCTCCAGAACCTCAAATTCCGGAAATTTGCATAATTATATTAAAATTTTCGGTTGATGTGAGAGAAAACTTGATTATTTAAGAGTAAGTATTACATCCCGTATAGTAAGAGATGAAGGGGTGCGGCCATCTCCCTCAGGGCTGAATATTTTTATAATCATTTTTGAAAGATTTAAGCTTTTATTAGCCGTCCACTGAATTGTAATATCACATGCATCTCCAGGAGGATAAGTACATGCATTCTCCCAGTTATTTTCGGTAACCTTATCTCCGGAAGTATCATAAAGTTCAAAACAGTGACACTTATAGTTTTCACCTAATGCAGGGCGGGTAAATTTTAATGTTAAAGTCTGCCCCTGGGTGATTTGAGTTTTTGCTGAATCTGTCAGAGAACAGGTCAAATCATATCCATCCACCTCCATCTGAATATAATCAACACAAAAAATTTCTTTTCCTCCGTTATAGGTGATACGGCCTCCGTCGGAAGTACCATTTAATTCTGCACTGTAATTCCTTCCATTATATACATCAGCTAAAACCTCATCAAAAAATCCCAGCTGCTCTCCGTCTTTTTTAAAGAAAGTATTACAGTCCCAGAGGAAAGGAACGTAATTATAAGTGTCGCTGTTGTCCAGAATATTGGTTATCCAGTTTTCATAACCGTCTTTTTTATTAGTTTGAGAAGTACCGTCATCTTTTTTTGGGGCACCATATTCACCAATCATTACACCATAACCGGCATCAGTAAACTTCTTCATTTTGTACAGAAGGGCATTCTGAGTTTCCACATCTTCTTCTGTTCCCCAGTAGCCTGAATAACCCCAGCTATTATTTTGTTTTTCTGCAAGAGCATAGATAGCAGGAGCATAATAATGAACTGAAATAAAAAGTTTTTGAGTTCCAGAATTTGCAGAATCTACCGGCATTTTATACAGAGCGGAACAGGTACTTTCTATGTCTGTATCATAACCTGCAATTAAAAGAAATCGATCTGTATTTTTACCACCGGTTGAACGAATCCAGTCTACAAAGTGCTGATTTATCTGAAGGATTTTTTTATAGCACTGTTCTTTTGTAAAGCTGCCTTCCTCAGAATAATGAGCCACTGCAGGATTAAGCCGTTTGTCCACATCACAGTCAATTTTATCATTTAAGCGGTGCCCTAATTCTTCATTGGCACTTTCAAATATAAGGGTATGTGGATAGTTTTTAAAATAAGTTCCTACCTGCATCCAGATTGATTTGTAAATTTTCCAGGCAAGATTTTCATTATGGCTGAAAAGTCCCCACCACTGACGATCCCAGTGATCATTTATCATTACAATAAGTCCGGAATCCAGAGCCATATTTACAATCTGTCCCACCCGATTCATAAAGCTTTCATTTATTATAAAATCACCACGGCTCCAGTCCATTGTATTTGTCCAGGCAACAGGAATGCGCACACAGTCAAATCCGGCCGCTTTCATTGCCTCAAACATTTCTTTTGTTGTTACAGGCTGCCCCCAGGCCTTTTCATAAATGGTAACATCACTTTCTGAATAACTCAGCATATCTCCTGTTGCTTCTAAAGTGTTGCCAAGATTTATACCATTTCCCATCACTCTGCTGAATTCCAGGGCATTCATAGCGGTATAAATAGAATCATCTGAAGGAGTAAAAGAATTATCAGATTGAGGAAGAGAAAAATCCAGATCCGGATCCATATTAACATCAGAATTCTCTTCAGTCTCCGGAATTTCACTAGTACCGTAGTCTAAACCATTCCCTATATCATCATTACAGGAAATTAAAAAAACGACTGCTGTGAAAATTTGAAGAAAAGAAATTAAAGTTAATATAAAAGATTTTCTTGTACCTGCCATAAAAACTCCCTGGAAAATCAAATCTTCCATTTTAAGACTAACATTACTTGTAATTGCAGACAAATAAAGATTTATTCTATAACAAAAGATTTAATCTCCCCGCCCGGAGTATTTAAAAAGAAGGAAAATAAGTTTATATTTAGGGAACCAAATGGACCTGCCATAAAAGGTCAAATATTTTCTGGAATACTGGAGACGAAATTGAATTTACTTTCTATAAATAACCTTGCAAAAATCGGAAGGGAAAAACCTCTTTTTACAGGTGTAACTTTTGGTCTGGACGAAGGAGACAAGGCAGCCCTCATTGGCCGCAACGGAACAGGTAAGTCTACACTTTTGAACACTATTGCAGGAGTCCTTACTCCAGATGAAGGTACAGTTGTAATCAATAAAGAAGCAGGCCTTTCATTTTTACCTCAGACTCCACTCTTTAATCCGGAAGATACTATTAAGGAACATATATTCAAATCCCACTCCCCAAAGCTTGAAATAATCCGCCAGTATGAAGAAGCCCTGGAACTGCTGGAAAAAGATTCCTCTGATTTAAACCAGAAAAAACTTAACGACATTCAGCAGAAGATGGATCAGGGGGATTTGTGGAATTATGAAAACCAGGTAAGTTCAATTCTTTCAGTTCTAGGTATTCATAATTTGAACAGAAAGATGAAGGAGCTTTCCGGGGGAATGGTAAAAAAAGTTGCCCTTTCCCAGGTTCTTGTAGAAGATACAAAACTTCTGCTTCTGGACGAACCGACCAACCATCTTGATGTAGAAACAATCACCTGGCTGCAGGAATACCTGGCAAACACAAAACGTTCAGTTCTTATGGTAACCCACGACCGTTATTTTCTTGATGCAGTCTGCAATCACATTTATGAACTGGACCGGAACCGCATAAAACTTTATGTAGGAAACTATTCCACTTATCTTGAAAAAAAAGAAACAGAAGCCCAGATTGAAGCAAACACAGAGCGCCGCATAGAAAGTGTTCTCCGTTTTGAAAGAGACTGGCTGCTCAGAGGTCCATGCGCCCGTGGTACAAAAGCAAAGGCCCGCATTCAGCACGACATGGCTCTTATCAACAGAGAAAAATTCCATGATCCAAAAGGATTTACCTTTGAAGTTCAGGGCCGCCGTCTGGGTGGAAAAATTCTGGAACTTCATCAGATTTCAAAAAATTTTCCCAAGGGATTTGATTCCAGTCTTTCAAAGGAGCCGGTTCCTGTTCTGAAAGATTTCAGCTACAGTTTTAACAAAGGTGAAAAAATCGGTATTTTTGGAAACAACGGTTCTGGCAAGTCTACCCTGCTGAATATTATTTCTGAAGATTTACAGGCCGACTCTGGAGAAATTGTAAAGGGAGTAAACACCCACCTTGCTTACTATCAGCAGAACCCTGTATTTAAAAATCTGGACATGACAGTTCTGGAATACGTAAAGGAAGCCGCAGAAGTTGTACACAGAAACGACGGCACAGATTTAAGCGCCTCTTTGTTTCTTGAACAGTTCGGTTTTGAAGGAAGAATTCAGCATTCTCCAGTAAGCACTTTAAGTGGCGGCGAAAAAAAGAAACTCTATCTGGTCCGCATGCTTTTAACAAATCCAAACTTCCTCCTTCTGGACGAACCGACAAATGATTTTGATATTTTTACAATGAATATTCTTGAACAGTTTCTTATGGAATACAAGGGCTGTCTTCTTATTGTCAGCCACGACCGCTACTTTATGGACAAAGTCTGCGACACGCTTTTTATTCTTGAAGATGATGGTTCAGTTTCCGGCTATGTGGGCAAGTGCAGCGAATACATTCAGTATAAAAAACTTTTAGTTCAGCAGAAGGAAGAAGAGGAAAGACAGGCAAAGAAAGCACAGGCTGAAAAAGAAAAGGCCCAGGCTCAGCAAAAATCAGACGCTCCTGCCCAGAAGAAAAAACTCACTTTCAGGGAACAAAAGGAATTTGAAGAACTGGAAAAAAGAATTGCCAGTCTGGAAGAAAGACAAAAAATCCTTGAAGAAGAAATGAGCGGCAGCGACTTTGAAAAAACACAAGCCGCCGCCGCTGAATATAAAACTGTTTCTGAACAGCTGGAAAAAGATTACAGCCGGTGGGAAGAACTGGCCATTTAGCCTAATCTTCCAGGGCACCGGTCTGGGCATTAACCCATTTAAATTCAATATTCTCAATTCCAAAGGAAGCAGCTATTCCTGTAACAACAGACTTTAACTGTTCGTCTGCATCATCCAGGGAACCCATTTCCTTAAACTCTTCAACCTTGTTAGCCATTTCTTTCTGAATGCCGTCAAACACATCCTGGGTCTTTACGCGGATCCATGAGAAGCCGCCGCCTTTTCCCTGAACAGACTGTTCAAGAATTGTATTATCAAGAACTTCTGTATGAGGCATGGCAATTGTTACAGATGTGCCGTCAGGATTTACTTCCACCTGAAGGGAAGACAGATCCTTTATGCCAACTCTGATTACTCCCTTAATTCTAACAAGTTCATAAACATCAAAAAGTGATGTGCTCTTTTTGTCAGGAGAATTCATTCCTCCCCCAAGGCTTACACTGAGCAGGGTTTCATAATGATTTTTGATTACTGTAAGTTCAGCAACTTTTTCAATCTGATTGTAGAGGGTTGTGGAGTTTACAGTAACTTCCCTTACAAAGAAAGTCTTGTATACAAAAAGTCCTCCGAAAACCAGGGCAATAAGCAGCAGGAGGATTATAACCAGTTTAATGAATAAACCGCTTGAACGGCGGCGGCGGCCTGACCTTTTTCTTGAAGCAGGTCTCCTTTCTTCGTATTCGTATTCATAATCATCATAATCATCATATCTGTCGTCATGGTTTCTGGAATAAGCTTGTCTTCCAGGGCGACGTTCCCTTCTTTCATCAGGATAATCTTCATATCTCCGTGGTCTTCTGTATTCAGAATAGTCCTCGTATTCCTCAGGCCCTCTCTTTTCCTGGAAATCATCGTATTCCCGGGGTCTGTGATTTTCAGGAGGATTTTCGTACCTGCCTGCATCTCTTTCAGCAGAGGATTCTGAATTTGTATTTGCTGATGAAGCGGCCCTCTGATATTCCATCGACCGCTCCAGAAGTCCCTTTCCCCCCTCTTTTCCAGGCACTTCATTATTTACAGGAGGATTTTCTCTATTTTCTTCCATATAATACTTCTCCTTTGATTTATTAAAATCCAGGGATATTTCTAATAGCCCGAATGTCGAGTTTTAAAAACTTAATATTTTACAAAAAACGACTAGGAGTCGATTTTTTGATAAATACAATTATTTTCAAAACTCGACATTCAAGCTAATAAAATGAACATCCAGAACAAGTCGTTTGCAAGGCTTTTTCCAGGTCCACATAATAAACAATCTGATGCACCTTAATAGTACAGATTTTTATATTATAACACAAATATTTTAACTTGTATTTTCCGCCTAAAGTAAATATCTTTTTAAGATAGAAATAAAATCGTACATTTATGGAGGAAAAAATGAGCGAAGAAAAGAAAAGTTTTTTCAAACGCATTTTTAGTCCCCGTGGAATATTAGCAATTGTATTCTGCGTACTTGCACTGGCTGCAGTTTTTTCCAGCTGCTTTATTGTTGAATCTGATGAACAGGCCGTAGTTACCAGATTTGGGGCCTATCAGAAAAATGTAGGGCCTGGATTCCATACAAAATTACCATTTGGAATTGATAAGCGCTACATTGTTCCTGGAAACAAAGTTGTAATGACAGAACAGTTTGGTTTTAAAACCACTCAGGGAGCAATTGACAGCCGCTACCAGAACGGCATTACAAGTGAATCAACAATGCTCACCGGTGATTTGAATATTGTTGATGTTGAATGGATTATTCAGTACAGAATTACAGATCCAAAAGAATGGCTCTTCAGCGTACAGGAAAGAACCAGCACTATCAGGGATTTAAGCCGTTCCGTTATAAATACCCTGGTTGGAGACAGAGCAATTCTGGACATTATGTCAAATGAACGTACAAATATTGAAAATCTTGCCATTGAACAGATGAACAAATATTTCCACAACCTTCACCTGGGAATTGATGTTACAACAGTTAAGCTGCAGAACATTGTTCCGCCTCATGGAGTTCAGGATGCATTTGAAGACGTTAACAAGGCTACTCAGGATATGAACCGCTTCATCAATGAAGGAAAGGAAAGCTACAATGCAGAAATTCCAAAAGCTCAGGGTGAAGCCGACAAGCAGATTCAGATTGCTGAAGGTTATGCAGCTGAACGGGTAAACAAGGCTCAGGGTGATGTAGCCCGCTTTAATTCAGTTTACGAAGAATATAGAAAGGCTCCACGGGTAACAAGAGAACGCCTCTACCTTGAAGCAATGGAAGAAATCTTCAGCAAGCAGAAAGAAAAGAATCCTGACGGAACAGAAAACAAGCCTTCTCTTATTGATGGTCAGCTGGACAATGTTCTTCCATTCAAGGACCTTACAAACTAAATTAAGGAGTGAATCAGTATGGCAAAATCAAAAAAAGCAAAACCTTATATCATAATGGGAATCGTTGCATTTGCAGTAATTCTTTTTCTTTCAACAGGCCCTCTCTACATTGTAGATGAAGGTAATCAGGTTGTTGTTACAAGACTGGGACGTATTGTATCTACACATACAGACGCCGGACTTTATGTAAAGATTCCTTTCCTGGATCAGGTAACAACTTATCCTTCTAAGATTCTCTCTCTGGATGGTGACCCGGCCCGCATTCCTACAAAAGAAAATCAGTACATCATTGTTGATACAACAAGCCGCTGGAGAATTACAGATCCAGCACTTTTCTACCAGTCAATCCGTACAATTGAATCAGCCTACATTAAGTTAGGTGATATTATTGATTCTTCAACCCGTACCGTTATTTCAAATAACCGTCTGGCAGAAATTGTCCGCAGCTCAAATATCATCAACGACAGACAAAATACAACAGAAGAACTTTCTGGAATTGAAGAAGAAGACAGCGCTGAAATTGAAGCACTTATTAATGGAAACATTGATCTGGAAAGCGTTACAAAAGGCCGTTCCCTTCTTTGCGGAGAAATGCTTCGCCAGGCTCAGAAGGCCGTTGCTGAAGGTGAATTCGGCATTGAACTTCTGGACATTGTACCACGTCAGGTTAAGTATTCTGATGAATTAACTGAATCTGTTTACAACAGAATGATTAAGGAAAGAAACCAGGTTGCCCAGGCCTACCGTTCACTTGGTGAAGGAAAAAAGGCTGAATGGCAGGGTAAACTGCAGAAGGAAAAGGCAACAATTCAGTCAGAAGCTTACAAAAAAGCAGAGGAAATCAAGGGTGCTGCTGATGCTCAGGCAACTGCAATTTACGCAGAAGCCTACTCAAAGGATCCGGACTTCTTTGCTTTCTGGAAGTCCCTTGAATCTTACAAATCTACAATGGGCAACTTTGACACAACCTATTCAACTAATTTAGATTATTTCAAATATCTTTACGGATCTGACGGTAAGCGCTAGTTCAGTTAAGATTAATATAAGGTGATGAAAATGAAAAAACTTGTGTTCCAGCAGAATGGAAAAATCTATCTGGATTCAGGAATGAATGAAACATTCTTTGCAAAATCCCGCATGGCAGAAAGACTTGAGGAGAAAGGTTTCCTTGCTGAAAAAATATCAGGCAGCTGGAAATTTACTCCCTGGAATTTTACTGGAACACAGTTGACTTCAGATGTGCTTCCTCTTGATCAGGAAATGCCTGCCGCAAAAAGGGCCGCACTGGATACTGTACTTTTTGAAGGAGAGGCCTTTTCCGGCTGTACCCTGAAAGATTATCTGGATGCAGATGAAGGGGCCTTAAAATCCGAACAGAAAACCCTTCCAGTTTACGCCTGTGCAAAAGCAGTCACTGTTCTTGAAGAAGCTGTAGAACAAAACGTAAAACTTTATCAGACTGGAGCCGCAGGAATTTTTCTCAGTGAAGATTTTACAAAAGTGATTTTCCTGCCTCCTGCCCTCTTTGACCAGAGCGCTTCCATTTCAGGTCAGGAAGAATATGCAAAAAATCAGGGCTTTTTCATCAACCAGAATCTGAATGGACCAGCAGGCCTGAATTTCCTTCAGTCTGTAATCACATACAGAATTCTTACAGGCCGCTATCCTTTCTCAGAAATAAATCCTTTTAACCGGCATGAAGATTATCTGGACCACAATTTTATTCCACTTAAAAACAGCATCTGGGGTCTGGATAAAGACCTGTCAGCTTTTGTTGATAATGCCCTGATGCGTAGACAAAAAAATAATTCTGTTAACGGAAAATCTTCAAAGGGTGCAAAAAGATCCATTCAGGAAACCTTTGCAGCCCAGATTCGTGAAGACAATAAGGCTGGTAAAAGTTCCGAAGAAATCAAGGATTTAACTTCCTTTGTACTGAAATTTCCTCTTGAAGCTTTCTACAGGGAACTGGGACTTACAAGCGAAGGAAATCTTCAGCCAGGAGATAATCTTGCACCGGTTACCAGAAAAGCTCAGATCAGTCAGATTCAGTTTGAAGAAAAAGCTCAGAAGGAATACAAAAGTTTTAATGCAAGGTTAAGAAACAAAAGATTCTTCCGCAAGCATAAAACCGTGTTTTCAATTCTTTTTATTGCCCTGACAGTAATTACAGCTTTCTCCCTTTCAATGCACGCTTCAAATATGAAAAAGCCTACAACGATGGGGCTCACATCTATTGAAACCATTGAAATGTTCCTGGGAGGTTACAACAGGCTGGATGTTGTGGCAGTGCAAAGTTCTTCAAAAGGCCACGACGCCCGCATGCTGGAAGACACAATCTCCAGTTTCTATGTTGCTTCAAAACAAAGATCCATCTATAGTCCTCAGGATACAACCGTTACTCCAGCAGAGTGGATTCTCTATAACAGAAATCTTGCATACAGCATGAACGGTCTGACCCAGCTCTACATTGATAATATTAAGGGAAGATTGTACTTTGAAGGTCCTGCAAAAAATACCCATCCCCAGCCTCTTACAGTAGAAGACGGAACCCTGCTGCAGAAAGGTGAAGAAAGGGAACACCTTGTTCAGTACTACGTGCTCTTTAACGATGGACCGGAAACTTTACACATTGGAAAACACAGGGATAACATTAAGCTGACCTATGACGGAAAAAAATGGATTGTTACCCAGTTCCAGACCAATGTTGAACTTGAAGAAATCAATTTAAATGAATTCAAGGAAGACTATGCGGCTGCACTGGAAAAGTGCCAGGGAGATTTTCTCCAGACTGTCCAGCTTCTTGCAGAAAAATATCCTTTTGTAAATTCAAAAAGCGAAATTCTGGAAGCCCAGAACTATGTTAAGGCAAATACCTACTTTCTAAAGGAAGAAGAGCAGTAAAAAAAATCAGAAATTCTGTCAAATTGACATTTTTTTCACTTTTGTCAAATTGACTATAGATATTATTAACGTTATACTTCACTACATAGCTGAATCCTTATCAGCTAATGAATTACAAAACGAGGTCTCTATGGCAAACGTTACATACAATATTGAAAAGCAGCACGCTAAAGGTAAGCTGCACGCAATTGAACGCATCAATGCACTTTGCGATAAAAATACTTTCTATGAAATCTATTCAGCTGCACGCCACAACTGTACAAGTTTCGGAATGGAAAAAAAGGATATTCCTTATGACGGCGTAATCACAGGTTTTGGTAAAATCAACGGCAAAAAGGTTGCTGTATATGCCCAGGACTTTACAGTTCAGGGAGGTTCACTGGGTAAGGTTCACGGTCAGAAAATTGCTGAATTAATTAAGATGGCAATTGAAGCCAGATGTCCTGTAATTGGAGTAAATGATTCAGGTGGAGCCCGCATTCAGGAAGGTGTAGATGCCCTCTGCGGATATGGAGATCTTTTCTATCAGAACGTACGTGCTTCAGGAACAGTACCACAGATTTCAATCATCGCAGGTCCATGTGCAGGTGGTGCAGTATATTCTCCAGGAATCACAGACTTTATCTTTGCAGTTGATAAAATCTCTCAGATGTTTATTACTGGTCCAAAAGTTGTAAAGGCTGTAATGTTCCAGGATATTTCCGCAGAAGATTTAGGCGGCGCTTCAATCCACTCTTCAAAGAGCGGTGTTGCCCACTTCAGATGTGAAAGCGAAAACGAATGCTACGAACAGGTTAGAAAACTTCTGGATTACATTCCTCACTACTATGGAGAAGAACTTCTTGCTAATCCAAAGTTCAAGTTTGACCAGCACAAAGCTGAAAAGAAAATCGGTACAATTCTGCCGGAACGTTCTGCCCAGCCATATAATATGAAGGATGTTATTGACTGCGTTGTTGATGAAGACAGTTTCTTTGAAGTAATGAAGGAATTTGCTCCAAATGCAGTTGTTGGTTTTGCAAAAATTGAAGGAAGAAGCGTTGGTATTGTAGGAAACAATCCTGCAGGTATCGGCGGTGTTCTTGACTGCGATTCTTCAGATAAGATTGCACGTTTTGTCCGCTACTGCGATTCTTTCAATGTACCTTTAGTAAACTTTGTTGATGTTCCAGGATTTATTCCAGGCCCTAACGAAGAACAGAAAGGTATTATCCGTCACGGAGCAAAAATCATCTATGCTTACAGTGAAGCAACAGTACCAAAGGTTACAGTCATTACACGTAAGGCTTATGGTGGCGCATACATTGCAATGTGTTCAAAGCATCTTGGGGCTGATTTTGTTTACGCATGGCCAAAGGCTGAAATTGCAGTTATGGGTGCAGAAGGCGCTCTGGAAATTCTCTATGCTAAGGAAATGAAGGATCCTGCACAGGCTCAGCTGGTTGCACAGAAGAGTCAGGAATACAGGGAAACAATTATGACTCCTACAATTGCAGCACAGCGTGACTACATCAGCGAAATCATTCAACCGGAAGAAACAAGAGAAAGAGTTGCACGCAGCCTGGAATTCCTTGCTGAAAAGAAACAGAACACTGCTCCTGCTAAGAAGCACGGAAATATTCCACTGTAATACAGAAAGTTCTGTACGTTTGTATAGAACTTTATAAATAATCTTTATATAAACAGACCGGCCGGAAACTGAAGTGTACTTCAAAATCCTGCCGGCCTTTTTTTGCCCCCATGTAAATAGCCCGAATGTCGAGTTTTGAAAATCAACGAATTTATCAAAAAAAACAGCTTCCAGTCATGAAAACAACTTATCGAAACCGCAGGCTCGCCTGCTACACGTATTTTGTGCTTGTAATTATTTACGTTTGCCGCTACCGCGGCAGCACAAAATAAGTGTTTTCGTAAGTTGTTTTCACTC
>JAEEGF010203889.1_pt1 | contig 20133 bp, 23 predicted proteins | sample 9134171 | NCBI WGS metagenome assembly JAEEGF01 (sample SAMN16246542, study PRJNA631951) | gut metagenome | biome: gut microbiome; feature: rumen; material: AP-attached | host: Bos | place: Iran: Karaj | collected 2018-10
GTGCAAATTCCGTTACCGCTATGTCGGTAACCCTATTTAAATATTTTAACAAAATTCATTCAAAATGGCATCAAAACAGTATGTAAACCCAGTCAAGACAAGTCTGCTGGGTCTGGCCGTGTCCCGCTTCATGACGGATACCGGCCTGAAGACGGCGTATGTACGCCAACAGTGTCAGATCGGCTCCACCCGTCTGAACAGTCTGAAAAAGGTGAACTGAAATCCATCGAGTTCGAGATGGTCGCCAGGATCCTCTGCGTCTTCCATCGCGAACGTCCCGACCAGTTCCCCACCTTCTTCACCCGCTTCACCCACATCATACTCGATGCCCCTCCCTAACCATTTAAACAATTTGGGGTTTCACACCCCCAACCCCGTGGTGTTAATTCAAGGGTTTTAGATTATTAAGGTTTTAATCTGCAGCAGCTTTCTCAATGCGCCAGCCGATAAACAATACAAGCCGTGTCCCGGCTTACTTTCACGGAAGGAAATCGACGGTTTCTGCGATTTCCTGTGTTGAGCCTTCCAATATAGGGGAAGGACGGGATGGGGTGGATGTCTTTGCTTCTTTCTGCGCCAGAAAGGAAGAGGAATATCTTAAAGCTTCAATAGTTATTGAAGAAAGAATGTTTCTTAAGAAGAAATAGTATTTGAAAATACAAAATCTCTTTTGAAAGAGATAAAAAAGTTAGAAAACCCGTCGTGAGACGCTGATTATATAAAGAATCGTTATTATTTCGGAGGGAGGCTCAGTCTCTCATAAGAAAAGGTTCCGCTCGGCTATGCCGCTTGCTACTGTAAGGACGCAAGAACATATGAGCCTTCCCTCCTTTTTAATTGAGTACTCAAGGCCGAGTGGCATATGATTACAAATAAAATGCATCTTTATCCATTTCTGTTCGAACCGAATCTCCATCCTGTTGTTTGGGGAGGTAACAGGCTCAGACCTTATAAGGGATTGGAACCTACCAATGAGCCGATAGGCGAGAGTTGGGAGGTGAGTGCTATTCCTTCCAGTACAAGTATCATCAGTAATGGTGAGTGGAAAGGTCGCGACCTGATAAGCGTCATCAACGAACATCCAGATGCCATTCTTGGCAAAGCAGTCAATGAGAAATATCATGGTAAGCTGCCTTTGCTGGTCAAGTTCATCGATGCTAAGAAAGACCTGAGCATTCAGGTACATCCCAATGACGAGATGGCCATGCGTGAACATGGAAAGATGGGTAAGTCCGAGATGTGGTATATAATTAAGGCAGATGATGGCGCCCATTTATATGCTGGTTTTAATAAGGAAATAACCCCTGAGGAGTATCAGAAGCGAATTGCAGATGGGACTATTACAGAAATCCTTGCAGACCATCAGGTCAAAGCAGGCGATGTCTTCTATCTACCAGCAGGTCGAGTTCATGCGATTTGTGGAGGAATCATATTGGCCGAGGTACAGCAGTCATCAGATGTGACCTATAGAATCTATGATTATAATCGCCCAGGCATGGATGGTAAACCTCGTGAATTGCATACCGATTTAGCTGCACAGGCATTGGACTACCATGTTGAGGCCAACTATCGCACAGAATACGCAGAGACATCCAATAAGGCTGTTCAGATTATTGACACTCCTTATTTTGATGTTCGTGTAATGAAAATCTCCAAGCACTTTCATCGCAATCTGATGAAATACGACAGTTTCATCATCACTATGTGTATTGAGGGCGAATGCAAGATTTGCATCAGAAGCACAAACGACGAAGTTCTGCTTAAACATGGCTCATGTGCATTGATTCCTGCAGCCATAGCTGACTACGAGGTGATTCCACAACAAGATTCAACCCGTCTGCTTGATGCTTTTATCGACAATATGGACAACAGTCTCACTGGCAAACTAACAAGATTTATGCATATTATTAATAATGTATAAGATATTTACCCTTGAGAGACGCGTTTTTCAAGAAAGAATTCAAAATTCCAAAATGAACAAAGATATAATTACCGTTACATCACCATTGCTCCCAGACCTTGGTGAGTTCAACGCAATGCTTAAAGACATCTGGGAACGCAAGTGGGTCACAAATAATGGTCATTACCACCAAGAGTTGGAAAAGGCTCTGGCTGACTATCTCAAGGTGCCTTATGTGAGCCTGTTTACTAATGGCACATTACCATTGATTACAGCCCTTCAAGCACTGAGGATAACAGGTGAGGTAATTACCACACCATACAGTTTTGTTGCAACCACTCACTCTATTTGGTGGAACCATTGCAAACCTGTATTTGTGGATATAGATCCTGCTACAGGAAATATAGATCCAAATAAGATAGAAGCAGCTATTACCCCTGCCACTACTTGTATCATGCCTGTACATGTATATGGAAAGCCCTGCGACACGAAACATATTCAGAAGATTGCAGATAAATATGGATTGAAAGTCATATACGATGCAGCCCATGCATTTGGCGTAGAAGTTCCCGCAGATCAATATGGATTGAATGAATATGATGATAAGGGGCTTGCCGGTATCATGAACGCCGGAGATATGTCAACACTTAGCTTCCATGCAACAAAGGTTTATAATACAATCGAAGGTGGAGCATTGGTCGTGCATGACGAGAAGATGAAACAACGGATTGACAATTTAAAAAATTTTGGTATTACTGACGAAGTAACAGTAGAAGCACCAGGAATTAATGGCAAGATGGATGAAATGCGTAGTGCCTATGGGTTGCTCAATCTGAAGCAGGTCGATTCTGCTATTAAATCAAGAAATGAAGTGGCTAAGAGATATAGGGAAGCCCTTAGACCTGTTGAAGGCATCTCTTTCTGGGATGATATACCTGGCGTCCGTCATAATTATTCATATTTTCCAGTTTTCATTGATGCGGAAAAGTTTGGTATGACACGTGATGAACTCTATTACAAAATGAAAGAACAATGTGTACTGAGTCGAAGATATTTCTATCCATTGATAAGTAACTATCCAACCTATAATGGCCTTGCCTCTGCAGACAAAGACAATTTGCCCTTAGCAAATAAAATGGCAGATACAGTTCTTTGCTTACCAATGCATCATACTTTAACAGAAAACAATATAAATATAATACTTAATTTTTTTAATAAATAATATATGGCAGATTTGATTATCGTAGGAACTGGTGCTGTAGCGGCAGAAGTAACAGGCTATCTTGAAACAGCGGAATATAAATGGAAGGGAGAACCTATTAGAATTAAAGGATATTTGGAGTTTGAAGAATATCGTTATTTGCATAATCAATATAGATTTAGTGCTCCCATTTTAGGAACGATTGATGATTATATCATTAAAGATGGTGATAAATTCATTATTGCTAATGCAAATGTTTTGTTGAGAAAACAGTTTGCAGAAAAGCTACGAGCAAAAGGGGCCAATATTATCAATTTAATACATCCCACATGTATAATTGCTCCAACTTCTGAAATAGGCATCGGTAATATTTTGTCACCTTATTGTCAACTTGGTCCTTTTGCTAAAATTGGTGATTTCAACATTATGACTTCTAACACTATAATCAGTCATGATTGTGTCGTTAGTGATTTGAACTCTTTCTCGACTGTAGTTGTTTGCGGTCATGTGTCAATAGGGAGTGAAAACAATTTCTATATAAGATCAACAGTAGTGCCACACATTTCTGTGGGTAGTGGATGTACCATCCAGTCTGGAATGGTTGTTGATAAAGATGTACCAGACGGGACAACCGTTTTCTATAAATTTAAAGAACGATTATTGGCAATACCTCAAAATAATTAGATTATGCAGAAAAGTGTTATAGAATATCTCGTAGCAACTGCTACGAAGTATCCGCAGAAGAATGCAGTACAGGATTCAGTTGGAAATATCACATTTTCTGAACTTTTACGTTCTGCTTATGTGATAGCTGATGAAATCAAGGCAAAGGGAGTATGGAAATCTCCTATAGGAGTATATATCCCTAAAGGCTGTCATATGGTGCAAGCATTCGCCGGTATCAATATGAGCGGCAATTTCTATGTACCCCTTGACACGAAGTCTCCAGATACTCGTATCCTTTCTATTCTCAATGTTTTGGAGTCTGATGTGATTATCACAGATATGGAGCATGAGAACCAGATGAGGGGTATGTGTGATAAGCAGGTGATTGTTATTGAGGACGTCCTCCAGAACCAGCCAAAAGCAGATGCTAATGCAGAGGAGTACTTGAAAGACCAGATAGATACAGATCCAGTATATTCTATTTTTACTTCTGGTTCAACAGGCACACCAAAGGGCGTGGTTGTTTCACATCGTGGTGTGATAGATTATATCGATTGGGCCAACAAAACCTTTAAGTTTGATGGTGAGAACATGGTGATAGGAAACCAGGCTCCCTTCTACTTCGATAATTCCACATTGGATATTTATTTGATGTATAGCACAGGAGCAACATTGGACATTATTCCAGATGTTCACTTTACATTCCCAGCACAGTTGGTAGATTATATGAATGTGAAGAAAATCTCATTTATCTTTTGGGTGCCGTTTGCCCTTATCAATGTAGCCAGCAAGGACATCTTCAGTACCAAATTGCCTGAATATATGAAGGATGTGTTCTTTGCTGGCGAGGTGATGCCTAATAAACATCTGAACTATTGGCGAAAATACATGCCTAATTGCAGATATGCAAATCTTTATGGTCCGACAGAGATAACAGTTGATTGTACATATTATGTGGTTGATCGTAAATTCTCTGACGATGAACCTTTGCCAATTGGCATCGCTTGTCGTAATAGCGATGTGCTGATTTTGGTTGATCAGAAGCGAGAGGCTGCAGTCAATGAACAAGGTGAACTATGTGTTCGCGGTTCATCATTGGCTCTTGGTTATTATAATGATTGGGAAAAGACGCAGAAGGCTTTTATCCAAAACCCTCTTAATAAACATTATCCTGAGACAATATACTGTACTGGTGATATTGTTTATAAGAATGAGCGTGGAGAGATTATGTATGTAGGTCGTGCCGATTCTCAGATTAAGCATAATGGTTATCGCATAGAGTTGGGCGAGATAGAGAATGCGATACTTGCTAGCAAACTCGTTGATAACTGCTGTGCAGTATATGATTTCAATAATAAGAAGATAGTTCTCTTCTACGAGTCTACAACTGAAGTGACAAAGAGCGACTTCCGTAAGGGAGTTGCAGACAGAATACCTCGTTACATGATTCCTACAGATTATCATCGCGAGGATGTGATGAAGCAGAATGGCAGTGGAAAGATTGACAGGTCATATTATAAGAAACAAATAAATGGATAAAGAATAGTTATGTTATGAGTAATATAATTAGCTTTTCACCCATTGAATCTTGGGAATTGAATATCAAATTACCAGTATTCAAACGTGAGAATAAACCAATATATTATAATTTTTATGGTGCTGATATAAAATGTAAATACGATATCTTAGAAACGGCAACCACCCTTTTGGTTAGGAAAATCGAAGAAGGTTTTTATAGATTGTATATTTGTTCTACGAATCATGATGATTTGTTGAAATTGTTGAAATCATTGGATAACAATAAATATGTATTGAATATTCCTACAAAAAATGGTACTGATACATGGAAAGCTCTTCTTAAAGATTCAGGTTTTGAACCCTATGCAAGATATGACAGGTATTATAATACACAAATAGAGAAAAGAGAAAGTGACATCGGCGTTATCGCAGGAAGGGAAGACGTTGATGGTATAATGAATCTTATTTATTGTGATGAGTTTTCCGTTTATACTGATTATTTACCATCCAAGAGTGACATTCTGGAAATGATTGGTAATAATCAGGTCATTGTGAACAAGAAGGATAATCAAGTTAAAGGCGTTATTATATATACTATTGAAGGAAGAAAATGCTATCTGAATTTATGGATAGACAGAAGCGGTGAGGGTCTTTATCTATTATTTGATGTATATAACATAATGATAGAAAAAGGTCTCAAATATGCATATTTTTGGGCTAAGTCTACAAATAAAAAGGTTATTAAGATTCATAAGTTAACAGGAGCTATGCCTGACGGTACTAGTGATTATACATTTATTAAAAATTTATAGTTATGGAATTAAAAGATTTTGTATCAATTTTTGCTGATCAATTTGATGATACTGATCCTTCTGAGATTTTAGCAGATACCCGCTTTCACGAATTAGATGAGTGGGGCTCATTAATTGGTATGAGTGTAATTGCTATGGCAAAGACGCAGTATGGCAAAACTATAACAGGAAAAGAGATTCGTGAATGTGAGACTGTCGAGGATTTGTATAATCTGATTGCTTCTAAATAATGACGTTTTTCAATCCTTTTTCACTTGAAGAAAAAACAATCTTAGTGACAGGTGCTTCGTCTGGTATAGGGCGGGGCATCGCTGTAGCGTGTTCCAAGATGGGTGCAACTGTTGTCCTAAATGGTCGTAACCAGTATAAATTGGACGCAACCCTTGCTTTATTAGAGGAGGGTAAACATCAAATGGTAGCAGCCGATTTGACAAATAGAGAGTCTGTCTGTAAAATGATGGATTGTTTACCTGCTCTTGATGGAGTAGTTCATTGTGCAGGTATCGGCCAACGTATTCCTTGCAAATTTTTGACAGAAGGAGCTTTTGATCAAGTAATGGATGCCAATTTCAAAGCTCCAGTTATGTTGCAGGCAGAATTACTTCGTCAGAAGAAGATAAACAAGGGCGCATCAATAGTCTTTATTGCTTCTATTGCTTCCTGGTCTGCAAGTTTTGGTAATTCGGTGTATAGTGCATCTAAAGGAGCCATTATTTCCTATGCCAACTGTCTTGCTTTGGAATTGGCACCCAGGAAGATTAGAGTGAATTGTATTAGTCCGGCAATGGTTTGGACTGATTTGATATATCAGGAAGGCGTAGAAGAAGAGAAGTTAAAAGAAGACGAAAATAAATATCCCCTAAAAAGATATGGAACGCCAGAGGATATTGCAAACTTGTCAGTGTATATGCTGAGTGATGCAAGCACTTGGATGACAGGAAGTAATGTGAAAATATCAGGAGGTGGCCAACTGTAATAATGAAAGCATTTATAAAAGGTATATCTTATTATCTGCCTGAAAAGGTGGTTACCAATGAGGAACTGGTAAAGGAGTTCCCCGAGTGGAGCGTAGATAAAGTCGCTCAGAAAGTAGGTGTGGATTCTCGCCATTTAGCCGCCGAGAAAGAAACTGCAGGAGATATGGCAGAGAAAGCTGCACGAAAGTTGTTTGAGGAGTATCAAATTGCCCCAAAATCAATAGATTTCCTGATGCTTTGCACCCAGAGTCCAGATTATTTCTTGCCTTCAACGGCATGTGTTCTTCAGGACAAGTTAGATATAACAACATCTGCAGGTGCTTTCGATTATAACCTCGGGTGTTCTGGTTGTATATATGGCATGGCTATGGCGAAAGGTCTGATAGCTGCGGGAATTGCTAAAAACGTGTTGTTGCTAACAGCTGAGACATACCAAAAGTATTTGCATCCATCAGACAAAAGCAACCGTTCCATCTTTGGTGATGGGGCAGCAGCATGTCTTATCTCAACAGATGGTTTTGCTGAGATTGGCGAATTCTCTCTTGGTACGGATGGAAGTGGTGCAAATAACCTGATTGTTAAAACAGGGGCTTCCCGTCAGAAGAAGTCTACAGGTGAGTTTGTAGAAGATGAAGAAGGTCATGTTTGGTATGACGATTACCTTTATATGAATGGAGGTAATATTTTCAACTTCACACTCGAAGCAGTGCCTGTTATGATGAAAGAGATATTGAAAAAAAACAATTTAGAAAAAGATAATATTGACTATTATGTTTTTCATCAGGCAAATAAATTTATGTTGAATACTATTCGTAAAGTATGTGTTTTGCCAAAGGATAAATTCTATGTAAATTTGGCAAAAACAGGAAATACAGTATCATCAACGGTGCTAATAGGATTGAAAGATTGCATAGATAATCAAATTATTATATCTGGTAATAATGTGATGATTTCTGGTTTTGGTGTTGGCTTAAGTTGGGGTGGTACAATTTTGAAATTTTAAACTATTATTATTATGAAAGAGAAAATTATTGAGATTTTAACAGATTTACGCCCGGAATTTGATTTCACGGAAGAAGGTGTTAATTTCATTGAAGAGGGAATGATCGATTCCTTTGATATGGTTAGTCTAGTGGATGAGCTCGAAGAGCAGTTTGGAATAAAGATTGATGGAGTTGATGTCATAGCATCTAACTTCTCAACTGTAGCCAGCATAGAAGCATTGTTAAAGAAAAGCGGAGCAAAGTAAATGGATTTTAGGTTTAAAAACAAAAAGATTTCTGGGATACTGACGATACTTCCCAAGAAGATAGTTCCTTTTGAAGAAGAAATGGGAGATTATAATTTCCCAGAAAAGAAGTCTTTACGCCTGAAGAAGGTGATGGGCTATAATACCCATCGCATAGCAGCGGAAGGACAGTGCTCTTCTGATTTTTGCATCTTTGGACTACAGTCTCTGTTCGACAAAGGTTTGCTTGAAAAAGATAGCATTGATGCATTGATCTTGGTGACACAGTCGCCAGATTATTATATGCCTCCTACTAGCAATCTTATCCAAGGCCATTTCAATATGAAGCATGATATGATATGCCTTGATATCAATCAAGGGTGCGCTGGCTTTGAAATAGGATTGATACAGGCATTTATGCTATCGGAACAAGAAGCAATTAATAAGGTCGTGCTGATGAATGCTGATGTTCTCAGCCCCAAAGTGTCAAAGCATGATAGAAATAGCCGGCCTTTGATGGGGGATGCCGCATCCATAACAATTGTTGAAAGTTGTGATAATGGTGAAGATATACTTTGCTCTGTTAATATGGATGGAACAGGTGCATTGGCAATAAATATTCCGGCAGGTGGATTCCGACACCCTTCTTCTCCCGAGACTGCTATTGAGTATGAAGATGAAGCTGGTAATTTAAGGGCATTAGATAATCTGGTAATGCAAGGTGATGATGTTTTCAATTTTGTTCAACGCGAAGTTCCTCCAATGATTCATCATTTGCTTGAGAGAGCAAATATAAAGAGTTATGATGTTGATTGGTTTATGTTCCACCAACCCAATAAGTTTATGCTGAACAAATTAGCAGATGCTATTGGTGTACCTTATGATAAGATGCCAAGCAATATAGTGGAGAACTTCGGAAATGCCAGTGGCGTAACTGTACCAATCTGTATTACTTATAATCTTGGAGATAAACTTGAAAAAGAATCATACAAGATGTGTATGGCAGGGTTTGGCGTAGGACTTACATGGTCTTCAATCTTAATGAATGTAGGTAATTTGAATTTTAATAAAATCATAGAATTTTAGTATTATGGATAAAAAACAATTTTTGATAGATCTTGCAGAGATATTGGAAGAAGACGTGGTGAATGAAAATGATGTATTGGCAGAATTCGAAGCTTGGGATTCATTGTCAATCCTCTCTATCATAGCTTATGCACAAGAACACTACAAGAAACAATTGAAGAACAATGAGATCCGTGATTTGAAAACTGTTGCGGAGCTTATTGCTCTGATAGAGGCCAAATAAATAATTATCTTAGACAGAAATATGGGTTATACGTTAATAACTGGGGCAACTTCGGATATAGGTAGACAAATCTGCAAGATTTTGGAGGATAATGGACATACTTTGTTACTGACAGATTTAAAACAAGAAGATTTGAAAGAAACCATCAGTGGACTCCAGAATCCGGAGAAACACAGAGTTTTGTCTTTAGACCTTTCTGAGGTTGAAGAGGCAAAAGACATCCTTCAATCCTATATATTGGGAAATGACATCCAGATATCTCATGCTGTATTTGCTGCCGGTATCTTTGCAATTAAACCTTTGAGAGTTTTGGATTATGCATTTATTAAGAAGAATTTTGATATTGCGCTCTTTTCCATCTTTGCTATAACCCAGTTGTTGGCATCTAAGAAAGTGAATAAAGATGCTCTTAAAAGCATAGTTATGATTTCCAGTGTCTCAGCCATTATGGGTACGAAAGGATATACTATTTATAGTGCCGTAAAGGCAGGGATGTTGGGGTTAATGAAATCTTTGGCAGCAGAATTGTCTCCTAAAGTAAGAGTAAATGCAGTAATGCCAGGAGGAGTAAAAACAAGAACCACTCAGTTCCTTTATGATGCTAATGATGGCGTTATTAATCCACGGTATCTTTTAGGTGATGGGACTCCCGAAGATATTGCCAATGCCGTAGAGTTCCTTGTCTCTTACAAATCCAAATGGGTGACAGGACAAGAAATCATTGTTGATGGCGGACTGACGTGTTGTTAAATGATGTTATTCTGTTTTGTATGAGTTTATAATATATGGCAGAAGGGTCCTTAAAGAATAGAACTGTCAGGGGAGTCATTTGGAGCAGCGTGGAGCGATTTTCCGTGCAGGGCGTACAGTTCCTCGTGATGCTTATTATTGCCCGTATTTTGGATCCGAAGGACTTTGGATTGGTGGGAATGCTTACTGTTTTCATTGCCGTCGCCCAAACGTTGATAGATAGCGGATTTTCTCAGGCCCTGATAAGAAAGATGGATAGGACAGATATGGATAATTCTACGGTGTTTTATTTTAACATTGTAGTGAGCCTTTTTCTATATCTGCTTCTTTGTCTGATTGCTCCGTGGGTGGCAGGTTTCTATAATGAGCCTCAGTTGTGTCTGTTGATGCGTGTCTTATGTCTTATTGTCGTAATCAATTCTTTTGCATTAGTCCAGCGTGCCATTTATACTGCAACCCTTAACTTCAGGACTCAGGCAAAGGCGTCATTTATTGCCGCTTTTGTCTCTGGCGGATTTGGTATATATTTGGCATTAAATGGATATGGCGTTTGGACTCTAGTGTTTCAGCAGTTGACAAATGCGATAATAGTGACAGCCTTAATGTGGTTTTACTCCAGTTGGCATCCTAAGATGCTGTATTCTTGGAATTCTTTTAGGGAACTTTTTACTTTCGGGTCAAAACTTTTGGTAAGCGCACTGTTGAATACTGTTTATAATAATGTCTACATATTGGTCATCGGAAAGCTTTTCACAGCAGATATTCTTGGTCAATATACACAGGCTGACCGCTTTACAAAACTGCCTTCTTCGAACCTGTCAGAGGTACTCCATCGCGTTTCATATCCTGTTCTTTGTAGCATACAGGATGAAGATGAGCGTCTTAAAAGAGACTATAGAATGTTTCTAAGTCTTTCTGCCTTTATCATATTTCCCATGATGTGTGGATTGGCAGGCGTCGCTTATCCACTGGTTGAGCTGCTAATTGGAGAAAAATGGCATTTCGCTGCAACTTTAATCATTCCCATTTGCTTCAGTTTGATGTGGTATCCTGTGCATGGATTAAACCTGAATATTTTACAAGTGAAAGGTCGCTCAGACCTGTTCCTGAGGTTAGAGATAATAAAAAAGATAGTGGGTGTTATTGTTCTTTGCATAAGCGTTCCGTTTGGGCTTCTTGTCATGTGTTACAGCGGAATTATGACAACTATCATCTGCCTGGTTATCAATACATATTATACTAATAAGTTAATACGTGTCGGCTTCTTGATGCAAATGAAAGACTTGGCAGGAGTCTTGGTGGCATCTTTATTGATGTTTGTATTGGTTTTTTCGTGTACCCAACTGATAGACAGCAAAGTCCTTCAGATTATTATGGGAGTAACAATAGGAGTAATATTCTATTTAACAATATCCTATGTATTCAGATTTCCAGAGTTGTCATATCTTAAGTCTATTGTGAAGGCGTTATGGTAACGATAACTTATGTTTTTCTATTGTTGTTAATGCTTTTTGTGATATATTGCTCAGGTAAGCATTTGGCATTGAGCGGGAAAGTCTTTTCCAAGGCTGGTCTTATTGCTATGTTGGCATATACGCTTAATGAAGGATTACGTTATGGGCGCGGACTAGACTACAATTACTATGGTCAGGACTATGAGGTGTTAGAATCCAATGGTGAGTCGATTCAGAATATAGGTTTTCTTGTGTTCGAAAAAATCTGTATTGTAGTTGGACTCCCTTGGCAAGGGTGCGTGATGTTTATGAGTTTTCTGTTTATAGTTGGCCTACTTTTTTTATTAAGAGAATATGGTAAAGCCCTTCCGATAGCATTGCCTTGGTTCGTATTAATATCTCTGTTCTTTGTAGAAAATATGGTCAAATGGTATTTTGCATTTTCTGTATTTATGATTGCATTGGCATTCATGATTCGAGGTGGATGTAAATGGCTACGGAAATATATAGTAATTAGTCTTATCGCTTGTTTAATACATTACGCTTTTTTACCTATTCCCATTCTCTTCTATATTGTATATAAGTGGAAAAAAGGGGTGTTTTCTCCGATGTATTCTATCCCTCTTTTTTTCGTTATTGGTTTAGCATTTCAGACAAGTTTTATGTTGCGTTTTGCAGATCTCGCTAATATAATTACAGTCCTCTCAGAGAACTATGAACATTATGGTAATGATATAGACTATTGGCTTACCTCGGGAAATGACGGTTCCAGTAAGCCGTCGTTTCCTGGCATTACAGAGATCTTTACTATATGTTTACTATTATTATATGGTTATAAAATGGTTCCCAAACTTGGTAAACCATTTGTATTCGCCTACAACCTATTTGCGATAGGGGTCTTACTATTACCAGTTGCCAACCAAATTGAACTTGTAGGTCGCTATATCATATTGTTCTATCATTTTATGGCAATTGTATTTGCGTCTATTTTTATAGGTAAGAAGAAAATTCCGTATATAGTGCCACTTGTTGCTTTTTTTATGATGTTTATGAGCATGGGACGCCGAAATCTAACAGAACCACTTTTCGATAATGCACAGAAATATTTGTATATCTGGAACAGTCAGGGAAGGACGTATGACTCTATGATTAATGTATGGAAGTCGGCTGGTGACAAATAATGAATAATATTAAAGATTGGTATTTATGAAATATGCTCCTGTCTTAATAACAACAGTTAATCGATATCAACATTTCAGGGAATGTATAGAATCCTTGTCGCGATGTGTCTGGGCTGACCACACAGACGTTTTTGTGGCTGTTGACTATCCTCCAAGTGAGAAGTACTGGGAAGGATACCGTTTGATAAAAAACTATTTAGACAATTGTGGAGATCTTGGATTTCATTCGCTAAATAAAATATATCGTGAAACCAACTATTTTTATTCTGAGCATGGGAATATAACCTCATTAACGAATGAAGTATTTAAAACTTATGATAGATGTATCACAACAGAAGATGATAATATTTTTTCTCCCAATTTTTTAATTTTTATGAATAAGGGATTGGAGAAATTTGAAAAAGACAGGACGGTTTTATCCATCAATGGATACAAACTTTTATGTCCTGCTAAATTTGAGGATAACACTTTCTTCCGGCAAAATGTCAATTTCTCAGCATGGGGGTGTGGTATTTGGCGGGATAAGTATAAAGAGTACATGGAACCAATTTCTTCTGAATATTTTCGTAAAAGACTCAGTCTACATTCTTTTATGAAAGTCAGAAAAAGTGGAAATGTCCATGCAATAAAATTTTTAGCGGAATGTAATGCATCGCATTCAAGTCTAAGTGATTGGAATTATAGCATTATGATGGCAATAGAAGGCTTGGATGTTATTATGCCAAGAGTCTCACTTGTCAGAAATATGGGATGGGATGGGTCTGGCCTAAATTGCGTACCAGAAATCTATAAGGATATAGTAGATAAATGTATGACCCAGACCATTTCAGAAAAATCTTCTTTTGAGTATATTGGAACGGGAATGGAATTGTATGATGAGAACAGAAAAATCTTAAGGGATAATTCTTATGAAAAAAAGAGTAACTGGAGGTTGCTTCTGGCAATTGTAAAGTATATATTGATTAGAAACAATCTGTACAAAAGTGAGGGATGAAGATCCAAGATCTTAGTATGTCGTGAGTTAAAGAAGATTTATATCTTCAATTGTTTCAGAATGACAGTTTATAATTAGTCACTATATTGGGACTAGAGTAATAAAAATTATGAAAGTAGTATTATTAGCAGGAGGCTTTGGCTCCCGAATTTCTGAGGAGTCTGTTTTCAAGCCTAAGCCAATGATTGAGATTGGTGGTATGCCTATTCTGTGGCATATTATGAAGGAATATGCCTATTACGGACACAATGAGTTTATCATTTGTGCTGGATATAAGCAGGAATATATTAAAGAATGGTTTAGTAACTATTTCTTGCATAACTCTGATGTCAGCTTTGATTTCCGAAATGGAACGAATGAAGTAACTATACATGAGAGCCATCCTGAACCTTGGAAGGTTACGGTTATAGATACTGGATATAATACTATGACCGGTGGACGTATTAAACGCATCCAGAAGTATGTAGGTAACGAAACCTTTATGTTGACATACGGAGATGGAGTTTGTGATGTTGATATTAACAAGCTGTTGGAATTCCATAAATCTCATGGAAAGAAGGCAACGCTTACGGCTGTGAAGATTGCACAGGATAAAGGTGTACTCAATATAGGGGGCGATAATGCTGTTCGGTCATTCCGCGAGAAGAATCTTTCGGATGGTGCTCCAATCAATGCTGGGTATATGGTATTAGAACCATCGGTATTTGATTATATCGAAGGAGATGGTACAGTATTTGAACGAATGCCGTTAGAAACTCTTGCCAAGGAAGGTCAGCTGATGTCATACATTCACGAAGGTTTTTGGCAGTGTATGGATAATGTGCGCGAAAAGTCAATGCTCGAAAAGTTGTTGGAATCCAACAAAGCACCTTGGAAGAAATGGGACAGGTCGATTCCCAACATTCCTGATTATAGCAAATAGAAAGTAATAAAAATATGTCTAAGAAAGAAGAATTAAAAAAGCAGATTTTAGATCTGACGCGAGAGTATTATAAAGAGGTTCATGCTCAGAAGAAGGAGTTTGAACCAGGTAAGTCATTTGTCCACTATGGAGGCCGCTACTTCAATGATGAGGAGATGGTGAATCTGGTGGATTCATCGCTGGATTTCTGGCTGACCCAAGGCCCTTGGACGCATAAGTTTGAGCGTCGCTTGGCAGATTGGTTGGGTGTGAAGTTTTGTGCTGTAACCAACTCTGGCTCCAGTGCTAATCTTCTGGCATTCTATACGTTGACTTCTCATAAGTTGGGCGACCGTAGAATCAAGAAGGGGGATGAGATTATCACTGTAGCAGCAGGATTCCCCACCACTGTTACGCCTATTATTCAATATGGCGCAATCCCGGTGTTTGTAGATGTGGCACTCCCGGGATTTGATATTGATGTGACTCAGTTGGAGGCAGCCTATAGCCCCAAGACCAAGGCGGTAATGATGGCTCATTCGCTGGGTAATCCTTTTAACTTGAAGGCAGTGCTGGCTTTCTGCGAGAAGCATAACCTTTGGCTGATTGAGGACAATTGTGATGCCCTGGGTTCTGAATATACTATTGATGGCGTAACCAAGAAGACAGGCACATGGGGCCATATTGGAACCAGCAGTTTCTATCCTCCTCATCACATAACTATGGGCGAGGGAGGTGCCGTCTATACCAACGATCCGTTGCTGAACAAGATTACGCTTTCGTTCCGTGACTGGGGGCGTGATTGTTGGTGCGCTTCTGGTGTGGATAATACCTGTCGTATGCGTTTCACGGGTCAGTTTGGTGAACTGCCTCAAGGTTACGACCACAAGTATGTTTACAGTCACTTTGGTTTCAACTTAAAGATAACTGACATGCAGGCTGCCGTTGGTTGCGCACAGTTGGATAAGCTGGATCAGATTGTAGCTGTTCGTCGTGCCAACTATCAGATGCTATATGATGGTCTGAAAGATGTGCCTGGACTGATCCTTCCTGTGGCTGAGAATAATAGCAATCCTTCTTGGTTCGGTTTCTTGATTGCCGTAAAAGAAGATGCTGGTTTCACCCGCAATGAACTGACAAGTTATCTGGAGCAGAATAAGATTCAGACCCGCAATCTTTTTGCAGGTAATCTGACAAAGCATCCTTGCTTTGACGAGATGCGTCAGACAGGTGAAGGCTACCGCATTGTTGGAGAACTGAAGAATACCGACTTTGTGATGACCAATGGCTTCTGGATTGGTGTATTCCCCGGCATGACCAAGGAAATGAACCTGTGGATGATTAAGTGCATACGGGAATTTTGCATTGCACATGCAAAATAAGTTTCAGGTTTCGAGTTTCAAGAACATGAACATTGACGTTTTCAATAATTTCTATAAAGGCAAGAAAGTCCTTGTAACCGGTCATACTGGTTTCAAGGGCTCTTGGCTCGGCATCTGGCTCCACGAACTGGGAGCAGAAGTGGTAGGTGTAGGTCTGGAACCTTATAGCGAAAAGGATAACTTCGTTCTCTCTGGCATTGGTAAAAAGATCAAGGCAGATATCCGTGCAGACATTCGCGACGGAGAGAAGATGAAAGAAATCTTTGCTCAGTACCAGCCGGAGATCGTCTTCCATTTGGCCGCACAGCCTTTGGTGCGTCTCAGTTATGAAATTCCTGTCGAAACCTATCAGACCAACGTGATGGGAACCATCAACATTATGGAAGCCATCCGTGCAACGGAAAGCGTCAAGGTTGGCGTTATGATTACCACCGACAAGTGCTATGACAACAATGAGCAAATGCGAGGCTATAAGGAGGATGATCCATTTGGTGGTTATGACCCCTATAGTTCCAGTAAGGGTGCTTGCGAGATAGCTATTCAAAGTTGGCGTAGGAGCTTCTTCAATCCTGAGGATTATGGTAAGAAACACCATATGAGTCTTGCCAGTGTACGTGCCGGTAATGTAATTGGTGGCGGTGACTGGGCCAAAGACCGCATCATTCCTGACTGCATTCGTGCTTTGGAAGCAGACAAGCCTATTGACATCCGTAGCCCGAAGGCTGTTCGTCCTTGGGAACATGTATTGGAACCGCTGAGTGGTTATATGTTGCTTGCTCAAAAGATGTGGGAACATCCCACGGAGTATTGTGAGGGTTGGAACTTTGGACCGGAACATGAGAGTGTGCTGACTGTTTGGGAAGTGGCGACAGCCATGATTAAGAATTTTGGCTATGGAGCGCTGAAGGATGTTTCAGATCCAAATGCGCTTCATGAGGCAAATCTCCTGATGCTTGACATTACCAAAGCTGAGACACGTTTGGGTTGGAAACCAAGATTGGATGCGACTCAGTGTGCCATTTTGACTTCTGATTGGTACAAACGCTATCAGAAAGAAGATGTTTACAGCATCTGTATTGATGAAATTGAAAGATTCATACAATGGAAATATTAAAAACTCCATTTGAGGGACTGCTTGTTTTGCAGACAGTTAACTTCCAGGACAACCGTGGTGGTTTCCAGAAGTTGTTCAATTACGACTTCTTTAAGGAGAATGGCCTAGATTGCGATTTCAAGGAATTCTACTATTCTGTAAATAAGGCAAATGTGCTGAGAGGAATGCACTTTCAGAATCCTCCTTTTGATCACACAAAAGTTGTTTATGTGAGCAAAGGTCACATAAGGGATGTAGTAGTGGACATTCGGAAGAATAGTAAAACTTATGGTAAGTGCTTTTCTATAGAACTTGATGACCAGAAAGGACAATATCTGTACGTCCCTAAAGGTTTTGCGCACGGTTTTGTTTCATTGGAAGATGGCAGCATTGTTAACTACGCACAGACCACATGTTATGCCAAGGACAATGATTGTGGAATAGATGCAACATCCTTTGGTTTTGATTGGGGCATAGATAATCCTATCCGTTCAGGTAGAGATTTGACATTTGAGAAGTTAAACGATTTTAATTCACCATTCTAATGAGAATATTAGTAACAGGTGCAACGGGTTTTATTGGTACAAACCTTACCCGCGAGCTTAGAAAGAATAACGAATTGTTCATTCTGGGACAGTTTGAAGGGGATCCAGAGAAGTTGGGACTTCCGGGCATTGTAATGACCGATGATATTCAGCATCTTGCTGATTATATCAAGACCAACGAGATAGAGGGCGTTATTCATCTTGCCTCACTTTATCTGACAGTTCATACTCCAGAACAGATGAAAGACTTGGTTTTATCCAATGTCTATTTCGGGACAGCTGTCTTGGAAGCCGCTTCTATAGCTGGAACAGTAAAATGGTTCCTGAACACGGGTAGTATCTGGCAAAACTATAATGTGAAAGGAACTGCCTACAATCCGGTAAACCTTTATGCTGCCACCAAACAGGCCTTCATTGATATGGCTAAATATTACAGCGATGTTTTCGGAATTCGTTTCTGCACTCTGAAGCTTTGTGATACTTATGGCCCGAATGATACCCGTAAGAAACTGTTTAAGCTCTTCAAAGATTACTCTGAGAGTGGTGAAGTATTGAAGATGTCTCCTGGTGAACAAAAGATAGATTTGATTTATATTACTGACATTATTGCTGGATTTACCCGCCTTGCTGAGTTATTATCAAACGACGAGAAACTTGACGAGGAATATGTGTTGACATCAGGGAAACAAATTCCACTTAAAGAGTTAGCACAATTATTCTGTGAAATGTCAGGACGAAAACTCAATATCGAATGGGGCGGGAAGCCTTATCGTGACCGTGAGGTCATGGTTCCTTGGATAGGTAAGCCTGTTCCTGGATGGAAAGCCGAAATAGATGTGGAAAGAGGAATACGGATGTTTCTTGGAATGGACTAAAATAGTTAATGAGGGGAGGAGTAAGGTAACCTCAGACAAGAAAACATTTTGTTTATCCATCTTGGTTTTGAAAAGTATGCCACTTTTTTTCACAGAACCCATTTATGATGCAAAGAAAGTTGTTCGCGACTATCTCACTTCTATAGAGATAGAAACAATAGGCCGTTTTGGAGAGTGGAATTATTTGTGGAGCGATCAGGCATTGGTAAGTGGATTAGAAATTAATAAATTAGTAAAAAGATGACACCTTTATTTGACTATATAAACAATTTTTCAAAATACGAAGATGTAAAAAGCATCTTGCAGTATGGCGATATTTCAAGTTGTGTATCGCCCTGTATAAGTATAATAATGCCGATATTTCAATCCCCGCAATATTTTAAAGACGCACTTCTTTCTGTTGTCAATCAAGATTGTGATATTTTATATGAAATAATTGTTGTCGATAATACTCCATTTGATGGAGAGAAAAGTGAAACACTATTATTTATTGAAGAACTATCATTATCCAATCTATATTATTATAGAAATGAAAAGAACATTGGGATGTTTGGTAATTTTAACAGAGGGATAGAATTAGCTCGAGCAGAGTTAATTACTTTTTGTCATGACGATGATATGCTTCTTCCTAATTGTTTGTCAACTTTATTGGAGATTCATAAAAGATATCCAAACAAACCCATTTTTTCTGCACACATTGATATAGATGAAGATACTCACTTCCCTCTAAAAAGATATGATTGTGATAGTATTTATTTTAAAAAGAAATACGAATATGGCAAGTGGGATATTATACTCGAAAACCCGTCAAATGGGGTAGGTAGTTTGTTTCTCAAATCTCAAGTAATGTGTTTAGGAGGTTATAATGAAGAGTATTACCCCGCAACAGATTATGCATTAAATATAAAAAATATTTTTGAATGTGGGAGTGTTTTTTATAGATTACCACTCTTCTGTTATAGAATTGCAAATAATACTTCTTATAAAATATATCCCCAATATTTTGTAATAATGCCTAAATTGTGGAAATGTGTGCTTTTTAAATTACATATTCCTTCTTGTTTGTCAAAGAAAATTGTAATGACGTTGTTAAAGGGACTTCGCATAGCGCATGAAACCCGTTGGAACCAGCAAGAACAGTGCCAATTAAAAATGAGCTTTGTTGAAAGAGTGTTGCTCTGGTTTTTTTGTCTTCCACGGAAACTGAAAATGTTAATATAGTTAATTATATTGACCTCACTAGTGTCTCTTAAAATTATTAAAAATCAAAATTAAGCATCTCATGCACAACGTTTTAGCCCTCCGACACCCTGTCCGGGTTTTGAAATGCCTATCTTTGCATCCGAT
>JAEEGF011676629.1_pt1 | contig 20131 bp, 14 predicted proteins | sample 9134171 | NCBI WGS metagenome assembly JAEEGF01 (sample SAMN16246542, study PRJNA631951) | gut metagenome | biome: gut microbiome; feature: rumen; material: AP-attached | host: Bos | place: Iran: Karaj | collected 2018-10
CGACGCTTCCCGCGTGGACCCTCACTCTAACCACATAATTAATAACACTAAAACTAATAACCAATCGGGTTGTCCGGGGAGAGAACCTCCTTGCTCAACCCGATGCAAAGGTACGGCTTTTTTTAATTAATGCAAATTTTTTGTAATAAATTTTTAATAATTTCTTTTTAAACTGGTTTAAATCACTGATTTTTCGGACTATAAACAATAAGAATATTTTAAAAACATTTTAATTCCCATCAAAAGCATAGGCCTTCTACCCCTCTCAAAAACATTTTAAATTACCATTTAAACTGTTTTAATTATAATTTATCAATCGCCGACACAAGCCAACGTCGCGACCGAAACTTTCACCTCCGGACTGATTATTTTCCGCAATTCCGAGTAACAGGCATGTACCGTGGACCCGGTAGTGAACACATCATCCACCAGAAGAATATGCCGGAACCCATTGAGACGGCCTTTATCCCTGACAGCAAAAGCCCCTGCCACATTAGCGGTCTTTTCCAAAAGCGACAAATGGGTCTGAGTCCTTGTCTTCCGCATTCGGACAAGAACATCTCCTCCGAAATCCGCCCCAAAGGCTTCCGCCAGAACCCTTCCGATAATTTCAGACTGGTTATAACCCCTTGCCCTGCGCCTTGTCCAGTGCAAAGGCACCGGAACGACCAAGTCGACGTCGCCATATAAGGAAGAGGACCGCATCTCTTCTGCCAGCATCCTGGCGAAATAACGCCCGGCCGGGATATTCCCGCGATATTTAAGACTCTTCGTGATGTTCCTGTAGCCAGTGGAAGCCCTGTAAAAGAACAAAGCGGCGGCATTGGCGTAAGGAACATAAACCGGATTCGAGAGCCCGTCCAAATCTTTCTGGATCAACGCGTTCAACCGGTCAGCCATCCGGTTTCGGGGCATGATGGAATAGTAAGTACGGGGCAAGTCTGCCAGACACCCTCCGCAAATATGATCCTCCTCCAGCGACAGTTTTTCCCCACAGACCAGGCAGACCCGGGGAATCATCAAGTCCAGAACGGACTTGAGATAATCTGAAACAGTAATTCCAGCCAACATAGTTCAAGTTTTCGCGATATTAATAAAATTCAAACTAACTTTGCGTTAATGAAAGGGGGTTTCTTATCGGTTTTCGCTGCCGCGGTCCTGTCTTTGACCGCCGCTGGGCAAGGCGTGAGTTATCCGGAGGTTGTCCGGAAGACTTTTGAGAGGGCGGATAGGGAGATCAGTGGAGGTTATGGCGTGGGAGAGAGTGAGAAGGGCTTGAGGTTAAGGATCGCGATTCCGGACTGCGATAAGGCCGAAGTACTCAGGGAAATGGTCCGGATCTGGGGAGGAGAGCCCGTGGACATGCCCCAGGAGGGATGCTCGGTCATCGCCCTCAGGACCGCCTCAAGGACATGGGACGGAGCTATGATGCCGGACGATTGGGTCAAGGCCGACAATGAATATTCAATCATTGTTTACAAAACGATAACAGACTGGAATATTCCTTATCTGGGAGTATCGCCCCTGACAAAAACTATCGACCAGGGCCTCAAGAGGCTCCCCTGCGGGATTTCCTCCATGGAAGAGCTTATGCGGAAAGCGAGAACCTACCGTAAAGCGGTCTCGATCATGGACGGAATATTCTCGATCGACACCCACTGCGACCTCCCTGAAAACTATCCGAAAGGATGGTCCGTAGGTACAAGGACGGTCAGTCAGGCCGGCGTAGCGAAGATGGATGAGGGACATCTGGCCTCGCAAGTCCTGGTCAGTTTCCTTTGGCAAGGTCCAAACGACGAGGCTTCACTCGGAAGAGCATTTGAGAAGAATCTCGCCCAGATACGAAAGATAAGGGAAGACATCGGGAAATACCCCGCCCTTTGCGCCCAGGCGAAAACTCCCGCCGAAGCCGATTCCCTCCGGAAAGCCGGCAAGAAAGCCTTCATGATCGCCGTTGAAAACGGTTACGGCATCGGAAAAGACATCCGGAACCTAAAGACGCTCAAAGACTTGGGCGTTGTGTACATCTCCTTAAGCCATTTCCGGGACAACGCGATCTGCAACACGTCCTCCCGCCATGGCAGTGACCCTTCGAAAGGTCTCACCCAGTTCGGAAAAGAAGTCGTCAAGGAAATGAACAGGCAAGGGATACTCATCGACCTGTCCCACCCCTCTCCCGGCACTTTCTGGGACTGCGTAAGCCTCAGCGAGGCCCCTGTAATCTGCTCCCACTCCGGAGCCAAAGCCATCTACGGCCACGACAGGGGACTGGACGACAAGCAGCTCAAGGCCCTCGCGGAAAACGGAGGTGTCATCCAGGTCTACTCCGTTCCTGAATATCTCGGGAGGCCCAGAAGCTCAATGACCATCGATGACATGATGGAGCATTTCAATCATTGTGTGGAAGTAGCTGGCGCAGAGCATGTAGGGATCGGCAGCGATTTCGACGGCGGTGGTGGTGTCTGGGGATGCAACGGGGATAATGACCTGATCAACCTGACTGTCAAAATGCTTGAACACGGCTATACCCCTGAACAGATCAGAGGTTTTTGGGGCGGCAACTTCATGAGAGTCCTTTCCGAAGCCCAAGCTATCGCAAATCGAGACTGAGCTGGGGATCGGATTCTCTTCTCAAACGGTCGAATTCCTCCAAGGTCGCAAGGTCTGGATTGACGATCACATCCAAGTTCCGGATAAGGATCCTGTCGCCATTGAAAATATTCGCAAGGCACCCTTTGATCCCGACGATTGCCGGTATTCCAAGACCTCGGGCGAGCAGGTCGGCATGTCCGGTAAGATCCTCATCCTCAAGGACCATCGCCACCACATTGTTGAAATTGATCATCACTGAATCGGCCAGAAAGACCGTCCGGGCCACAAGGACACTCCCCGGAGGGATGTCCTCATAGGGATTACGCTGTCCGCGGTCTATGGCCACGAACGCCTTCCCTTTGGCGAATCCGCCAACTCCCGAACCTCTGATAGTCATGATCTCCTAAACAATCTCCCAAGCCCCTCCAGGAGCGAAAACAGGCTCGACAATCTGATCGTAAAACATGCCTCTCTTGGCCAGATCCAGAATATTCATCCTGTGACGCATGAGCTGGACGATGGGGAACATATCCTTGAGTTGCTGGCGTGTGACCCCGATCATCGAAGGGTCGTAGGGGGCGCCTGCGGTCTTGAAAAGGTCCCGCATCTTCCCGAAGGAATACACTTGTCCCTGAAGCTTCTTCTTGAATTCCGGCCAGGTGTCACGGACGCGCGTGAGCTGCTCCCGAACCGTCTCGGCGTCATTATATTTCTTGGTGATGTTGTCATACCCCAGAGTCGGTGCCGGGAAGTCCTTGAATATCTCCGTCGCCCTAGCCTGCTCCTGCTCAAGAGTGGGCCATGCCTTAACGCAAGCCTCCACATCAAGCTTGGTGAGATCCAGCTTGAACAACTCATCGAACACCGCGCACATGGTCAGGGTGCCGATCGCGACCTGGAAACCATGGGACTGCAGCTTGCCATTAAACCTGTGATGGGTCATGTCAAGAATATGGCTGAAAAGGTGGTCGCAGCATGATGCCGGACGGCTGGACTGGGCTGCCTGCATCGCGAAACCGCTGAGTGTCAAGCCTTCAAAGAGATCAGCCACTGCCTCCGGCTTGCCCTCCGCGACACCTTCAGGGTCGGAGAGAAGGTCATCCAGATAATCCTGGAGCACATGCCACGCGTCGGGCTTGATCGGAGCCGTGCCCATAAGGTCAGCGACCATCCATTCCGCACCGGCAGGAACCTTGGCGGCGAGATCGGCGTAACCGGCGGCGGTCATCTCCTTCGGAGCGGCCGCGATCACATCAATGTCAGCGATTATGGCGACCGGAGCGGGACAGGAAAATGTCTGCTTGGAGTTCTGGTATGAGATTGAGGCTCCGAACGAGGAATATCCATCCACGGAAGCCGCGGTCGGCAAGGTCAGATACTGCTGCCCATGATGATGAGAACAAAGCTTGCAGAGATCATTGATAACCCCGGAACCTACTGATACAGCGATATATCCGCCGTCCAGTTCCTTGTCCACCATCTCCACATATTCCCACTCCGCATGAAACTCTTCTTCCATGATGATGAACTTCTCCGTCGGGATGCCGGCATTGACAAACAAACCATAAACCTTCTCCCCGAGAGCCGGCCAGGTGTGGATGTCGGCAATAATCTTTGCCTTCCGGCCAGGAAAATATTCCTTGAAGACCTCCGGAGCCAAAGAGCTGGCCCCTCTTCCCATCTCGAACAACTTGGTGTCGGTCGCCACCTTGAGAGCGTTCGCAATCCTCTGTTTAGAATCCATTTGTTGATTGTTTACAGACCATAAAGGTACTAAATTATTTTGTACCTTTGCAGGCGATAAAACAATGGAACCAAAAAAGATCAAGATAAAATGACACAGGAAGAACTCTTCAAGGTGCTGGTTGCGCATTGCAAGGAATACGGATTCATATTCCCCTCCAGTGAGATTTACGATGGGTTGGCCGCGGTTTATGATTACGGCCAGATGGGCGTTGAGCTCAAGAATAACATCAAACGTTATTGGTGGGAGGCCATGACCCGCCTCAACGAGAATGTGGTGGGCATCGACTCTTGCGTGTTCATGCACCCGAAGACCTGGGTCGCCTCCGGTCATGTGGCCGCGTTCAACGACCCCCTCATCGACAACAAAGACTCGAAGAAGCGCTACCGCGCCGACAACCTGATCGAGGACTACCTCGGCAAGATCGAGGAGAAGATCGAGAAAGAAGTCGCGAAAGGTCGCAAGAAATTCGGCGACGCCTTCAACGAGGAGCAGTTCAGGGCCACTAACCCCAATGTCCTCCGCGAGAAGAAGAAATACGACGAGGTACACGAGCGCTACAAGGCCGCCGAGGATGCCAACGACCTCAAGGCCTACCGTGACATCATCATCGACTGCGGCATAGTCTGCCCCATCTCCGGAACCGCCAACTGGACCGAAGTCAGGCAGTTCAACCTGATGTTCAGCACCCAGGGCTCCACGACCGGCAACTCAGACGACGTGCTTTACCTCCGTCCTGAAACCGCCCAGGGAATATTCGTCGAGTACCTCAACGTCCAGAAGACCGGACGCATGAAGATCCCCTTCGGAATCGCCCAGATCGGAAAGGCCTTCCGCAACGAGATCGTCGCCAGGCAGTTCATATTCAGGATGAAAGAGTTCGAGCAGATGGAGATGGAGTTCTTCTGCAGGCCCGGAACCGAGATGGAGTGGTTCGCCAAGTGGAAGGAGAACCGCATGAAGTGGCATGTCAACCTCGGCATGGGCGCGGAGAACTACCGCTTCCACGACCACGAGAAACTGGCCCACTACGCCAACGCCGCCACCGACATCGAGTTCAACTTCCCGTTCGGCTTCAAGGAGCTTGAGGGAATCCACTCAAGGACCGACTTCGACCTCGGTAACCACCAGAAAATCAGCGGAAAGAAGATCCAGTACTTCGATCCTGAGACAGGTGAGAGCTACGTGCCTTACTGCGTTGAGACCTCCATCGGTGTCGACCGCATGTTCCTCGCCGTCCTGAGCCATTCCTACAAGGTTGAGCAGCTGGAAGGCGGTGATACCCGCGTGGTCCTCAGCATCCCCGCTCCGCTCGCCCCGGTCAAGGTCGCCATCCTTCCCCTTGTCAAGAAAGACGGACTGCCGGAGAAAGCACAGGAAGTTGTTGATCTTCTTAAATATGACTTCGCCTACCAGTACGACGAGAAGGACTCCATCGGCAAGCGCTATCGCCGCCAGGATGCCATCGGAACCCCGTTCTGCGTCACCATCGACAACGACACGATGAACGATGGCACCGTCACCGTCCGTGACCGCGACTCGATGGAGCAGGTTCGTGTTCCGATCAGCGAGCTCCATGAGATGATCAATAAGAAGGTCAACATGGCCAACCTCCTCAGGAACCTTTAATTTTATGAATATCAAGTATTTCTTGGCCGCACTTTGCGCTGCGGCCATTTTTGTTTCCTGCTCTGACAAGGAAAAAACGGAAAGCCTTTTTAACGGTGAGGACCTCACCGGCTGGAAAGCCGTGCTTAAATCCGCCGAGGGCGAGACTTTCGAAGGGGAGACGTTCTTCGTCCAGGACAGCGTGCTCCATGTGACCGGCAAGCCGTTCGGCTATCTCCGTACCGAGAAAAAGTATTCCGACTACCGTCTGCATCTTGAATGGCGCTGGGCCGGAGCGGAGGCCGTGGACGGAGGTGTCTTCAACCGCCTGCAAGACGGGGACAAGGTCTGGCCTCTGGGTGTCCAGCTCCAGATGACACCGAAGGACATGGGTGTCCTGATGGGTGGGATCAAACTCGAAGGGATCGAGGGTCCTTTCTACAAGAAAGACAGGATCGTCGAAGAAAGCGCGGAACTACCTGTAGGTGAGTGGAATGAGATGGAATTTCTCTGCGAGGGCGGCTCAATCAAAGTCTGGCTGAACGGCGTACTCGTCAATGAGGCCGTCTGCGACGCTCTCGACGGCTACATCGCCATCCAGTCCGAAGGCGGCCCAATGGACTTCAGGAATATATTCCTATTCAAACCTCACTTTGCAGACCGATAGGTAATACGTCGCATTGAGCGACTCCTTTCCCTGGTAGAACAGGTACACCTGTCCATCATCATCCTGGAAAACCCCGGGATGGCCGCTCTCGAAAGCGTTCCACGCACCCTCTGGGCCGTGCCTGAAGAACAAGCCGTCCGGAGCGATCCTCTCGTAGTGATACCCGTCAGTGGAAGTGGCAAGCCCGATCTGCTGACCCTCATGGTTGTACGCCCCGGCGTAGAACATGTACCAGACACCCTTGTGCTTAACGACGGTCGGAGCCTCGGTGCAGCTCATTTCCCATGGATATTCCGGAGTCATGAGCGGGCCGTCCACAGAAAGAAGAGTCCATTTATCTGGGCCATAATCACTTCCGTAAGGAGCCTCGGCCATACCCATAATCTGGTAGGTGGCGGTTTTGTCCCTGGTAGCGAACAACAAAATCAGCTTGTCCTTGACCTTGTACACCTCGGCGTCAATAGAGCGCTTGATTGACCATTTAGTCTCCGGGACTATTATCGGACGGTCACAGGTGTTGGTGAAAGTTATCCCGTCCTCGCTCACGGCGTGCCAGATATTGGCCACCCCGTCGGTCCCGTCCCAAGCCATCTGGTAGAACATGTGGATCTTTCCGTCAAGCTTGCGGACACAGGGCGCCACCGCGCCGCGGAGAGGATTGCCTTTGGAATCCCTAAGGTCCATGTCGCCTACCCTTGTCCAGTTCACGAGGTCAGTGCTGCTGGCTATAGCGGCGTGCCAGTCATTGAATTTCGGTGGTTTGCTGTTGTCCTGGGGAGTCGGATCAAAAGGCATAAGGGAATAATACATAAAGTACTGATCCCCATGATGGATGACCGTCGGATCCTTCGCGAAAGGATAGTCCTTGACCTTGGAATTGTCGCCATATCGCATAGGAAGCGGTTCCAGAACCACTTTCATCGGTTTGGGCGCACAAGCCGAAAGGCAAACCGCCGTCGCCAGCGCGAAAAGTGAAAAGGCTCTCATCGTCTGTTATTTTTCCTGATAATCAAAATACTCGAAACTGGCCTGGCCGCCTTCAGCGAAGAGACCGAGCATCACTCCCGTAAAGCCTCCGACCACTTCGGAGCTAAGCAGGGACGTCTCAAACTCTCCGAGAGACTTTCCTCCGGCGAAGAACTCATACATGTTGCCATCTTTGGATTCCACTTTGAGGACAGTCTCCTTCCCCTTGACCGGAACCTCTCCCAAGACAGTGTCAACGGACTTCAGCCTGAGCCTCAAAACAGCCTTGCCACCACTGACCTCAATCGCGGCGAAGCCATTAAAGTCCTGATAAACAACCAACCCGGCCTTTCCGGAACGGGAATCAAGTCGGACTTTCGTCTCAGCGACGATCCCGGGACTCTCCTGACGGACTCCGACGAAAGTCGGATGGTCACGATCGTCAAGAGGTTTGGCTCCCGCAAGGATAAGACGACCCTTATCCATCTTGTAACGAGACATTTCCGGATTCTGGATATAAACCCACTCCGGACCCAGGGGAGAGTCAAACTCCTGCCTCCATGCCTTCTTTTCAGGAGTCTTGGCGGTCCAGCTGGCTGGAACCTCCATGACAGCCTCTATCGGAGCCCCGTCGTTGATCACGGGCCACCCGGCTACCCAAGTCACTGGAGCGATAAACGTCTCGCGGCCAAGATGATGGAAATCCCCTCCGAAACGCCTGAAACCAAGGAAAACCACCCACCAGGACCCGTCAGGAGCTTGTACGAAGTCCCCGTGACCGGTTCCCTGAATCTGATGTCCCTGGGAAACCTGACGGAACTGCGTAAGAATAGGATTGACGGGATTGGACTCGTAAGGACCCCAGATGTCACGGCTGCGGGCGACAGTGAGGCCGTGCCCCATCTCTGTACCACCCTCGGAAATCAGCAGATAGTACCATCCGTCTTTCTTGTAAATATGCGGTCCCTCGGCATAGCGTCCTCCTGTTCCGTACCACAGTACTTTGCTCTCTGTCAACTGTTTCCCAGTCACAGGATCAATCTCGCAAAGCACTATCCCATTAGGATTGGAGACCATGTAGCACTTGCCGTCCTCAAAGAGGAAAGAGGGGTCAATTCCTCCCTGCTTCAAATAGACAGGCTCCGACCAAGGTCCTTTCGGATCCTTAGCGGTCACAAAGAAATTGCCTCCCGTGGTGACATTCGTGGTGACCATGTAATATGTCCCCTCATTATAGCGGATCGTGGTGGCGAAGATTCCGCCGGAAGAATTCGCGTTCATAAGGGGAATCTGGCTCTCCCGGTCAAGGACATTGCCGATCAATTCCCAGTTGACCAGGTCTGTCGAATGGTAAATCGGCACCCCGGGGAAATACTGGAAAGAGGAATTAACTATGTAATAATCGTTTCCGACCCGGCAAATGGAAGGGTCCGGATGATACCCGGGGATAATAGGGTTGTGGATCTCAAGGTTGCCGTTCTGGGCAAACGAAAGCGCCAAAGAGAAAATGGCGATAAAGGCTGTGGTTATCAGACGTTTCATAACAAATGTAAAGTTAACATTATTTTCATAAATTTGTTTGATATAAAAGGTTGTGCATCCATGAAAAGACATTTGACCGCCGCCATCCTTGTGATCCTGGCGCTTCACGGTTGCGGCTCACCCCGCCCGGACATCCCCAAAACCACTTTTCAGACTAACGCCTCGTGGAAACCCGTAACGGACATCAGGGCCGATGCCGTGATGGTCTATGGGACTGGTCCCGCCAAAGGCGCTGGGGGAAATGTGGAAGACCGGTTAAGCCGTTGGAAGGAAAAAGGTTACAGGACGGATTTCATGACCGGAATAGCCTGGGGAGGCTATCAGGATTATTTCCTCGGACGTTGGGACGGACAACCTCACTGGGAAGACGGACAGGTCGATTCGCAAGGAGACACTATCTGGCACGGAAAGAACGTTCCCTACATCGTCCCGAGCCGGAAGTATCTTGAATATTTCAAGGAGACTCAAATCAAGAGGATCATCGACGCCGGAGTTGACGCCATTTACCTCGAAGAACCCGAGTTCTGGGCGCGGGCAGGCTACAGTGACACTTTCAAGAAGGAATGGGAAGACTTCTACGGAACTCCGTGGATGCCGCAGGACAGTTCCCCGGAAGCCACTTATCTGTCCAACAAATTGAAGTACCATCTCTATTACAGAGCCTTGGAAGACGTGTTCACCTACGCCAAGGAATATGGCAGGGAGAATGGCCGCGAGATAAAATGCTATGTGCCGACGCATTCGCTGGTGAACTATTCAATGTGGGAGATCGTCAGTCCGGAGGCCAGTCTGGCCCTTCTTCCTTGCGTCGATGGTTACATCGCCCAGGTTTGGACCGGAACTTCCAGGGCCCCGACATATTACGACGGTCGCAGGGCGGAGAGAATCTTCGAGACAGCCTTCCTTGAATATGGCAGCATGGTCTCCATGACCGCTCCCACTGGACGGGACCTCTGGTTTCTCACAGACCCGATAGAAGATGGGGTCAGGGACTGGGAAGACTACCGAAAAGGCTATCACGCCACTTTCACGGCTCAACTTCTCTACCCGGAAGTCTCTGATTATGAGGTAATGCCATGGCCGGATCGGATCTACGAGAAATTGTACCCTGTGAGCGCTGGATCCTCTGAGATGAGTAATATTCCCGGACCTTACGCGACAATGATGGGCATTATGGTGAATGCCCTTCAGAAGATGCCAAAGAGCTCGGGGAAGGTGGAAGGTTCGCAGGGAATCTCTGTCTTGATGGGTAATTCATTGATGTTCCAGCGTTTCCCGGTTCACAGCGGTTATGATGACCCTCAATTGTCAGACTTTTTCGGGCTTTCCATGCCTCTTTTGAAAGCAGGAGTCCCCGTCGGAATAACCCACATCGAGAATATTCCCGGATCTTTGAAGAATGTGAAGGTCCTGCTGATGACATATTCCAACATGAAACCTTTGTCCGAGGATGCTCATGAGGCCCTCAAGGGCTGGGTCTCGGAAGGAGGAAAACTCATTTATTCCGGAAGGGATGAGGATCCTTTCCAGAATGTGAGTGAATGGTGGAACAGTGACGGACGCGGTTACAGGGCTCCTTCCTGTCACCTTTTCGAATTATTGGGCCTCGGTCAAGAACCGGAAGAGGGAAGGTACAAAGTCGGTAAAGGAGAGGTGATGGTCTTAAGGGCCGATCCGAAAGAATATGTGATGAATCCCGGCGGGGAAGCCGCTGTGTTGAAAGCGGTTGAGGATTTCTATGGTCCCTTGGCCAAAAAGAATCACCTGAAACTGGAGCGGGGGCCGTACCTGGTCGCCGCCGTGATGGATGAAACTCCGGACCAGAATCCCCTGAAGCTGGATGGCTCATTCATTGACCTGTATGACCCCACTCTGCCTGTCCTGGATGGCATCACTTTGCCTCCTGGCTCCAGAAAACTGCTGTACGACCTCGCGAAGCGCCCCCGCGGAGCGGCCATCCTGGCGGAAGCCGGAAGATCAACAGATTTGCGGAGCTCCAGAAGAAGCTTTTCCTACATCACGAAAGGACCCGCGGGAACCATGAACCGAAGCAGGGTCTCCATTCCCAGGAAACCTCTCAGCGTCGAGGCTGAGGGATGTTCCTGGACATGGGATGAGAACAGCCGGACTTTGCTCCTTGAGTTCCAGAATAATCCTGACGGTGTTCCTGTACTGATCCGCTGGTAAGCGGTTCATCAGGACGCCGGAGAGAATAACACGCAGACCGGATGCGGGATCTTGATGTCCCGACCCGTGTCTTTCAGCAGACCTGTCTCCGAATCACGGCTGAAAACCTGGACCTCATCGCTGTCCCGGCAAGCCACAAGCAGGAATTTCCCATTGGGAGTGATCGCGAAATTCCTCGGATGAATGCCGGTATTCTGATAGCCGACGTATGTCAACAAACCAGTATCGGGGTCTTGGCGGAATATGGCTAACCCATCTCCTTTCAGGCGGTTGCTGGCATAAAGGAACTTCCCGTCCGGGGAGAAATGGATGTCCGCGCTACCGCCAGCGTGGAGCGGATCGGCCTCGATCTCCTGGATCTGACGAAGATCGCCCCCGTTATATTCATAAACCACCACGGTGCCTCCGAGCTCGGTCACCACATACATGAATCGACCGTCCTTGGAGAAGTCGAAATGCCTGGGGCCGCTGCCGGAAGGTGCTTTGAACAAGGTAGGCTCATAACTTGTGAGCTTGCCTCCAGAGACCGGATAGCGATAGATGAGATCTCCGCCCAAGTCAATGACAAACAAGTACTTCCCGTCAGGAGAAACCTGCGATGAATGAATATGAGATCCCTCCTGGCGGCCTTTGACCGGGCCGCTCCCAAAGAACTCCAGTTGCTTCCCGTCTCCCAGGTTCCCCGATCCGTCAACCGGGAAAACCGTCATTGATCCAGAGGAGTAATTCGTGGCCACGACTTCGTTTCCAAGGAAGGTCACATGGCAGGGATCTTTACCGAAAGTCGGCTTCGTGTTCTTAAGGGTAAGCGTTCCAGAAGGAGCGTCGAAATCAAATGCCGAGACCGAGGCGTCCGTCTGCCGCTCCGTCACGGAATACACCGTCTTCCCGTCGGGGGTTATCGCCATAAAAGACGGATCAGAGATGCTTGTAATCGCTAAAGGGTCGCGATCCCCGCTGCTCTGGTCAAAAGAATATGAGTATATTCCCTCGCTCCCGCTGTCCGTGTAAGTCCCGACCAGCATGGTCAGAAGATCCCGGCCGGCTGTGCTGCTGACTGTGTAAGTCTCACCCGGTTTGGTGTCAACCGTGATCACCTTCCCGTCTTTCGGGGAGCGAATCCGGAGCGTGCCGCCCTTCTCGGAATAGACACTGATTGTGTAATCCTTTCCATCCTTCAATTCGGCGGAGACAAGGAAGGCTCCCATGGCTCTCAAACGATTGAAACTGACGTCTTTCCAGTCGGAAGGAATTGCCGGGAACACCTCGATCACGCCGCTTTGGCTCTGGAGAAGCATTTCCTGCAAACCTGACGCGTAAGCGAAATTCCCTTCGAGGGTAAATGGCCGGTAGGTGAAAGTGGACTTCCCACTTTTGGTCTGGTCCCCATTGGCATGGAAGGAGTTCCTGAGCACAAAGCAGTCAGCAAAAGTCCTAAGAGCCTCCGCCGCCTCTTCACCGTGTCCAGCCCTGGCTTCCATATTCGCTAGCCATGAATAGGAATATCCGCACCACAAGTCCGGACCATTGGCATGAAGCCGGGCCAAAGTCGCGTCTATAATCGCTTTCTCTTCCGGGCCGTTATGGATGTCAAGAAGCCCGAGCGGATGAATTGCCATCGCATGGGAGAAATGCCTGTGGGAGATGTCGTAAGACACCCCGGGCGCGATCGACAACCCGCCGTCCGGGTCAATGGCATAGTCCGGCATTTGGGCACAATCTTTCTTCCAACGGGAAGCCTCATCGGTAAGCCCTAATGAATCAGCCATTTCCGCGGCGGCGGAAAAAGCGAAACGGGTCAGGGCAAGGTCATAATTGGTGATCTGGGAGAAGTAAGCATGGATGCTGTTGTTGTTGATTTCCGGGCTGGAACTATATTCAAAAGTCCTGGTTCCGTCCGGAAGGACTTCCGTCTCCTGCTCAAGGAAGACCGCCACATCCTTCAGGAAAGGATATGCCCTGTCCCGAAGGAACTCTTTGTCAGCCGAATACTTCCAATGAAGATAAAAATGCTGTCCGAGCCAGGCGGATGTGGTGGGGGAGAAGCCGTACTGGACCCAGCCGGACATGGCATCACCTTCCAATGTGCAATAGCCTGGAGCCGCCATACCGTCCTTTCCGAAAAACCTCTTCGTGAAATCCTTGTATTTGCCGGCCTGGTTCCAAAGCGTGTTCAGGTACCCGAGCCCCTCGTCAAGATGATTCCCGATGTAAGCCGGCCAGTAACTCAGCTGGGTGTTGAGGTCATTATGGTAATCCCCTTTCCACGGCGGCAGAAAGCCGTCGTCGGCTGTCCAGACCGACTGGAGAGAGATCGGATAGGAATCCTTCCTCGTTGCCGACCCGAACTTGTACATTTCCCTGTCGTACTGCCTCTGGATGATCTCATCCGGGACAGTCACGGCAGAGGCCGCCCAGTAAGGTGCCCAATACTCCATGTGGCGCTTGTAAGCGTTGCCAAGACCACCGGAGAGAGCTTTCGCGACCTCGTCAGCGGCACTCTTTCCGGAAAGGGACGAAGTCACGCTCCACACGGCTATCACCTTGTTACCCTGGCGTTTCCAGTCAACAGCGACATCATAGTAATAATCTTTCCACCCTTTCTGATGGTAGGTTGTCAGGTTTCCCTCCCTCTTGACTTCTCCCTGGGGATATCCCAAAAGGGCAAGAGAAGAACTGCCAAGTCCAGCATCGGTGGCTCCCAGGACCTGATATTCAGGCGGAACGAGCTTAATGTCAAATGTTTCCGGAATATTCTCAAAGACCATCCAGCCCACGTCACCATCGGCTTGGACAAAGGTTTTCATTGAGATCCCCTTCTCCCACTCGACAAAGCAAAGAGCATTGTTCAAGAAAAGCCTGTTCTCTTTAACCGCGCCCCAATCCGAAATGTCCACTTCGAGCGCGGCACCGGGAATCTTGGAAGGAGCCGGAGTGTAGCCTTTCTTATCGAAAAACTCTATGACTGGATCGAAATCATTGTTCCTGACATGTTCTTTTACCCATTCGAATGAATATTCATCTTCTTGGAACACCTCGACCGGGCGCAAGTCCCAAAGATCAATGCGATCGAGGGAAAAACGCAGGTTGTCCCCCTTTTGCCAGACCAGTTCTCCGACAGTGGCGTTTCCAAGAGGTGCCGCCTCGTCCCACACAGAGGCCAAGTCGCTGAAGATCAAATCGCTGTCCGAAGGCTCAGTCTCTAGAAAAGAACAGCCTGGAGCCGCCAGAAGCAGCATCCAGGCCATAAAAACTATAGATAATTTTCTCATATTCCGAACTTCAGTGCCACCGGCTCCTGCTTCATTCCCTTCGGAAGCTTGAGAGTTACCTGACCGTCCTTTATCGTGGCCTTGACTTTCTTGCCGTTGTTAAGGATGGTCACTTTACCGCCCTTGGGAAGATTCCCGCTCCAGCTCAATGTGGCAGGAAGGTTCTCATTGTCTTTCAAAGCGTAGATAGCATAGAGCGTCTGACCGTCCTTGGAAGCGTTGAACCAGATGTCGCCATCGTTGTAATTCTTGGTAATACGGGTTGAGTAGATAGCCTCACCGCAGCGACCGAGCCACTCGCCGATCTCCTCGAGGATCGGAATCGCCCTGTCCTCAATAAGTCCCTCAGGAGTAGGGCCTACTCCAAGAGCGAGGCAACCGCCCTTCGCGGTGATCTCGGACAGGAGATCAATCACCTTGCGAGAAGTCTTGAAAGTCACGTTAGGAGACCATCCCCAACTATGTGTAAGGGTGATGCAGGACTCCCAGGGATGGTTTTTCTGCTCCTTGGGAATACTCTGCTCAGGGGTCTGGTAGTTCTCGTTAGGGCCCTGGATAGTACGGTCCACGCTAAGCATTCCGGGGTTGTAGGCGCGGGATTTCTTCAGGACGTCGTTCAGACCGACCTGATCTCCCTCGATCCAACCTCCGTCAAGCCAAAGGATGTCAACCTTGCCATATTTTCCGGTCGTGAGCTCAAGAAGCTGGTTCTGGGTGAAATCCACATAGCTCTTCCACCATTCGGGGCGTTTCTCGATGTTGTAGTTGGGATGACGGTTTGGAGTAGCGTAATACGGATTCCAGAATCCATGGTGATGCCAGTCAGGCTTGGAGAAATAGGCTCCGATCATGAAATCCTTGGCCCTGAAAGCGTCGAAAACATATTTGGCGACGTCTTTCTTGGGATTGTTGGAGAAAGGACCGTTGGCGATGCTGAAATCGGTGTACTGGGAGTCGAACATGCAGAAACCGTCATGGTGTTTCGTGGTGAAGATCATGTACTTCATTCCGGCCTTGCTGAACACGTCTGCCCACTGGTCCGGGTCGAACTTGACGGGATTGAACTCCTTTGAGAGATCCCAATACCACTTCTTATAGTCCTCATAGACAGAACCTTCCGGGCGACGAATCCACTCCTCGTTGCAGATTGCCCAAGACTCGACCATGCCCTGGGTGGCATAGATGCCCCAGTGCATCAGGACTCCGAACTTGAGGTCCTGCCACTGATCGAGCTTCTGAAGGACCGCGGGATCGGTTGGCCACTCATAGCCATCCGCCTGTTTCACGATGTCACCGCGGTTCTGCGCCATGGCCAGACTACCGGCCAGAAGAGCGCACAAAACAAAACAAAGCTTTCTCATAAATACTGTAGTGTTATTATTGTTTAGTCATAAACTCAAATCTATAATCATTGAAAGACCAGATGGTTCCGCCCTCAGGGATTGTCGCCTCGCCCTTGTTTGAGGCCGGGTCGGCGCTTAACCTGATCCAAGTGAAAGCCCCCTTCTCGTAGTCATAAGTATGGCCGTCATCGTCGTATAAGTCATAGGCGGAAGCCTTTGTGCCATAGTGCCTTACAATCACGGGAGCGGGACCTCCCGGTATGGAGGAGCCGGGCTCGTACATCGGGATGATTCCACCATCCCTGACGTACACGGGGATCTTGTCAAGACCCGGTTTCACGGTAATGATCTCCCCTTCTCCGGCGAACTCTCCGGTGTAGAAGTCATACCATTTTCCTTCGGGAAGGATCACTTTCCGTTCTGTCTCCCCGGCGAAAAGAGGAGCCACAAGAAGACTCTCTCCCACCATGAACTGATCCTTCATCTCCTGACGTCTGGCAATGCTGTAAGGATTGTCTGTGGAGTCCAGAACTCCTTGGTCATAAGACACTTCCGCCTCAAAACCAGGCTCCAGGTTCATTGCCCTCACTGGAGGAATGCCGTCAAAGGCGTAATGGGCGAACGCGGTGTAGAAATAAGGAATAAGGCTGATCCGGAGTTTCATCACATCGCCGACCTGACGCTCGACATCCGGGAATGACCAAGGCTTCGTCCCGTCAGCCCAGGCGTTGAGCATCGCCAAAGGGGAGAAGCAGACTGTCTGCATCCTCCTGAGCCATTCTTCGGAAGTCCTGGAAGCTCTGACCTCGGGAGTCCAGAGGACACCTATGAACGAGCTGTTGATCAGGGCGGTGATGAAGTCCCTGTGGTTGTAATAGTCGTTGTAAATCACAAAGGGATAAGACGTTGTGCCGGCGTTGCCTGCCCTCACCAAACCATAGGTGCGCTCGTTTTTCTCCCGGTAGAGTCCGGTCATGAAGCTCTGCATAAGCGAGCCGTAGATCTGACGCATCTGCTCGGCGGAGATGCCTGATGGATATTTGGCCACATCGGGGGCAACCCAGGAGTCGTAACCGTCGTTCTCATCCATCTTGAACCCACTGACGCCCTTGCTGATGACGTTCTTCTCGAAATGCCGTCCCATGATCTCCTTGGTCTCTTTCATCGAATAGTCCGGTAGCATCCCGTTCCACTCGGTGTGAGTGCCTGTGAACGGCTCGATCTCGGAAGCGATGTCGCAGTCCGGAGCCACTCCGGGATTAACCCAAAGGTTGACCTTGATTCCCTGGCCGGACATATTCTTGACAAAAGAGTCGGGAGAGGGGAACCTTCCCGGATCCCATTGGTAAGTGCAGGGATATGAACGGGTCATCCAACCCGGCTCAAGGCCGATGACTGAAAGCGGGAAGTCCCTCTTTTTAAACTCATTAACCTCTTCCTCAACTTGTTTGTCGGAATATAACGTCGGTACTCTCTGCCAGAATCCGAGTCCCCATTTGGGAGGGAGTACTCCGCCGCCGTTGTAGAGATTGAACCTCCTCACGACCTCCAGCATATTCTTTCCGGAAAAGAACACCAGCTCGACTCCTTCGGCCGGCACAAGGAATTCCAGATTGTCTGAATATGGCTGGGGATTCCAGTCCCCGTCCGTGTTGCGGTTCTGGAGTTTCGGAGGGTTCTTGGAGTCCTTGCGGACAGATGTCCCGGCAAAAACGTCGATGTACCTGGCGGCGTTGATCAGCACGCCATAACCTTTGCTGGACACGAAGAATGGCACCGGGGCATGGGTACGCCCATTGTCCGAGCCGCCATAATGGTCCACATGGAGCCTTGTGATCCGCCCTCTCTGCTGTACTGATTTGAAATTGAGGCCAAGGCCGTAAATCTTCTCCTCCTTGTCAAGCGGGAAACGGAGATAGGTCTTTCCGTCAAACACTTCCGCGGTGATTTCTGCCTTGTCCACCGGCAGGTCTACTTCTTCGAGGGTATTGATCGCGTCAATTTTCGGCGTGAATTCCAACTCACTGAGCAGGTTGACCTTATCCGGCTGCCCAACCTCAACCTTCCACACCCCTGACGCCACCCTTTGGTATTCCATCCCGCTCCATGAAGCATCCCTTCCGGTCCCTGAGCGGGCATTTCCGGTCCCTGAGCGGAGCCGAAGGGCCGTTCTAGAGCATCCAAAGCAAACCACCAACGCGACAACAAAACCCGCAAATAAAACCCCTTTCCTCATTTATCTCTTATTTTTAAAATATTCCGGAAACGCTTCCCGCAAAGACCTCCTGGCTATCTGCCGCAAAGGAACCATGACAAACGGCCGGTCCGCAATGCCTTTATGCGGTATGGTAAGTTCCGGTATATCAATTATTTCTCTTCCGTAAAACAAAATATCTATGTCGATAATCCGGGAATGGTAAACTCTTTTTCCTTCGGAGTCATATTCCGGAGGATCGGTCCGTCCCATCTCCCGCTCGATTGATTTGACCTGTCGCAGAACCACCTCGGCACGGTTGGTGAGCGGAGTCGAACCACCGGCCCTTCGGCTCCGCTCAGGGACCGGGAGGCGGTACAGCACCGCCGCATTGAGGAACTTCCCACCGGAGAAACCCATCGGCTCCGTCTCAATCAGACCTGACAACGCGGAATAGTGAACCCCGAAAGCCTCGTCCATCCTGCGCAAAGCATCAAAGATGTTGGCTTCCCTATCCCCGAGGTTGCTCCCGAGCGAGAAATAGACATTCACCAGCGCCATTCTCCCCCTACATCAAAGCTTTTAATACCACAATCGAATCATCCTTGAAAAGATTATCCGGAAGACTGATAACCGTCTGTCCATCAGCGGTTGACATCTCCAGCGGCTGGCCAGTCTCCAAGACCTTGCACCCTCCGGACAGCACGGAAGGAACAGTCACAGAAGACATCGGCTTGGTGATGAACACAAATATATTCTTACCCTCATCTGTATCCTTTTGGGTGGAATAGACCCCTTCCGGCATTTGAAGGCCCGTCGGAGAGGTTCCGAAAACCGCCTCCCCATTAACGTCCAGCCATGCACCCATCTCTCTCAACCTCCGGATCGCCGGCGCGGGAAGGGTGCCATCTGCCTTGGGACCCACATTCAGCAAGTAATTGCCCCCCATCGAGGTGTTGTTGACAAGATAACGGAGCATCCTGGTGGCTGGCTTCCAGTTATAATCCTTTCCGTGATATGCCCATGAATTCTGCATGGTCGCGGGAGTCTGCCAAGGCTTCGAAAGCATCTCTTTCGGATAGGAGTTGTCATGCATCTCCAGGAAGTCGATGTTGTCCCCTGGATTGTCATAGCATATTCTTCCGTTGATCAAGCACTTGTCGCTTAGAGAACGGACAAGGCGGATCAGCTCGTCCCTGCGCTCCGGGGTTATGTGGGTTTTCCAGTCCCATGTGTCGAACCAAAGGAGATCCGGATCGAATTTCTCGATCAGCTCCTTGACCTGCGGAAGGGATTTTCTTTGCCAATATTTCTCGAAATCCTCGTCTGGCCTCCAGGGGTACCAATAGGGCATCGCTCCGTCAGGATCTTCCCAATCCTGCCAGTGGGAATAGTAGAAACCGTATTTCAGGCCATATTTCTTGCAGGCGGCGACAAGCGGGGCGATAAGGTCCTTCTTGTACGGAGTGTTCATTATGTCGAAATCGGAGACATCTGAATCCCAGAGGGCAAACCCGTCATGGTGTTTCGAGGTGATTACCAGGTATTTCATCCCCGCGTTGGCCGCTTCCCGGACCCAGCTGTCAGGATCGTAGTTGACGGGGTTGAACTCTTTGATTAGGCCGTTGTAATAGTCATCCGGGACCTCAAGGCGAGGCTTGATCCACTCCGCGTACCAGCTGTTCCCCTGCGGGAAAGTCGTGTCCGGCATCGTGTGGCCGTTGTAGGTTCCTTCAAGGATTGAATACAGTCCCCAATGGATAAACATCCCGAACTTCGCCTCTTTGAACCATTCCACTTTTTCGGGAGAGAGGCTCATGGAGACCTCCTTGTTTTCCTGTTTCTTTTCTGAGCATCCCACCAAAACAACCGCCAGCAGGACGCAAATTGAGTACATTCTTCTCATAACGAACATCGCCTTACTGCGAATATAATCATTATTTTCGAAAGAATTGTTTTGCTATCTTCGCGCCATGGAAACTAAAAAACTTCTTTTCATTCTTTGTGTTTTGGCGA
>JAEEGF010983710.1_pt1 | contig 20127 bp, 17 predicted proteins | sample 9134171 | NCBI WGS metagenome assembly JAEEGF01 (sample SAMN16246542, study PRJNA631951) | gut metagenome | biome: gut microbiome; feature: rumen; material: AP-attached | host: Bos | place: Iran: Karaj | collected 2018-10
AGTGTCCGTAAACTCCCACATGTGCGGAGTATGGACCGGAAGCAATAGAAAAATATGGAGCAATCAAAGGGGGACTTTTGGCAGCCTGGAGAATTTTAAGGTGCAATCCTTTTTCCAGTGGCGGCTATGATCCTGTTCCATAATTTAAGAGGAGGTATAATTTGTCAGGAGTTTTGTTGACCCAGTATCAGGGTAAGATTGTAGGACCTGTTGCATGGCTTCTCGGCCATCTGATGAATGGAATATTCAATGTTTTAAATGCAATCAATATTCCAAATATTGGTCTGGCTATCATAATTTTTACTATCGTTATTTATTTGTGTCTTCTTCCTTTGACTTATAAGCAGCAGAAGTTTTCCAAGCTTCAGGCTAAAATGAGTCCTGAGCTTAAAGCAATCCAGGAAAAGTATAAGGGAAAGAAAGACAATGATTCCATGCTTGCTATGCAGGCAGAGACAAAAGAGCTTTATGCCAAGTATGGTGTATCTCAGACCGGAAGCTGCCTGCAGCTTATCATCCAGATGCCCATTCTTTTTGCTCTTTATCGTGTTATTTATTCTATTCCTGCTTATGTATCAATTGTAAGAAATGCATTTTATCCTCTTGTTTCAGAGTTAAGAGGAATTGATGGTGCAGCTGAGTTTATTCAGAATTTAAAGAGTGCATCTGCTTATGGTAATCAGTTTAAAAATGATCTTTTTACTTCAGGAGATGTTAATTATGTAGAAAATACATATATTGATGTTCTTAATAAAGCATCTTCTGCTGATTGGAGCAGTATTACAGATCAGTTCCCAAGTTTATCCGCTTCAATAGAACAAACACACAGCGCACTCAGCAAGTTTAATTCATTCCTTGGTCTTAACATAGGTGACAGCCCTATGTATATGATCCAGACAGCATTTTCCGATAAGAATTTCCTTTTACTTATTGGCGGACTTATGGTTCCTTTCCTTGCTGCATTTACTCAGTGGATAAATACTAAGCTTATGCCACAGAGTAATGATAACAACGGAAAAATTGATCCTAATGATCCTTCTGCTCAGATGCAGCAGTCCATGAAGACTATGAATGTTATGATGCCTTTAATGTCTGCATTTTTTGCATTGAGTCTTCCTGCAGGTATGGGTCTTTACTGGATTGCCGGTTCAGTTATCAGATCTATTCAGCAGATAGTTATTAACAGACATATTGATAAGACTGATATTGATGCTGAAATAGCTAAGAATACTGAAAAGTATAAAAAGAAAATGGAGAAAATGAAGTCTTCTCCTCAGATGAATGCTTATGCAAACATGGCTACCAGAAATATCGGTAATGACTCCAAAAAGCAGACATTATCAGTTGGTACAGATGTTGAAGCTAAAGTTGAGCAGTCAAGAAAATTTTATGAAAATAATAATATAAGAAAAGATTCTCTTTTAGCCAAAGCAAATATGGTAAAGGACTATAATGAGAATTTCAACAAAGAATAATTCTTTTGGTGGGAGGTTATGATGGATTTTCAGGAATTTACAGCAAAAAATATAGATGATGCTATTACTGAGGCTTGTGAAAAGCTGGGAGTACCCAGTGACAGACTTGAGTATGAAGTTGTTTCAAACGGTTCTGCCGGTTTTCTCGGAATCAATGCAAAGCCTGCTATTATCAAGGCAAGAGTAAAAGATGAGAATTCTGTTTCTGAAGTTAAGACAGAAGTTAAAGAACCTGTAAAAGAGGTTGTAAAGGAAGAACCTAAGAAGAAAGGCTTTGAGTTAAATCTCAAAGTTGAGATTGATACAGATAAGAAAGAAGAAAAAGAAGTTAAAGCTGTTAATGGTGATGATCTTGTAAAGAAAGCTGATGATTTCCTTAAGGATGTATTTGCTGCCATGAATATGGAAGTTAATATTTCTTCTAAGTTCAACGCTAATGATAACGTACTTGATGTTGAGCTTAGCGGAGCTGAAATGGGAGTGCTTATTGGAAAGAGAGGTCAGACTCTTGATTCTCTTCAGTATCTTATCTCTCTTGTTGTAAACAGAGATTCTGCTGATTATGTTCATGTAAAGGTTGATACTGAAAACTATAGAGAGAGAAGAAAAGCCACTCTTGAAAATCTTGCCAAGAATATTTCTTATAAGGTTAGAAAGACAAGACAGTCAGTTGCTCTTGAGCCTATGAATCCTTATGAGAGACGAATCATTCATTCAGCTCTTCAAAACGACAGATATGTTACAACTCATTCCGAAGGTGATGAGCCTTTCCGTCGAGTAGTAGTTACTCTTAAAAAATGATTACAATAATTAAATAAAAATAGGAACCTGTGCTGCAGGTTCTTATTTTTTGCCTTTATGTTATAGTAGTATTAGTGAAAATTTTGTTTTTTTTTAAGGAATAAAAAAATGTCATCTGCATTGAATAATTTTAGTGGAGATACAATTTGTGCCATAGCTACTGCCATGTCTGATGCCGGAATTGGTATTATCCGTGTCAGTGGGCCTAATGCCCTTGATATATGTGATAAAATCTATGTTTCAGGTAAAAAAGAACATAATCTTTTTTCACATGCACCAAATACTATTTGCTATGGATTTATTGTTGATCCCACCGAAGGAAAAAATGAAGAAATCATAGATGAAGTAATGGTCTCATTTATGAAAGCACCTCACAGCTATACTAAAGAAGATGTTATCGAAATAAATTGTCATGGCGGTATGCTAATAACAAACCAGATATTGAATCTTCTTTTAGATAACGGATGTCGTCTTGCAGAACCCGGTGAGTTTACAAAAAGAGCATTTCTTAATGGAAGAATAGATCTGACAAAAGCAGAAGCTATTATGGATATTATTAATGCTCAGAATAATTTTGCGCTTGAAAGCTCAAGAAGCCAGCTTCAGGGTAAAATTGCCGAAAGGATTAAGTCATTTCGTGCTGATATTCTTTATGAGATGGCTTATATTGAATCCGCTCTGGATGATCCTGAGAACTATGATCTTGATGGCTATTCAATAGAACTCAGAAAAAAAATTGTGGATATTCTAGATAGAATAAACACTCTCATTGATACAGCTGATGAAGGTAAGATTAGAAAAGATGGTATAAAAACTGTAATAGTTGGTAGGCCTAATGCCGGAAAGAGTTCACTACTCAATGCTCTTACAGGAGATGAAAGAGCAATAGTTACAGATATAGCCGGCACCACCAGAGATATTATCGAAGAGACAGTAAGGCTTGGTGATATTGTACTTCACGTAATAGATACCGCAGGAATCAGAAATACGGATGACATAATTGAAAAAATAGGTGTGGACAGAGCTAAAGAAAAGGTAGCGGAAGCTGATCTTGTCCTTTATATCCTGGACTCTACTTCGGATATCGGAAATGATGATAAAGATATTATTTCTCTTTGTAATGGGAAGAAGACGATAGTACTTCTTAATAAAAACGATTTAAGCGAGAAAATTAAAATAACAGATGATATTGTTCGTATGCTGTTTTCGCATACTTCAGACGATAATTTACCTATTATAAAAACTTCTATGCTCAAAGGAAATGGTCTTGATGATTTAAAAAAAGCAGTCACCGATCTTTTCTTAAATGGTGATATTGTTCCTAAGCAGGAAATCTATATTACTAATATCAGACATAAGAATTTACTTAAACAGGCTAATGATTATTTACTTAATGTTTTAAATAGTATCGACAATAATATGTCTGAGGATTTTTATACTGTTGACCTCACCGGTGCGTATGCTGCACTTGGTGAAATTATTGGAGAAGAAATTGGTGATGACCTTGCCAATGAGATCTTTTCTAAATTCTGTATGGGAAAATAATTTATGATTGATATACGTGAAAAATTTGATGTTGTTGTAATTGGAGCAGGTCATGCCGGATGCGAAGCAGCACTTGCCTGTGCCAGACTTGGTCTTGAAACAATTGTCTTTACCATGAGTGCTGATAATATTGCCTTTATGCCATGTAACCCTCATATAGGAGGATCCTCAAAAGGTCATCTTGTCAGAGAGATAGATGCTCTTGGCGGAGAGATGGGTAAAGTTATTGATAAAACTTTTCTTCAGTCCAAGATGCTTAATACATCCAAAGGACCTGCAGTTCATTCTCTTCGTTGTCAGGCTGATAAAATGGAATACTCCAAGGCAATGAAAAAAGTTTTGGAAAATCAGGAACATCTTTTTATAAAACAGGCTGAAGTTTCTGAAATTTTATTTGAAGATTGTGATGAAAAGGATAAAGAGTCCGGATATCTCAAAAAGATTACCGGTGTTAAGATTTTTTCCGGAATTACTTATGAAGCTAAAGCTGTAATTCTTTGTACAGGTACATATTTAAAGAGTAGATGTCTGACCGGGGAAGCTATTACTTATAGTGGACCTAATGGACTACTTCCTTCAAATCACTTATCTGATTCTTTGATTAATGCAGGAATAGAACTTAGAAGATTTAAGACAGGTACTCCTGCTCGTATGGATGGAAATACAATTGATTATTCCAAAATGTCAGAACAGTTTGGTGATACTCCTGTTATTCCCTTTTCTTTTGATACCGATCCTAAAGATGTTCAAAGACCACAGGTTTCCTGCTGGCTTACATATACTAATGAAAATACACATGAAATAATCAGACAGAATATCGACAGGTCACCGATTTATGCCGGAATTATAGAAGGTGTGGGTCCAAGATATTGTCCTTCCATTGAGGATAAAGTTGTTAAATTTCCGGATCATGAAAGACATCAGGTTTTTGTTGAACCTGAGGGAAGCTATACCAATGAAATGTATATTGACGGTATGTCTTCTTCAATGCCTGAAGATGTCCAGATTGCTATGTATAGAACTGTACCGGGATTGGAAAATTGTCGTATTGTAAAAAATGCTTATGCTATTGAGTATGATTGTTTGTGTCCCGGACAGTTATATCCAACCTTAGAAATAAAAAAAGTTCATGGGTTATTTAGTGCAGGGCAGTTTAATGGTAGTAGCGGCTACGAAGAAGCTGCAGCTCAAGGTTTATATGCCGGTGTTAATGCTGCAATGCAGATTTTTGAAAAGCCATATTTATCTATAGATAGGTCTGAAGGATATATAGGTGTCCTTGTAGATGATCTTGTTACAAAAGAAAATCTTGAGCCATATAGAATGATGACTTCAAGAGCGGAATACAGATTACTGTTAAGACAGGATAATGCTGATATTCGTCTTAGAGGTAAAGGTCATACGGTAGGTCTTATTTCAGATGAAAAATATGAAAAGTTTCTTTTAAAGATAAGTATGATTGAGAAGGAAGTCGATAGACTAAAATCTACCACTGTCGGAGCAAATTCCAAGATTCAGAAATTTATGGAAGATCATGGAAGTACTCCGTTAAAGACAGCTACTTCATTGGCTGAACTTATTTGCAGACCTGAATTTAATTATAATAATATTTCTGAAATTGATACAGACAGAGTTGAGCTTCCCGGAGATGTAATTGAACAGGTTGAAATAACTATCAGGTATGAAGGATATATTAATCGTCAGGAAAGACAGGTTGAACAGTATAAGAAATTAGAAAAGAGACTTATACCTATTGATATTGATTATGATGATGTTTCAAGTTTACGTTTGGAGGCTCGTCAAAAACTTAAGAAATTTAAACCTACTAATATAGGTCAGGCTTCACGAATTGGTGGTGTCAATCCTGCTGATATTTCTGTACTTTTAATTTATCTTGATTCAGTAAATAGAGGAAACAGTAATGAGAGATAAATACCATAATTTGATAAAAGATTTTTCTTCATTAGGTATAGAATTAACTGATGAACAACTGGATCAGTTTAATACTTATTATGAATTACTTATTAAATGGAACGAAGTTATGAATCTTACTGCTATTACAGAATTTGAAGATGTTTGTAAGCTTCATTTTGTTGATAGTATTTCTGTTAATAAGTATTTTGATTTTACTTCTTTTGATTATTCCATAATTGATATTGGTACAGGAGCAGGATTTCCCGGTATTCCTTTAAAAATTGTTTTTCCTCACTTGAAAGTTACATTATTTGATTCTTTAAATAAAAGATTAAAGTTTCTTGATGAGGTTATTGAAAAATGTAACCTTAATAACTTGGGTTCTATAGAAACTTTACATGGAAGAGCAGAAGACTTTGCTTCTACTAAGGAAGGTTCTTTAAGAGAAAAATATGATATTGCTGTTTCCAGAGCAGTCGCTAATATGTCTACTTTATCTGAGTATTGTTTACCTTATGTAAAAGTTGGTGGTAAATTTATTGCTTATAAAAGTGAAAAAGCCTCTGAAGAATTGAGTAATGCTAAAGGAGGAATACATCTACTTGGTGGAAAAATAGAATCAGTGAATGAATTTCTTTTACCTGAATCTGATATTAACAGAACAATATGTATAGTTGGAAAGGTTGAGCCTACTTCCAAAAAATATCCCAGAAAAGCAGGAACTCCTTCTAAACAACCTCTTTAATATATCTAGTGTTGTTTATATTATGTTTATATATGTTTCACGTGAAACATTGTATTTAATTACAATTTAAAATACTAAAAATTGTTTCACGTGAAACATTCAAATACTAAATCTAGTAAAAGACCCGTGAAACATCAATATATAATGAAAATTGATTAAAAAATATATACAAATCATCGGTACAAGATATTGTATTTATATATAAAACAACTGTTAAGATAATAATACTGTGTATTTTGTGCTCGGTTTGTAAGAAAATGATTCAAAATCATAAAGAAAATATAACATGATATTTTTTTTGTGCTAAAATCATATTAGTGCTTAAAAAAGTGTGGAGGAGAAATGGGTAGAGTAATTGCAATCGCAAATCAAAAGGGTGGAGTTGGTAAGACAACAACATCCGTAAACTTATCTGCTTCGTTAGCAGAAAAGGGAAAAAGAGTTCTGGTCATAGATACGGATCCTCAGGGTAATACCACAAGTGGATTTGGACTTGATAAGAATGAAGTCGAGAATACAATTTACGAATTGATGATCGGAGAATGTGATACCAAGGATGCAATCCAGAAGGATGTGATAGAAAGGGTAGACATTATTCCATCAAATGTAAATCTCGCAGCAGTAGAAATAGAATTAATAGATGCTGATCAAAAGGAATATATCTTAAGGGATGCAATCAGTAAGGTAAAAGATGATTATGATTTTATTATTATTGATTGTCCACCATCATTAAGTATGCTCACAGTAAATGCCATGACAACAGCTAATACAGTTCTTGTTCCTATCCAGTGTGAATACTATGCATTGGAAGGTTTAAGTCAGTTGGTACATACTGTTAATCTTGTAAAAGAAAGACTTAACCCTGAACTTGAGATGGAAGGTGTGGTATTTACAATGTTTGATTCAAGAACCAATCTTTCTCTTCAGGTCGTTGAGAATGTTAAAGAACATATTCAGGAAAATGTATATAAGACAATAATTCCCAGAAACATAAGATTGGCAGAAGCACCAAGTTATGGAATGCCGATAAATTTGTACGAGACAAGATCGGCAGGAGCAGAAGCATACAGACTTTTGGCAGATGAAGTAATAGCCAGAAAGTTTGAATAATAAAAAAGTAAGGTGAAAAGATGGCAACAAAAAATGTAAAAAGAGGACTTGGTAAAGGTCTTGATTCAATAATACCTTCAAAGGGCCCTGCAAAAGAAAAAGAAGTAAAAATAGAAGAAAAGCACATTGATGGACAGATAGTTAATGTAAAGATCAACGAAGTAGTTCGTAATCCAAAGCAGCCAAGAAGAACTTTTGATGAAGATGCTTTATTGGATCTGGCAGATTCAATAAAACAGCACGGTATGATAAACCCACTCATAGTAACTCAAAGAGATGGCAATTATATGATAGTTGCCGGAGAGAGAAGATGGAGAGCTGCAAAGAAACTTGATCTCAAAGAAGTACCTGTAATAATTAAAGAACTTACAGATGAAGAAATTGCAGAATTAGCAATCATTGATAATTTACAGAGAGAAGATATCAACTCAATTGATGAAGCATTTGCCTTTAAGCAGTTGATAGATACATACAGTTATACTCAGGATAAGCTTGCATCTATAGTATCCAAGAGCAGGGTATATGTTACAAACTCTCTCAGATTACTTAAGCTATGCGATAAAGTTCAGCAGATGGTAATCCAGGAACTTATTACCACAGGACATGCAAGAGCACTTATTCCGGTAGAAGATCCAAAGGAACAGGAAGACCTTGCGCAGGAGATAGTTGATAAGAATCTAAGTGTAAGAGAGACAGAAAAACTTGTAAAGAATCTTGGAAAGTCAACTAAAAAGAAAACAACAAAAACATCACCCAGCATAGAAGCTGTCTACAGCGATGTAGAAGAAAAATGTAAACAGGCACTTGGTACAAAAGTTGAGATTACCTCAAAGGGTGACGGTGTAGGAAAGATTGAAATTGAGTTTTATAATAATGACGATCTTGAAAAAATAATCGAACGAATATGCAGAGGATAATATATGAATAGTATATTTGGAATTAATCCGTCCATTCTGTTTATCGTGATGATTGTTCTTTTGATAATTTCATTTGTATTTATCATCCTTCTGAACAACAAATTGAGAAATTTGGAAAAAAAGTATAATAAGTTCATGCAGGGAAAAGAAGCAGAGTCACTGGAAGATGAAATTATAGGATTATTTCACGACAACAGACTTATAAGAAATGAAAGTGAAAAAAACAGAAAAGACATAATAGATATCAACAGAAGATTAAGCAATTCATTCCAGAAAATAGGACTGGAAAAATACGATGCATTCAGTTCAAATGGTGGAAAACTGAGCTTTGCACTCTGCATGCTTGATGAAAATGATAATGGCTTTTTACTTAACTCGGTACATAATTCCGATGGAATGAATTATTCCTATGCAAAAGAAATTAATGCCGGTGTTTCTGATGTGGAACTAAGTAAAGATGAAAAGAAAGCATTGGATAAAGCACTGGAGAGTACAAAAAGATACAGAAACAGTATTTAATAACAATTGATATTAAAAATAACAAAATTATATAAAAATATTTTTGGAGGAGATCAAAATGATCGACATTAAATTTTTGCGTGAAAACCCGGATGTAGTAAGAGAGAACATTAAAAAGAAATTTCAGGACGAAAAGCTTCCACTTGTTGATGAAGTAATAAAGCTTGATGAACAAAGAAGAGCAAATCAGCAGGAAGCTGATGAAATCAGATCACATAAGAACAAGATTTCAAAGGAAATCGGTGGCCTCATGGCTCAGGGCAAAAAAGAAGAAGCAATGGCCCTTAAGGATGAAGTAGCAAAAGAAGCCAAGAGACTGGAAGAACTTGAAGAGAACCAGAAAAAGCTTGATGAAGAAGTTACTAACAAGATGATGATCATTCCACAGATTATCGATGAGTCTGTTCCGATTGGAAAAGATGATTCTCAGAATGTAGAAATTGAGAAATTCGGTGAGCCTGTAGTTCCGGATTTCGAAATTCCTTATCACACTGATATAATGGAAAGCTTTAACGGAATAGATCTTGATGCTGCAAGAAGAGTAGCCGGAAACGGTTTTTATTATCTGATGGGTGATATAGCAAGACTTCACTCAGCTGTTATCTCATATGCAAGAGACTTTATGATTGACAGAGGATTCACTTATTGCGTGCCTCCATTCATGATTCATGGAAATGTAGTTGCAGGTGTAATGAGTTTCCCCGAGATGGAAGCTATGATGTATAAGATTGAAGGTGAAGACCTTTATCTTATCGGTACAAGCGAACACTCAATGATCGGTAAGTTCATCGATCAGATTATTCCCGAAGAGGAAATGCCTAAGGCACTTACAAGTTATTCTCCTTGCTTCAGAAAAGAAAAGGGAGCTCACGGAATTGAAGAGCGTGGTGTATACAGAATCCATCAGTTCGAAAAGCAGGAGATGGTAGTAATCTGTAAGCCGGAAGATTCAAAGACTTGGTACGACAAGCTCTGGAAGAACACAGTAGATCTTTTCAGATCAATGGATATCCCGGTTCGTACACTTGAGTGCTGTTCAGGCGATCTTGCTGATCTTAAGTGCAAATCCTGTGATGTTGAAGCATGGTCACCGAGACAGAAGAAGTACTTTGAGGTAGGTAGCTGTTCTAACCTTGGAGATGCTCAGGCAAGAAGACTTAAGATCAGAATTAAGGGCAAGGATGGAAACTATCTTGCTCATACACTTAACAACACAGTTGTTGCTCCTCCAAGAATGCTTATCGCATTTTTGGAAAACAACCTTCAGGCAGACGGAAGTGTTCGTATTCCTGAGGTACTTCGTCCATATATGGGTGGAAAAGAAGTACTTGTACCAAATAAATAAGAGAGGTAGTGCTTGGTGCATAAATTCTTACGCGCAGTTGGCTTTTCCAAGATAAAGGATAGAAAAGAACTGACTATGCTCATCACTAATTCCATACAGTGCGCTACTCGAAGGTCCTACGTAACTACAAAAGAAGATGGGATTATTGCTGAATTCTCAAGAGATTTTGCAAGTGATATAGGAATTACAGTCTGCGGAGAATTTGATGAGGAGGATAAATTCATATATGAATATTATTATCCTTATCTGATTCCATCAGGGGTAAGTACTCAGGAGGATCAGAATGTAGAAAGACATGCAGCGCAAATTTCTTATGCCGGAGTGTGTAATGAACCAAGGGTTGGCGTGACTTTAATCTTTTATCTTCAAAATATTGTCTCATATATTAAATACGAGAATGAAGACAAGTTTCCAATAAGAGGAACTACTCTCAGTCTTTCTGCTTTGTCAATAAAAGGGCAGATCATGATGCCCATTGCCAAGACAAAAGAAGAGATAGAAGCTGCAAAAAGAAAGATAAATTATAGAAACAAGCTTATCAACAATGCAAGAAGAGGTGATGAAACCGCCATAGAGTCACTTACATTGGATGATATGGATTTATACACAACTCTTTCAAAAAAAATTAAGAGAAATGATGTATATAGTCTGGTTGACACATATTTTATGCCCTATGGAGTTGAGTGCGATCACTATTCTGTTCTTGGTGAAATAATTGAAACAAAGAAAGTAATAAATAATCTCACAGCTGAAGCGGTTTACATTATGAGGATCAACTGCAATGATCTTGAATTTGATGTTTGCATAAATGAGGTTGATCTTTTGGGTGAACCTGCAGTAGGCAGAAGATTTAAAGGCAATATTTGGATGCAGGGTGTAATTAATTATCCTGACGGCAGTCATTAAAAATATAAAATGTGAAAGGAGAACAACTTATGTCAACACCTCATAACAGTGCAGAAAAAGGAGATTTTGCCAAGACTGTCCTGATGCCGGGAGATCCTTTAAGAGCAAAATTCATTGCAGAGAATTTCCTTACAGATGTTAAATGTGTTAATGAAGTAAGAGGAATGCTTGGCTTTACAGGTAAGTACGAGGGAAAAGAAGTTTCTGTCATGGGACATGGAATGGGAATTCCTTCAATCGGAATATATACATACGAGCTTTTCAATTTCTACGATGTAGACAACATCATTAGAGTAGGAAGCGCTGGCGGAATGCAGGACTATGTAAATGTCCGCGACATCATTTTTGCCATGGGAGCACACACAGATTCCAATTACGGCTTCCAGTTTGGACTTCCAGGAACCTTCTGCCCAACAGCTACCTATGATATTCTTGAAAAAGCAGTTAATATTGCAAAAGAAAAGGGTGTGAGATACCACGTAGGAAATGTTCTTGCATCAGATGCTTTCTACAAAAAGAACTGTGATGAAGCAGATCGTTACAGAAATTTGGGAACACTTGCAGTAGAAATGGAGACAGTAGCTCTTTATATGAACGCTGCAGAAGCTAAAAAGAATGCACTTACGATCCTTACAGTTTCTGATCATCTCTACAAAATGGAGGAGCTTTCCTCACAGGAGCGTCAGACAAGCTTCACAGATATGATGGAGATTGCGCTTAAGACTGCAATTCAGCTTTAATAAGTATTTCAGAAATCATCCTGGCGATGCTGATTAAAGATCAGCACGCCAGGTATAATATTTGTAGCAGAGAAAGCCACAGCACGGCTTGATTTGAGGCACTTCTTGTGCTAATATTATTTTACTGTGTTTCCGTAGCTCAGCAGGATAGAGCGTTCGCCTCCTAAGCGAAAGGTCGTGCGTTCGAATCGCATCGGGAACATTCGTGAAGGCTACAAGCCATGCAAAAAAAGGATACATAAAGCTCGACGGGAGTTTACTCACGGGAGAGCTTTTATGTATCCTTTTTTATAGGGCGCCAGCCCGCGACGAAGGAAGCTTTGCTTCCGAGTTCGAGCATGGCGGATGGAGGGGGTTAGTGGCGACGAATTTGTTATTCTCACAAATTCAAAAGAAGAAAACTATGCCAAGTGCATATGCGAGAAAATCATATAATAATGCAAATGCGCAGGAAATATCAGCAACTGAGTCTGTTTGATCTGTAGGTATAGTTCTATTATAACAATTCTCTCTATTTGATAACGTGTTCTTAGTTGATATCATCATAATTGTAAAAGCGCTGATACAAAAGATACTTCAAACAACACAGATAAGTTGAGTAACTGTCTACGAGCTATGTAGCGAGTGAACAGTAACCAAATAGATGAGGATAACATTATGAACAGAGATATTTTTATAAGAAATCTTACCGGGGAAAGAATAAATATGAGCCCCAAGGGAAGAAATGCCAATGAGCTCACACCTGAAGAATTTGAAAAGAGTTATGGAAATTTTTTTGACATGATCTTCGAGATTGCAGCTACAGATGTATCTACCGTGGAAGGCTACGGAGAGTTTGATGAGAACAACAATGCTCCATATGGATCAGTTGAAGAGTTCATTCGCGCGGATATGATTGAAGAGCCTGAGGATGGCTATTGGAAGAACTGGAAGGAAATGTTCGGAACAACATTTCTTGAGGAAGACTACTACAATGAGATTGCAGCGAAGGCACTTAAGTATGCTCCTTTCTGTGAAGGTCGTAGATTCCTTGCAAACAACAATACATTTTTCTGCAATATGATAGTGGGCGATGATGGAAAGACATACTGCGCTGATTGGGGAAGAGCCGGAATCATGGACTATCTCATGGATTTTGCAATCCTTGATCTTAATAAGCCTTATCTTCTAGTTCCGGAAAAGCTCTATGAGTATGCAAAGAAAAAGAATATATCAATTCCAAATTTTAGAGAGCGTTTCTTATGCATGGCATATTACAAAGGAATCGTTACACTAAGATGGCATGCATCCATTGATGATATTGAATCCTGCGAATCCATAGTAAAATCCATAAATGCTTTAGAGGAACGCATGGCTAAATTATAAGAAAAACATGGAACCGATCAGATGAAATATGAAAATGCTAAAAATATCCTTCCGGAAAAATTATTGGAAGAAGTTCAAAAATATGCAGAAGGCAAAGTGATATATATCCCTAAGAAAGAATCTCCTAAGGGGTGGGGCGAAGCATCAGGCTATCGCGACAGACTAAACAAACGTAATGCTACTATCTGTAACAGATATTCAGCAGGCCACTCTATTATGGAAATAGCTGAGGAATTCTACCTTTCACCGGAGACTATAAAGAAACTTGTTTATGGTAAAAAAGTGAATTTGCCAATGTTTTCTCCCACCATCACCTCTGCAGAGCAGTACGCTTCACAGGGACTTGGAGAAGAATGGGTGAGAACATACTTAATCAATATGGGTGAAGATGTTCCTGATTATTCAGCGTACTTCATGTCAGAGCTTGTCAGGATTCCTTTAAGACTTATAAGTAAAGAAAGAAATGAGCAGACAAATTCATCTGCCGAAGATTTTTCTGATCTTCCACTGATAGTCATCTACGAGAACCACACTTTTTCTGTTCCTTATCAGCAAGAATACTTACGATTTCTGAAGCAGGAAAAAAGAAATTCGCATTATGCCTTTGTTTTTGCCAGAAATGAAGAGTATGGATTTTTCTGGAATAATTTTGGGAAGAACTTTAAACGATAAAAAAAGTATTCCTATGATGAAATTACAGTGTCATGATACAATATTTACAGTACTACTTACCGGAAAACATAAAAGGGAAATACTATAGGAGAGCACACAGATGGCAAAATCACAGGTATACTTTACAGACTTCAGAACAGTGTTAGGTGTCAGCCTTACAGCCAAGCTTCAGCATCTTATAAAAAAGGCAGGAATTGAGTCAATTGATATGAACAATAAGTTCGTAGCCATTAAGATGCATTTCGGAGAACTTGGAAATCTGGCTTATCTTAGACCCAATTATGCCAAAGCGGTTGCGGATGTGGTAAAAGAACTGGGAGGACTCCCTTTTTTAACTGATTGCAATACACTTTATCCCGGAAGCAGAAAGCATGCACTGGAGCATCTCGACTGCGCAAATATCAACGGTTTTAATACAATAACAACCGGATGTCAGATAATTATTGCTGACGGGCTTAGGGGAACAGATGACATAGAAGTGCCTGTTCCCAACGGAGAATATTGTAAGGAAGCATACATTGGCCGTGCGATAATGGATGCGGATATTGTGATATCTCTTAATCATTTCAAAGGACATGAACAGGCAGGTTTCGGTGGTGCCATAAAGAATCTCGGTATGGGATGCGGAAGCCGTGCCGGAAAAATGCAGCAGCATAACAGCGGACATCCCCATGTTATCGAGGATAGATGCAGAGGCTGTCACAGATGTGCAAAAGAGTGCGGCTCCGATGCCATAAGCTATATCGGAAATAAGGCATTTATCAATACTGAAATATGTAAAGGATGTGGCCGCTGCATAGGAGCATGTGCCTTTGACGCCATAAGAAATGACAATGAGGATGCGCCTCAGATGCTTGGAAGGAAAATGGCAGAGTACACTGCTGCAGTTATCAGCGGAAGACCAAGCTTCCACATTAGTCTCATAACTGATGTTTCACCAAACTGCGACTGTCATGGTGAGAATGATGCGCCTATCCTTCCTGATATAGGGATGCTGGCATCCTTTGATCCGGTTGCCCTGGATCAGGCCTGTGTGGATCTGTGTCAAAAGGCTGAGCCTATCAGAAACAGTCAGCTTGGAGACAACATGGCCAAGGAACATTTCCATGACCACGGTGATGTATGGCACAACAGTAATCCAAATGTTTCCTGGGCGGAAACCTTGGAGCATGCTCAGAAAATCGGTGTGGGAAGCCGTGAGTACGAGTTGGTTGTTATGAAATAAAAGAAAAGTGAATGACTACTAATTATATGGAGGGCTAGCGATGGACAATTCTTTTTCAGAGATTAAAAAATTTTTTGGCTTTGGATGTATGAGACTTCCCATGAAGGGCTCTGAGGTTGATATTGAGCAGTTCAAGGAGATGACGGATTATTTTTTGGAGAATGGTTTTAACTATTTTGATACTGCCCACGGCTATATAGACGGCAAATCCGAGAAAGCCATAAAGGTGGCCCTTACTGACAGATACCCAAGAGATAAATATCTTTTGACGGACAAGCTTACAGAACCATACTTTAATACAGAAGCTGATATCAGGCCATTTTTCCAAAGTCAGCTTGATGCCTGCGGCGTTGAGTATTTTGACTTTTATCTGATGCACGCTCAGAATGCCGGTAACTTCCAGCATTTCAAGAAGTGCAGGGCCTATGAGACAGCCTTTGAACTTAAGAAAGAGGGCAAGATAAAGCACGTGGGACTGTCCTTCCATGACAGGGCAGAGGTTCTGGATGAGATCCTTACAACCTATCCGGAAGTTGATATCGTTCAGATCCAGTTCAACTATCTGGACTATGACAGTCCTACTACTCAGTCAAAAGCCTGCTATGACGTACTGGTAAAACATAATAAACCGGTTATCGTTATGGAACCTGTCAAAGGCGGAACACTGGTTAACCTGCCTGATGAAGCCCGGAAAGTTCTGGCTGATCTCAATGGAGGTTCACCTGCTTCATATGCCATCAGATTCGTTGCCGGATTTGATCAGATGATGATGGTATTAAGCGGCATGGGTTCTCTGGAAATGGTCGATGATAATACATCCTTCATGCAGGACTTTAAGCCTCTTAATGAAAAGGAGCAGGAAGCTGTAAACAAAGTTGTTGATATTTATAAGAGCATGAACGCCATTCCATGTACAGCCTGCCGTTACTGCACTGACGGCTGTCCGATGGGCATTAAGATTCCTGACATTTTCGCTGCTTACAACAACCGCAAACTATTCCATGACTGGAACGCTGCCGGTTTCTACAGAACATTCACCAAGGACAGCGGGCCTGCCGACTGTATCCAGTGCGGGCAGTGTGAAGGCATCTGTCCTCAGCAGCTTAACATTATAGAACTGATTCAGCAGGTTCGTGAGGAATTCGAGTCAGCAGCACATTAATCAAATTCGGCATCCAAAAAAAGGATGCCGTTTTTCATAGAAAAAGCAACCTTGTCAGGTTGCCATAAAAAGTCATCAGTCGTCTTTTGAATGTCTGTCACCGATCTGGTAGTTAGCCTGGTCAGCGAACATTTCTCTTACGGTTATTGGTTCACATCCGGTTAATTTCTGGAAATCGTCTGTCTTGATGTCCATCTTGCCTTCTCGGATTGCCTGAGCAAAGGTTACCATACCGTCTGATGAGAACGGTGCTTCGCTTCCCTTCTGGAATACACCATCAGTTGTTCTTGGAACACCCATGGCATCAAAGATAGCGTAGTTTTCTTCATCGGTTACAAACTTGTAATCAACATGATTGCCTGTTTCCTCATTGCCAATCTCACAGAAACGGGCAATGGTCATCAGTTCCGGACCATTGATGTTCAGAATTGCATGGTCATACTGCGGTTCAAATGCTCTGTGTAAGGCATAAGCTACAGCCTTGGCACAGTCCTTGCGTGAAATGTAAGCCATTAAGCCATCACCCTGGGAATTCATTAACGGACCGCCAACCTTTACATAAGTATAGTAGTTAGTGATCATTGCTTCAGCATACTGAGAGTTACGCAGGAAAATATAATCCAGTCCTTCAGCTTCTACATATCTCTCGGTATAAATATGGTCCTTCTTTTCTACTGAAGGGTTTGTTTCGTCACCGGCATTAACCAGTGAAGTATAAATAATCTTCCTGACGCCTGCCTTTTTAGCAGCATCAACTGCGTTTCTGTGCGCAGCCTGTCTCTTGGCGCCGACAAAAGGCATGGAAATCAAAGCCAGAGCATCTGCTCCCTTAAAAGCTTCTACCAAACCGTCGGGATTATTGAAGTTGGTAACATGTGTCTCTACTCCCATTTTGGAATACTTTTCCAGGGAAGCAGGATTGTAGCCGCAGAAAATGAGGTTTTCCTTAGGTTCAAGAGTCAGCAGAATATCAGCAGCTACGCCGCCAAGATTGCCGTCTACACCTGTAAGTAATAGTTTAGCCATTATATTTTCTCCTTCTTTATATATACTATTTTATAAAAATAAAAGCTTATTGAAAACAAACAATACCATGCTGAAATTATAAAAATACCTGACATCTGTCAGGTATTTTAGTTATTTCTGGCATATTGAGCCTGTAGTTTTTCGTAGAATTTTGGATTGTCTTTGCCATAACGGACAGTACAATCATCAAGAGCAGATTTATAAAGATCAACATTAACATGATATTCAATATTGATCTGTTTTGCCACTTCATTCAGCAATCCTAAACGATCCATATAATTCCATGCTCGTTTTACTGATTTCAGCATAGGATCAGGATTTAGATTAAAGCGCGGATTATCCAAATATGCTCTTACATGTGCCTCATCAACTTCTATTTTTCTGGAAGTTAATCTTACAACCTCTTCGTGATGCTCGTTATAATATTCCATCGCTCTGATCCAGGCTCTTAACAGAGCCTTCACCATATTAGGATTTTTGTTTACCCATGAAGTCAGTGCTTCTACACGGCAGCATGAATAATCAGGAAGAATATCAGCCGCATAAGTAACTATCTTAAGTTCAGGATCCTGCAGCACTTTATAATTCAGCGCTGTTCCAACCAGACCGAAGTCTGCTTCCCCGCTTTTTACCGCTGCAATACGGTCATTCTGATTTTCAGGCTGATACCAGTTTATCTGATTCAGAGGATCATATCCCTTATCTAATAACGGACCGGTTATAGCGTACAGATTCGGTTCGCACGCCATAGTTTTTCCAATGAGATCATCAATCCCATTCCATTCAGTTTCAACTCTGGTGAAAACGGGCATGCATCCTGTCAGCAGATATCCTCCAAAGATAGTCAGATTCAATCCTGAAGATAATTCCTGTAAAGGAAGGTTAGTTCCTGAATTTGACGCTATATCTATCTTTCCTCTTCTGAGGCCTTCAAACACTTCAGCATCGGTACTTACATAAACGTATTCAACCTTGATGCCCTCCTCTTCGAGGTATCCCTGATTTTCTGCTATGAAATTGAGAATATGTCCGGAATCATTTAAAGCCAGTCTGATAACTGCAGTTTCCGGTATTTCCGGTTCAGCTTTCTCTTCTTTATCATTATTACCGGCACATCCGGTAAGAAGCAGAATTAATGCCAGTAATGCTAACATGATTTTTTTCATAATGATTCTGCCTCCTTTACTTTATGGTTTCAGGTGGAACGTCCTTTTTAACGGTATCCTTACTCTGATTAGCTATTCTGATGCCATTACGGGCAAATATCTGCAGGAGAGCTTTATTAAGGAATCTATTAGTATCACGAACATTCTGTTCAGAACAGCGGGCAATGACAGTTACCGTGTAACGTCTTTCTGCCAATTCAGAAACACCGAGATTTGTCGGACCATCCAGAATGTGCTTGTTTTCTTCCTTGAGTATTGGAAGTTCACGATTCAGAACTTCTTCAACATAATCAATATCCTGACCGTACTCCAGACCAATGGTAGCAGCCGCTACGGATGTTTCCTTTGTCATGTTCAGAACGCCGGAAATCTCACTGTTGTTGTATATCTTTACGTTACCGCCACCAGAAATCTTGGTTGTTCTTAAACCAATATCCGTTACCGTACCACGGAATCCGTTAATTGTGACGATATCGCCAACACGGAATTCACTTTCAAATATGATAAAGATACCGGCGAGAATATCCTTTATCAGACTCTGTGCACCTAAGCCTATGACCAGAGAGATCAGTCCGGCACTGGCCAGCAGATTAGGTGAATCAATACCTAAAAGATACAGACAGTAGAATATTGCCGTAATAACGCTGCCATATCTGACAATAGACAGTAACAGGTGTCCAATTGTTTCACCCTGGGTTCCCAGTAAAGCTGTACACTGACGTACAGGGATCCTGAACAGTTCAATACCGATGACTGCTGTGGTAATAACCATTATGCAGGAACTGAATGCGAATACGTTTGGTCCTCTGTCCCAGTTCTGACTCATGATGTAACGTATGACTGAATCATCATCAGAGATGTAGTTTATACCGACTGCAGATAACACAAAGTATACCAGCGGTATGGCAACTACCCAGCCAATTACGGCACCCAATTTCATCTCAGGTGAGCGCTCATTCCATGAAATGTGTCGGTTATTCCAGCGGTTCGAAGCCTTGGTAGTGCTGGCGGAACGGCCTGAAGGCAATACGATATTGAATATTGTTGAATTCAGATCATCATTGCTTGCCTCTCTGCTGAGCAGATCATATACTTCTTCTTCTTTTTCATTAGACAGAGTTATGATCAGCAGCAGAACAGTGATCATAACCAGACACACACCGGCTGTAATCGCTGAAATAACAGCACGGCTGGTAAACATGGTTGAAGCCGGAATAAACGTTGCAGCAAAATACTCATCTATATAGCTGAAATACCGGAAGTAATTAGTGCCGTTGATTTTGTTGAAGCCATAATATGCAAGGCCATTAAAGGCATTTGGAGACATTCCAAGTTCTGCAGCCGGTCTGCCAATACTGGTTTTTAAAGGTGAATACAGACAAATATGATCCTGACTCTCATCAAACATGACAATTGCGCCGCCTTCCAGCATCCTGGAAGAAAGAACATATTCAGCATCTGTTATACCGGTAATGGAGTCCACAAGCTGTTCAT
>JAEEGF010527033.1_pt1 | contig 20111 bp, 13 predicted proteins | sample 9134171 | NCBI WGS metagenome assembly JAEEGF01 (sample SAMN16246542, study PRJNA631951) | gut metagenome | biome: gut microbiome; feature: rumen; material: AP-attached | host: Bos | place: Iran: Karaj | collected 2018-10
ACCTACGAACATGGTGATACCTATACAGCCGTTCCGAACACCGAAGATAATAACTACGAATATCGTCTCAAAGACGGCGATTCCGCCTCCGACACTATAACTTCTAATATGGAAGTTACCTATATCTATAAAAAGAAGACAGCTACATTCACCGTAAAACATCATGATGTTAACGGTGGCGAGCTTGCGGACGATGAGGTAACTACTCTTGAATGGGGAGATACCTATACGGCTCACCCAAATACTAATTTACTGACCGCCTACAATTATGACACTCAAGACGCTGAAACTGGTCCTGTATCTGGCAATATTACTGTCACGTATATCTACACTAAGAAGACATTTATTGTGACTATTCACCATATAGACGAAGATGGCAATCAGTTAGTGGACGACGAAGAGGTTACGGTTGAGTATGGTGATGATTATGACGTACGAGCGCTTGATAGCTTGATTGGCGAGTACGATTACCATATCGATGGCGAGGCCCATATTCCTTCCATTACAAGCGACTGTGAGGCGACGGTCATCTATACTAAGAAAGCCGAAGTGCCAAAGACCTACGATAGCATTGCGAAAATAATCGCAACAGCACTAATTACCCTAATTGGAGCCAACGCTATTATCTATAGCAACCGCAAGCGCCGCGCCTAATATGTTATAATTTACATAGTTATGGGTGGAGTTGCTAAGAAGAGCAAGCTTAAGCAAGCTTTGTCGAAGATATTCCATTTCAACACCTGGAAATTAGTCTTGGTCTTTATTTTGCTGTGCTTTGTTGCGGCCACACTTTTACGCATTGATCATATTCGTATGACCGAGCTCAAAGATGCCGTCATGGAAGCAGATGCTGGAAATGACGACGAGAAAATTGCTGAGGCCCTCGATGAACTACAAAAATTCACTCGTACCCACATCATTTTTAATTATTTTGACGAAAACGGGGAACAGAAAATCATTTTTGGAACAGGGGCTTTTTATCTTGAAAATCAGTATAATCGTAAGGCCAACGAAGCGCTTCGTCTTGCTCAGGAAGAGATAGATAAGCAGGGCGGCAATATGAATGAGTACAATGTGCATAAAAAAGTTGCCGAAATTTGCGATGCCGAAGCTATTAAACATGGCTGGCGTTACCCGAATATCAACTACATTAACTGTTTTGTTAACGAATTAGCCAAATATCCAGAGGCGGATCAGTTAACTGTTACGGCCTATGCTAAATTACCATCTACAGATCTATTTCGATACGATTATGCCTCGCCGATGTGGTATCCGTGCGCATCCGGTATCGTTATCTTGATTTGCGCCATCTTACTACTAGTTATTATTGTCCGATTCTTTATCTGGTTATTTCTTCAAATCGCCATTTTCTTCGTAAATCACTCATAATGCTTAAGATTTTATAAATTACCCCTTAAAATCTCTTGACAATATATTACAGGGGCCATAAGATAAAAGTATCAACTAACGGAGGAAAGCTTTAAAATGGCTTACGAACATACCAATTCAAAAGGTGTAAAGTATTATCTTCACAAGTCTGAAGTAACTCTTCGTGGTGGCAAACCACAGACTATTTACTTCTTCACCAAGACTGCGAAGAATGCTAAGGGTACCCCATGCGACCTCCCAGCAGATCGCGAGGTTAACGAAAATCCACGCAATGGTTTCTTAACCGTATCCCGCAAAAAATAATAGCTTTTCGGATATAGATTGATAGTTACACCCCGTAAGGGGTGTAACTTTTTTGATACAATATAAATATGAACAAACCTACCAAGAAGCAGACCGCAATTCTTAAGTATATCGACGATTTTACCGTGGACCACGATGGGTATTCGCCATCTTACCGTGAAATTCAATCTGCACTTGGACTCAACTCTGTTGCTACCGTAGCTCAACATATCGATAATTGCGTCGAAGCTGGTTTTCTCAAAAAAATCCCTGGCGCCGCCCGTTCTCTCGAGGTAATTCCCTATGAAACCCATAAGGAAACAGCCCAGCTAATTAAGCAGAAGCTTTCCGAGCTTAATCGTAAATTAGATAATGGGGAAGAGCTTTCGGCCGAAAAAATGCAGTCCATCCGAGATGATATTATCGCTCTTAAAGCGGCTGCCAAGATACTAGACCTTGACATTTAACTTTTATTATTTTGTAAAATATGTTATGATATAGCCAATGAGAAAAGAACCAGGATTCGGATATAGAGTTGCTTTGTTAATTGGCGATGCCTTGGCGATCGTCCTTTCTTTTGCTTTTGCGTACTATTACCGTATTAATATTGACTCTCGTGCTTTCTATTTTGATGCTGCCATTGGAGATTTTATCGTTTCCACTGTTTTCTTGCTGCCAATTTGGTTAATTATTCTCTCGAGTCTCGGCCTCTATTCCAAGAAAGTACTTTCTCGCCGCGGTCTCCAGGCCTGGCGTCTTTTTATTGGCTCCGTCCTCGGTATTATGGCTATTATTTCCTATGACTTCTTTGCGTCCAGCTCAATTGCACATGGTTCACTATTTCCAGTTCGCACTATTGCACTCTATGCGCTCGTCTTTACCTTCATAGCGCTAATTCTTGAACGTTGGATTATTAGCTGCGTTCGCCGCGCGTTACAGCGCCGTAATATGGGTCTTATTCGTACGGTTATCGTTGGCAATAGTGAAAATACTACGCAGCTTTTGATGGGTATTTTCCCAGAGAGCGGGTTTAAAGTTGTTGGCGTAGTAGCTAATAATCAATATATTCCACGTGAGTGGCGAAAACATAAATATCCAAATCTCGATATTGCTCTCAAGAATCTCCGTCCAGACGCAATTATCCATACTGACTCAACTAATATAGAGGAAACCAATAAGGCTGCCGTCGAGCATCATGCTCTATATTATTATTCACCTTCCGAGAGCTCAATTATTACGCTCAGTGGCAATGTTGAATTCATAGCCGCAACTCCTATCATATTAGTCCGCGCAACGCCTTTAAACGGCGCTGCACGCGTCTATAAGCGCATACTTGATATTATCCTCAGTGTCTTACTATTAATTGTTGCCGCTATTCCGATGCTCATTATATTTGTTATTCAAAAAATCACTGATCCGAAGGCCCCAGCTATCTATAGAGACACGCGTCTCACTCGCTTTAATCGCGAGTTCCCACTCCTTAAATTCCGTAGTATCAAGCAGGAATATAGTGGCCTCACCCCAGAGCAGGCATTTACTAAAATCGGTAAACCGGAGTTGTCCGAGAAGTATCGCCGTCAAGGGGATTACATCAAAAATGATCCTCGCTACACTAAGTTTGGTAAGTTCTTGCGCAATACCTCTCTTGATGAACTTCCGCAGATTTTCAACGTCCTCAAGGGCGACATTTCTCTTATTGGCCCTCGCGCCCTTCAGCCAGCTGAACTTAAAAACTACGGTGATCGCGGTTTAATTCTTTCCGTAAAGTCCGGCGTATCTGGGCTTGCCCAGGTTTCTGGTCGCCGCAATATTTCATTTAATGAACGCCGTGCTTTAGATATCTATTATGTCCAAAACTGGACACCCGCTCTGGATGTCCAGATTTTCTTCCGTACTATTGCTAGTATTCTTCGCCGCGATGGCGCCAAGTGAACCACTTTATAAGTGATTCATCATATCTTCTTGAGTATGTGAGCCGTGCTGGCCTTCAATCATCTCATCTTCGTATGCCTCACAGGCAGTCTTGTCTATTTCAACTGGTACCTGATCTGGATTTAGGCCAAAACTACTAATCCATTCCCTCACATTATTTTTGGCAACGTTTACGGCCTCGTTATCATCGCATTTAGCGCGTATACTCAAAATCAAGTATGGCTCGTATGGCTCATGTGAGATCTTGTACTTCTCCTCGCCATTTACGATGTAACGGTATGGTAATTGAGAGCTCATATTTGCATCAATCGACGAATGGCCTTCAGTACCTATACAGAACGTTTCTGGATATTTCGAATCCTTTGCTGGCGCGCAACTTAAAGACACCTCGGATGCTTCTTCTGAAGTCTGAATCATCCAAACATAGTAAGTAACCTTAACATTTTCTACGTCTAACGTAAACGTAATAGTCTTCTCGCCATCATCGCCACTTTCCTGATAAGTAGACTCGCGAATCAGGGCGTTAATCTCTTCGTTTTCTGGCAGATTATATCTATCCGTAAGTACAGCGCGCAACTGTTTCTTAATAAGCTTATAGTCATGCTTTTCTATAGAAGTGTCCTCAGATTTTGTGACATTGCTCTCATTGGCGAAAGTGACGCCGGAATCATCATCTGATAGAACACTAATGACCACACTTATAGCGATAATAAGCATCACGAACGCGACTGCGCCGACCGCTAATATGATTGCGCGATTTCTTGTTACGTCAGTTCTTTCTCCGTTCATATCTTCTCCTTTTAGAAGCTTATTTTTCCATCGGTGTAGGCAAATGTCCAGTTATGGTCACTTAACTTATGGGTTGCGGTATGCGCTACCCAATCACTACTCCAACTTGCCGAACAAGACGACTCGCCGACTATAAACGTGCCATCATCGTTAACTTTTAAGACTATTCCGGTATGACCATAACCAGAGTTTGACCAGCTGAATACGGCATATGGTCGTGGTTGCGTACCTGTTTCAAATCCATCATTCTTCATATGGCCGACTACTTGTGCGCCATCGCCCTTGATAGTGAAGCCTTTTGGAATGTCTACATAGGTATAAACAAACCATTTTGTGAATGATACGCAGTTCTTCAACACGCCATCGTAGCCGTCGGCTGTACAATGGTTCGTCCAACTCTTAGTTTCGCCATTCTTTGCCGTCATTGAGAAGTATGACTTTCCTTTATATTGAAAAACTAGTTCCTTGTATTTTTTCATCAAATCTTTAGCCTCATCTTCAGTCATACCACCCTCTCTAAGCTCGCCATCGCCACCGCCGCTACAACTAGAAACTGTTGTAGCACCATCACTGTTCTCTGGCAAAGCCTCCCAAAGCTCATCCATTAATTGGACAATCCACTCTTCACCCTTGCCAGCGGCGCGAGCGCCATTATGTACATCAATATGGAGGTGAGATTGCGTACCCTGTGCGCATTGCGGTGCGCCAATTTTAGCCAAAGGTGTACCAGCCTCAACGTGGTCACCTGCTTTGACGGTTGCCGACGTTAAATCAAGATGTCCCATCCAGTAATAATTACCATCATCGCCCATTAAACCAATTTGTGCACACTTGCTCCACCAGCTCTCTGGAACTTGATTATGGTATTCATTTACATATTTAACTGTGCCAGCCGTAATAGCCACAACTTGAGCTCCAGCCGAGTTGTAATACATGTTGGAATATCCTGACTCGCCACCATAATCTTCGGCTGTCGGATCTTTTCCGGTGACCATCTCCATCATGATACCCATATCAACCGCATGATAATCATGGTGACATGCGCCTGCATTATAGTTATTGCATGGAATTTTTGAAAGTACCGATTCGCCAGGGAACGTGCTTGAATTTAAGTAGTTCGCCTGCGTTGCAGATGCAAGAGGGAAGGCATACTTTACGCCACCAATTGTCTTATACGAGACACCACCAATCGTATAATCACAGCATGCGCTAGATTTAGCCCCAGTTACGCCATTACCCTTAGGTGGGTTGCTTGCGTAATAACCAAACGGATCACCGGTGCCGCTACCGCCACTAGAGCTACTAATTGTGGTGCCATCTGGGTTCGACCATTCATAGAAAATCCAAGTTGCACTAACGGTGCCATTATGATGTAAGTCTTGCTTTACTACCGTCTTACCTTTAACCCAGTTCTTTATATCCATCTTATCGACGGTTTGACCATCAAGCTCAATTGAGCCGATATCGCCAATGTCATCGTGTTCAACAACCTCCGGCGGAATTGTACGATTACCATTAAGCCAAACATCTTTTACGGCTGTTAGCTCAGATGGGGAATAGCCAGTATAGCTTTCATCGTATAAACCAGCCGTCGAGAACCATCCACCAGTCCGCACGTAATTGACTAACCCGTCTGCATCATGTGTTGCGTTTGGTTTCTTGTATTCGAAGAGATTGGCCATAATAGACGCTTCGAGCTTCACTGCGTTAATCGTGCCACCATTTTCGTTCTTGATAATCTTTAATAGGCCTGCCATCTGCCCTTCGGAGAGTTGGTATTTTTGTGCCTCAAAGGTTACAGCCGTGCCATCAGAGCCATCCGCCGGATCGCAACACTGATCTGCCGACGTTCCCACTACGGCTCCACCAATAGCATTCTTGATTGTTTCTACGAACTTCTTATTACCTTCAGAGTTAGGATGTGTGCCGTCACTACCCAAGTACTGACTTTCATTACCCCTAATTGCTGCCTGCCAGTCTGCAATGGCCACTTTGCTAGCATTATCGGTAGCAGCTTTCTTAAACAGATTATTATTTGAATCGTAATTATCTGACGTCGTATGGTTTGTTACAAAGATAATCTTTGAAGCTGAACTCGCTAAGCTCAATACCTTATCTATATCGGCTTGCGTGACATAGTTCTGGTTTGTGCCAAGGGCAAACACTAATACATCTCTCAATTGTCCAGAAGAAGATAATTCCTCAAGTATTTGTGTGCCAGTTGGGTTTGAGCTACTTGTACCAGAGAACATTTTACTCACTTGTGAATGAATATCTACGCCAGGAATCTCGCTATTAAAGACAGACTTGGCGCCATCCGTAATTGAATCGCCGATAATCGTAATCTTAGAGCCTTCGATGCCTTGAGTGGCAGTTCCACCAGTTGAGCCAGCACCAAAAGAAGTTTGACCATGGAATTGATCGTAGAACTTCTGCGCGTCGGTGGCACGATTCATGTGGTGCTCAATTTGAGGATTCTGAGGAATCTCGACATGCTCCAAGAAATATTTTGCAGCGTCAAAAACTGTTTTCTTTTCGAGCACTGGCGAATAAGATTTAACAACTTTTAGCTCGTTATTGACTAAGTAAGTAAGCTCAAGAGAGAACAAGGCGTTCGCCTCATTTTCGCTGGCAGCTTTTTTTATAAAGCAGTCGCCATTACATCCGTAGGCACTATTATTCTCATAGCTATATGTGAATGGCTTGTCGAGATACTTAATTAAACCTGGGCTCTTTTCTTTTATATAGTTATATACTTTTGTGCGGCGACCATAAGACCACTGAATTAAGCCAATACCATAAGACGTACTTGTATCGTTGCCAAGATCGAAGTTTTCCCAACGGCTTCTAAAACTACCTTCATGTTGAGCTGGGTTAAAGGCGTTACTTTCATGAGTCATATTACCCATAATGCCGGCCGTAACTTCGTCGGAGAGTCCCATTGACTTCAGGCCGGACCAAACCTTTTCTGCTGCTGTTGAGCCACTAACTACAGCTTCGCCACCTACAATGCCTCCGCCACCATCGTTTTCACAATCTTCTGGATCATAAAACATAATATTGTTTGCCGCATATCTGTCTAGCTGATCTTCGGAAAGCGCATAAACAGTTTGCATTGGAATTGATATTATTACGGCGAGCGCAAAGATTGTTGCTCGCTTTAAAAAGCCCATCCTAGTCTTCATATAGCACCTTATAATTATCGTATTTATAGCCCGCCAGTTCGACTACTTCTTTGACGCGCCATTCGTAGTTCTTGTTTTTATCAACTTTCAAGCAAAACGCACGGTCGCAACGAGGATCTTTTGTTCCATCGGTTACTTCTCCAGAGACGAGACTAGCACTACCTGAATCATAATAATTTAAGAGAATTGGGAGGCTTTTAATGATATCTAACTTCTTGTTGTATGTTGCTAGGAAGTTTTTTACTTTTTCGTCGTTAATATTTCCTAATGTATCGATATCAGTCTGGCTTTTTTCAAAATAGCTAAAGCCTTCTTCGTCACTTAGGATATATTCGTAGATAGATGTGGTTTCGTTAGCTTTCAGCTCAAAGGTGATGTCCTTTGCGCTAAAACCATCTTTATGAATTGTGCCATGGTAAGTACCAGCATCGAATTCATAGACGCCGCTATGGTAGTCGCTGCCGTTAATTGTCAGTACGGCATCTCCAGGGGCCATATTTACACTAAGTAGCGTGGTCTTATGCGCACCCTTAAGACTTGGAATTAAAATAAATAATAAGATTGTTATTGCTGACACTGCTATCAGTGCAATCAAAAAGACCAAAATCTTTTTGAAATTTCTATCTACCGCCTCCATATAATACTATTTTAGCATAAGCCGCATAGCATAGGGGTACTTATTTTTTCAAATTTCGAGAGTTTTTCTTATCTATAATATAGAGCGGTCGCCCCTGTGTTTCAGCATGAATGTGCGATATGTAGAGCGCCGTAATTGCTTGGGACACGAGCACTAATCCAACAAGGAAAGAAATGAAGATACTTAGGCAGGTGGTCCCCGTCCATTTAAGTTGGAGCGGGTCTCCCATAATAAATTCTTCAATAATCACGAAAATGCCCAAAATAAGTGAAGCCACTGTAATAAATCCGCCAATCCAGCCAAAAATAACCAATGGCGTCGCCGACAGAGAAATAAAACTATCAATCGCTAAATGGAAAAGTTTGCTGAAGTTATAGCTCGGCTTGCCAGCTAGGCGATTCCCGTAGATGTAATCTATATAGACTTTTTTGAACCCCATCCAATCCATCAGTCCGCGCGTAATGCGACCATGCTCGGTTAGTCTATTGTATTCGTCTGCAACACAACGATCAATCAAGCGGAAATCAGTGCTTCCAGGGACAGTATCTTTCACGCCCATACCGCGCAGCATAGCATAAAACAATTTCGAGCCCAGCTTTGCCACCAGGCCATGTTTCTCGTACTTTCCGCGTACCCCAATTACGATTTCGCCACCAGCTTCCCATTTTTCAATAAACTCATGAATTAACTTTGGCGGCTGTTGACCGTCAGCATCCATGGTAATAATTGCATCCGCATCGGATTCTCGAATTCCAGCCGTTAGGGCTACCTCTTTACCAAAGTTGCGCGAAAAAGCTAATACCTTAATATGCTTATCGTCTTTAGCGAGCCCCTGAATCATCTCTAAGCTGCCATCTTTGCTACCATCGTCGACCAAAATTATATCGTAATCATATTTAATCTTTTCGAGCTCTGGCAAAAGTAGGGAATTATAAAACTTCAAAAAGCCTTTTTCTTCGTTATAAATTGGGATTACAAAAGATATTTTCATCTGCTTCGAGTATATCATAAACAGAGATAAATGCTTACCATAAGCAAAAAGCTCAAAAACACGCTATAATAAACTTGATGTTATATTCTGCGAAAATAAATGACGCCATCCGTACGTCGGCACTTGCTCATGCGGGGCAATATCGTAAAGGCTCATCGACGCCATTTATTACACACCCTTTTGCTGTGGCTTTAATCACTCAAAGATACGTCGATGATGAAGATACCTTCGTTGCCGCACTATTACACGATGTGCTCGAGGATGTTCCGGAGCGTGTCTATTCTCGCTCTGATATGAATCGCGACTTTGGTGCCGAAATTGTCGGCATTATTGAGGGCGTCACCGAGCCAGATATTAATGAGCCAACCAAAGAGGCTTGGCTTGAACGAAAACAGGGCTACATTGATCATCTTGCAGATCTAAGCGATATGCGCCCGCTCATTATTTCTTGCGCTGATAAAATCCACAACATGTCTGAAATTATTCGTGAGTATAAGACCTCCGGTAGTGCTATCTGGAGTAATTTCCATGCTAGCCGTGCTCGCGAAATTTGGTTCTATGAGAGTGTGCTAGAAGTTCTGCGTCAAAAAGTCCTTCCAACGGAGGCCATTGAGGATTATACCGATATTCTCAACAACCTCAAAAAATTACGCTAATTTATGATAACTCACGAAACTACTATCGCTAAGCGCCAAAAAGTAATTATTCGCACGAGTATTGTTGGGATAATTGGTAATTTTTCTTTGGCCGTTCTTAAGGCTGCGGTAGGCATCTTCACGAATTCTATCGCTATTATTCTTGATGCCGTCAACAATTTCAGCGACATGTTATCCTCGATTGTTACAATCATAGGTATTCGCCTCGCCAATAAGGCTCCAGATCGTCGTCATCCAATGGGGCATGGTCGCTATGAATACTTAAGTACTGCTATTATTGCGGTAATTATTACTTATATCGGTATTACCGCAATCCAGGAATCAATTAACAAGATTATCAACCCCGGCGAAGTCAGCTATAATACGGCCTCAATTATTATTGTCGCTGCAGCTGTAGTCGTAAAAATCTTTATCGGCATCTATTTCCGTAAAGTTGGTAAGAAAGTTGATTCTGACTCTTTGGCCGCATCGGGTACGGATGCTCTATTTGATTCGGTCGTATCATTTGCGACTCTAGTCTCAGCCATCCTCTATATTGCGTTTGGCCTAAAAACGGAGGCCTATCTTGCCATTGTCATTTCCGCCCTTATTATTCGTTCTGGAATTAAGATGCTTCGCGATGTATTTAGTGTTATTGTTGGTGAACGTATTAGCCCAGAGCTGTCAAAAAACATTAAAAAGTCAATCTGCGAAGTCAAAGGGGTGCGTGGTGCGTTTGATTTAATGGTGCACGATTACGGGACCAACATGGTCTTCTGCTCGGTGAATATTGAGGTAAACGATAGCCTGACGGCTCGTGAAATCGATGACATCTCGCGCGAGGTGCGGCGCAAGGTCTTCTATGGCTACCAGATTTTTATCAGCTCAGTAGGAATTTACTCCATCAATACGGAAAGCGATGAAATAAATGCAATGTATCGCCGTGTCAAGGATGTCCTTTCTCACTATGAACATGTTATGCAAATGCATGGTTTCCACGTTGACGAGAAGAAAAAGGAAATTAGCTTTGATATTGTTCTTAGCTTTGACGTAAAGAATCGTCGTGCCTACTATTTGGCTATTAAACGGCATCTTCGTAAAGCTTTTCCTAAATACCATATCAATATTGCCCTCGACTCTGACTACAGCGACTAGATAGTTGCCGGCGCGGATAAAATGATAAGTAAACGTAGAAATGAACTGCGAGTCAACATTTCTCGAGCCAGAAGCACAATATGGATAAATAAACATTAAGGTGCGCGCGCCGGCTGAACCAAAGTATGCATCGGGCGCAATTTTATTAAAAGCATGAGCATCAAAATACCTCCCAGAAGGGAGGTATTTTAGGGTCATTGTATTTTTAACGGCGACGGCGGATTGCTACCGCGGCGCCGAGTAATACGAACGCACCACCGGCGAGCGATACCGGAAGTACGCTTTGGCTATCAGTTTTAGGATTTGTGGTTACACCGGTTTGGGCTGCGGTTGGCTGCTGAGTCTCGTCTACGAGCGTCTCGCCACCAAATTCGCCACCTTCTTCAGATATAGTAAAGTTGAGCTTTTCGCCAGTAACACTATTGCCAGCATAATCATAAATTACGGCGTAAGCATTATACTCGCCAGATTCAACGTCGGTAAAGACATGCGATTTTGTGGTTGAAAGAACACTCGCTGAGCCGGCAGAAGAACTAAAATCATCGGTTACGGTTGTATATTCATCATCTTCGTCGAGCTTATACTTCCATTCAATCTTATTAATGCCACTGCCATTCTCGATTACGGCAATCGACAACTTAAAACTATCCTCAGTAATATCACTAGCTTTTAGGGCAGTTTGAATTACTGGAGCATCTTTATCAATCTTACTAACCTCGAATGATTTACTAGCAGTTTCATTATTGGAGTTTTTGAGCCAGACAGTATAAGTGCCATTCTCGGAAATCGTAATAGTTTCGGAAAGCGTCTTGGCTGGAGTTGTAATATCTGTCCACGCAGTTGGAGTGGTAAGAACATTGCCACTACCTAATACACCTTTATTGATGTTGTAGGCCGAGCTAGATGCGTTGAGGGAAATCTCTACATCTTCGTTTACCCAATCGTTTGGAACAACAATATTACTAATTGTTAAATCGGCGTAGCGGTTAACATGGAAGCTTAGACTACCCCAACCATAGTATTCATCCCAACCAGCTTCGCCAAGATCTTCGGCGTTCAGCTTTAGGTAATCGTAGACTTGCTCTTGCGTATAGCTTGGGTTTTCGACAAGAATATTTGCAATAGCAGCCGCCACGAACGGTGAAGAAAAACTAGTGCCATTGGCGGATACATATGTATTCGTGCCGTTAAAGTCTGGAAGAATTAAGCTTTCTCCAGGAGCAGCAAAATCGGCCCTAGAACCATGGTTGGAGAATCGAGTAGAGAAAGTGTTGGCTTGACCAACCGACGTTGCGCTGATTACTGCTGGTGCAGCGGCAGGATAATCTATGGTGCTGGCTTTCTCGTTGCCAGCGGCTGCCACTGAAATCGTGCCAAGCTCTTTCACCTGATTCATTACGTCGTCTACGCCCGCCATAAAATCGGCCGAAACATCTTTTTGTTCCCAACCGAAACTCATATTGATAATATCGACTTTACCTGCAACGCGGTCTAGCCCATAAACGAACGATGTGGCTGGCACGCTACCATTATCGCCACCACCCACTTTAATAGGGACAATTTTAACGTTATTTGGAGTAGATTCGGCGATTACACCAGCTACCATTGTGCCATGCCCATAATCATCGTCTGGAGATTCATCATTATTATAAAAATCATAAGCCAAATCCATTGAAAGACGATCTTTCAAGGAATTTTCTGTGAATGCTTCATGGTCGGCCCTGATACCAGTATCGAGGACGGCTACAGTAATAATGTTGTTTTTTGAACTCAAATCCGAAGTGTATTCATTGAGCCTCATTGTGTTTACGCCCCAGGCAAGGTTTTCGCTGCTTACGGACGTAGCAGAGACTTCGAGAGTCTGATTTAGGATGACATTTTTTGCTTGATCGTTATCTTTAAGCTCCTTATAACCAGTTGCTGCTTCGCTAGCGGTGCGATACTCGATAATATAATAGCCATTAAGAACTCTGTCGTACTTTACGATAGTTGGGTCATTTTTTAGAATGGATTCGTCTGAAATTTTTGCAATTATTTGCTTAGTCGCCAAAGCTTCCGAAACTGACTCTTTAGAGATTTTTAGTTCCTTGCTGAGAACTTCGGAAGCCTCGGAAAGAGACATTGCCGAAAAATCAAGCTGCTCAGCTTGAGTATTATTTGACAGCACTAATAATGAGCCAGCAATAAGCCCGACCGAGGCTATTGATACCGAAAAAAGTGCTGACTTTTTTCTTCTGTTCATAAAAATGACCCTTGTTTTTTAATTTTTATTTTGACCTTTTATAGACTCATTTAAACATAAGCAAGTCAAAAAATCAAGAGTGTTTTACCAAAGAAAATGCCCGCGAATCTTACAACGCGGGCACTAATAAAGAGCTTAAGGAATGACTAAAACCGGTGTCCCAATTGCGGAATTATTGTAGACGAGTTCCGAAAACCAACAAGGCGTATTCACGCAACCATGTGAGCCGTTTCCTTGATAAATAGTTCCTCCATATTCACTGCGCCAATGGTCTGCATCATGGATGGCAATACCATTATTAAAGAAAATGGCATGCTGGGTATACCATAGTGGATTCCCCATCATTTCGAAATTAGTGCGGAAAAGCCAGACGGTATACAAACCTGGAGGCGTTGGTGACTCATATAGATCGCCAGTTACGCAATCTGTACTTCCTAATAACTCTCCGTCGACATAGCAGTATGCGTATTGGTTGCTAATGTCAACAATCATGATAGTGCTATAGTTTTCAAGCGCGTGCGAGATAATATCGTCGCGATTTGTAGTGGTTAGAGACTTATGAATATACCGCTCTTGGCCACTTAGTTTATACCAATCGCCAATTTCTGCCTCGACTGTTATTACGTCGCCGGCATTCCAATAACCTGCATAAGACGCATTCTTGCTTGGCGCCTCGCGAATATAGACTCCACTTCCGAGCACATAGAGTTGGAATGGCTCAAAATAATTAAGCGTCGGTACGGGCTCGGGAGTAGGTTCTGGCGTAGGCGTGGGCGCGGGAATGGGCGTCGGCTCAGGCGTAGGTTCTGGAGTTGGCGAAACTGTCGGCTCTGGCGTTGGCGGGGTAGTTGGTGCTGGGGTTAACATTGCGTTAGGTGTTGCTGGCGGGGTCGCCAGTGATTCCGTGGTGGGTTTTGCTGTGGCTGGAACCACAGACGGCTCCGCAGTTACTGTCGGAAGGACAGTTTTACTTTCTGACTCTAGTGCAGAAGTCCTCATCGTAATAGTGACGATTAGGGCAACCAAAACTAAAATCAGCAAGCAAATGCGGGCCTTTTTCATATTCATTCCTCCTTGTAAAGGTACTGTCCTCTTTTTATATTACGAAACTCCAAATAGTCAATCATAAACGTCTTGAAATGCTATTGCTTTTTGTTGGAATTTTCAGCATAATATCCTTGTGGATCGTGTGAGTTAAACAGACAACTTAATAGAGGTGTTTTATGAGGCGCGCGCGAACCGCAAAAATAAGGTCATTTTTTAAAGCTATACTTGTTGTAGCTATTTTTATTTCTATTTCAGCACTTATTAATTTAGGGCGGAGCGGCTCTACTAGTTCAAATCCGTATGTTAATATCAAACAGCTTCCAGATTCGTTCATGAAGCAATATCTTTCGGATTATGCCGAACTTTCTAGTAATAATAAGCAAAATATTCTGATTGTCGCTTCTCTAAAACCACTTGAAAACACCTATGGCGCAAAAAATATTATTAAAGCTGCCAATAATCAATATTTCCTCGAGTTCGCATCTAGCGAGGAAAAAGATTTTGCCTACGAACAAATTAGCCACAATCCAGAGCTAACAGTTTCTAAAAACACTATCCGCACTTTTACAGAAGAAGACGAAAACAGTGGCCTCTATAACTCCTGGGGCATTGAAAAGATGGGCCTCGATCACGCTAAAGAATTAGTTGATGGTTATTCAGGCAAAAGTGATGTCGTTGTCGCAATTCTAGATACTGGCCTCGACAAGAAACTATTTAACGAAAGCTTCGAAGGGAAGCTCGCCGGCACCTATAGCGTGATTACGAATAATGAAAAGGTCACCGATAATGTTGGTCATGGCACGCATATAGCTGGTACTATCGCCGAAGGTACTCCGGACAACGTTAAAATTCTCCCAGTAAAAATATCTGAAGGTAGAGAAATGTATTCCACTGATATTATTGCGGCCATCGACTACGCAGTCTATTATGGCGACGCCGATGTTATCAATATGAGTTTCGGTGGTTATATTTACGAAGATGCTGAATATCTCGCCGTCGAGGCTGCCAAAGAAAACAACGTCATTAGCGTTGCTGCGGCCGGCAACGAGTCTACGAGCGAACGTAGTTTCCCATCTAGTTTCGACAACACTATTTCCATCTCGGCTGTCGATAGCGATTTACGCTTCGCCGACTTTTCGAACTACGGCACAATGGTAGATTTTGCCGCTCCGGGCGTCGACATCGTTTCAATTAATGGCGACATGAGCGGTACTTCTATGGCCACTCCGCATGCCGTTGCGGCAGTCGCCATCGCAAAAAGCTTCAATAAAAATTTCACCCAAGAAGAGGTAATCGAATTATTAAAGACTCGCGCCGAGGATTTGGGCGCCAATGGCAAAGACTCCAAGTTCGGTTGGGGCTTTATTGACTTCAATGGCGCAAAACTCTGTACGAATTCGAGCGAATATTGTGACGATTTCTCTGTTTTCGAAATTGATTCTCAGACTGGCATTGAGGTTGTTGAGCCTATTTTGACTCCGTATAATTACGGCAGTCTCACGAATATCCTCGCCACTAAAATTAAAATCAATTACGCTAGCGGCGCCAGTAAAGAAAAAGCTCTCGGTGATTTTGGCGATAATATTTCAATTACTGGTTATGATCCATTTACGGCTGGAGAGCAAACCATCACGGTTGCTTACGAAGATTTTACGGCTGTCTTTACGGTGGAAAACCCTAACGACTGGCAGAATGGCTGGACTTACGATACATACAATAATAAAGCTGCGCTTCGAGAATATATTGATCATAAATTAGACATCAAAACTCTATATCTTCCAGAAAAAATAGACAATATTCCAGTGACTTCTACGAGTGCTGGCTGTCTATTCAGGGGTAATGACGAAAGTATTGGTATTACACAGTGTGAATATCCTCAATCCGAAGATTCATATTACTATGAAACTTTGGTTATTCCTGAAAGCTATGAATTTGTTTGGGGTTTTTCTGGTGGCGTGCAGGTAACCGACCAAATGCTTCAGAACCTCTATAAGATTGTTTATCTCGGCGATGAACTAACGGTTGGAAATATGGCATTTGCTTATCTCAGGAATCTCGTCAGTGTTAGTGGCAAGATTAAATTCGCCTCTTTTACTTATGGTGACTTGGAGGGGAATACATATGAGCGCTACGAGAGTTCTGCTTTTGCGGGCGACACATCACTTGTAGATGTCACTATCGCCGACAGTGTCACTGCAATCCCGGAAGCGACATTTTCAGAGTGTACAAGTCTCGAACATATTGATTTGCCAGACTCGGTTACTACTATCGAAGAGCGTGCATTCGAGGCATCCGGTATTCGAGTTCTCGAACTTGGCAGTAGTGTAAAGACTATTAAGAATATGGCTTTTTCTAGGAGTAAGCTTGAGGAAATCTATATTCCAGCGGCCACCACCGAGATAGAAAGCCAAGCCTTTAAAAATACCGACGCACTATATCACATAGAAATTGATACTGAAAATCCAGTCTATGACAGCCGTGATTCTAGCAATGCCATCATTTTAACGGCCGAAGATAAACTTATTGTCGGTACCTATAATACGGTCATCCCAGAGTCTGTAAAAATAATTGGCGAAGATAGCTTTAGGGAGTCCGGCTCACTTGGCTGGATTGAGGTCCCAGAAGGCGTAGAGACTATTGAGGCGAATGCCTTCAGTCAAGCACCGTATCTACAGAAGATAATTATGCCTCGTTCGCTTACATCTATCGATCCAACTGCTTTTGAGATGTCCGGTATTGGCACACCTTCTCGCACTGTGTTTTGGGTTTGGAGTAATAGCTATGCTAAGGATTTCGTCTTCGAACATGATTATCCATATGTTCTAATGGATAATCTTGAAGAAGAACCAGAGTTCTTAGTCGACGCCGCCTTCGAGACAATCCCAGACGGTCGCGAGTTTATGGCAATGGATACTTTCTCGGCCGAGAATTTCATTATTAAGGTTTACTATTACGACGAAGAGAATAACAAACTACGCGAAGAGCCAGAAATCGTTACAGATTATAATGTGATTTATAATGGCGGTGACCCGGAAGCATTAGTGGGCGGTAACAATACGGCTACCTTCGTCTTCAATACGGCCACCGGATACCAGAACATTAAGATTGATCTTTACGTCTTTGCGAAATATCTCACTCCAGAGTACGAAGTCCCAACGGGCATTACGGCATATTCTGGCCAAGCACTTTCAGAAATTGAACTTCCAGAAGGCTTCACTTGGATGGATGACGGTGAATTTGTTGATGAAAACCAAACCGAGTATCTTGCACGCTTTACACCAGAAGATCCAATTAACTATGCGATTATCCCAGACATTCCTATAACGATTACCGTTAAAGTTGGCACCACTTTGTCGGAAATCTTCCCCGACGATGTGCTACGCGCCTGCGTTGTAGAAAACTACAATACTCAGAATTCAACTGAATTTACTGAAGAGACTCTTGATGTAACTGAAGCGCTAAAAATGACCGAGTTGAATTGTGCTGGTAATGACGACAATAAAGTTACGAATGCCCGCGGTATCGAGCGCATGACGGAGCTTGAATCTCTGAATCTCTCTGGAAACTCCATCGAAAAAATTAATCTTTCTAAGAATGAAAAACTTGAATCAGCAGATTTGCGTGGCAATAGTATTGCCAATTTAGATGTTACAAATAATCCAAATCTCTCAGAGTTATTAATAGATGAGAGTGGGCTCGAGGGCGAAGAGTTAATTATCGTAACCTCAACCTATGCCGAAATAGTCTATTCGGAAGATAACACGTCTAGTCTCACTATGAATATTTCTGAACTAGGCTTTCTTAAGAACTCTAACTTTACGGTAGTGGGTATTAATTCCACGTATGACGCAGAGAATGGAGTCATTACCTTTATTACCGAAGATGGTTTCGAGAAAGTTAGAATAGATGTTCTGCTCGATAATGGCGAGACGATTTCGTATAGTATTTATGCTTTTCCGCGCTACTTCTACGTTACAAATTATGTCGATGGCGAGCCATATGATGTAGATATGCAGTTGTTCTTTACTTATACCGGCGCCATCTTCGACATGAGGGAGCTCGGCGAGATGATGATGGATATGTATGGACTAATCGGATATGAAGTTGAGGATATCACTATCTCCGGCGCAGAGGACGAATATACTGTTGGTACTAGTGATGTTCATGTTTCATTCCACTTTGCAAAAAAGCAGGATGAAGATGACGATCCAACCATTCCAGTAAACCCAACCGACCCGGATAATCCAGGCACCTCAGATACGCCAACCGATCCGAGCGCTTCTGATGAACCAGGCATTACGACTAATCCACAAACATCGAGTACATCTATGATGTTGCCGATCTTAGTAATAATATCGTCGACGATTTTGCTCATATTCGAACGCAGGATTTTCCGCAGCAGAAGATAAAAAATTGCCCTTCGGGGCAATTTTTGATTCACCAAAAGTAAAAAAATGGCTCCCCCGGTCAGACTCGAACTGACAACCTCGAAGTTAACAGCTTCTTGCTCCACCATTGAGCTACAGGGGAAGGTAAGTCTAGTGTACTAGTTTATCTCTAATATGTCAAGTCGTTTTGGGGTGGCGTGCTTTTTGACTATAAGATAAGAACCGGTTATACTTATAAAAAGAAACAGGAGGTTTGTTATGTGTGGAATCGTGGGCTATGTTGGTAATAAAACTGCTCAAAACGTTCTTTTGAGTGGCCTTAAGCGTCTAGAGTACCGCGGTTACGATTCTGCCGGTATCGCTACGCTCGATGATGAAAGGGCGCCTCATATTGCGCGCTCAGTAGGGAAGATTTCTGAGCTAGAACAAGTTTTATCTGCCAAGCCACACACTGGCCACCTTGGTATTGGCCATACGCGCTGGGCAACACATGGTGGCGTTACAGTTACGAACGCCCACCCGCATCACGTTGGTAATGTGTTCCTTGTGCATAATGGTATTATTGAGAATTACAAAGAGCTTAAAGAGCAACTTAGTAGTTATGAATTTAAGTCCGACACCGATACTGAAGTTCTCGCCGCCCTCATCGATAGCAACTATAAAGATGGCGCCTCGCTCAAAGATGCCGTTGCAAAAGCATTAAAAGAAGTTCGTGGTACCTATGGTATTGCCGCTTTCTCGCCAAACGAACCAGATACAATCGTAGTCGCACGTCTCGGTTCGCCACTCATTATTGGTCTCGGCAAAGACGAGACAATTATTGCTTCTGACGCCTCCGCCTTGCTTGGTTACACTCGCGAAGCAATTTATCTCAACGATGGCGAGATTGCTGTTTGCAATAAAGACGGCGCCGAAGTCTTCAATCTCAACCTTAAACATCTCAGTCCAAATCCAGAAACCATCGAGGGTGATGTTGAACAAATCCAGAAGGGTGGCTACAAGCATTTCCTTCTTAAGGAAATCATGGAGCAGGCCACGACTTTGCCGAACACGCTTTCTGGCCGCGTCGATGCTAAAAATGGCACTATGCATCTAGGTGGCCCAAATCTTACCACCAAAGAGATGCGCGATGTGCGTCACATTGTCATTGTTGGCTGCGGCACCGCCTATTACGCTGGTCTTTTAGCGTCTTATTATATGGAGCAACTAATTCCAGATATTACCACTGAAGTTGTCGTCGCTTCCGAATATCGCTATCGCTCTTTCCATCTACCAAAGGATTCGCTCGCTCTCATTGTTTCTCAGTCGGGTGAGACGGCCGATACACTTGCGTGCCTTCGCGAAATCAAAAAGCGTGGCATTAAGACTCTTGGCATCGTAAACGTAATCGGCTCTACGATTGCGCGCGAAGTTGACGGCGGTACCTATGTGCATGCTGG
>JAEEGF010587034.1_pt1 | contig 20110 bp, 12 predicted proteins | sample 9134171 | NCBI WGS metagenome assembly JAEEGF01 (sample SAMN16246542, study PRJNA631951) | gut metagenome | biome: gut microbiome; feature: rumen; material: AP-attached | host: Bos | place: Iran: Karaj | collected 2018-10
AATATAAAATACGCATACCTAGTATAACAGTTTGCCACATAAAAAGACACCCATGCATTTGCATAGGTGTCTCGAAAAATGCTGATATATTATTCCTGGGGATTATCCCAAATTGATTACAGTAAATGAGCTCTGAGTTCTTCGCCGCTCTTGTCAGAAAGATATGCAGGCGGGATATCAAGGATGGTCTTGCAGCCTTTCATTCCCTCAGTCTGCATTCTGAATGCAGCTCTTGCAACTGCTACCAGAACACTGGTGGTGAACTCCGGGTTGGAATCAAGCTTTAAGCTGTATTCAATAATGTGGTTATGCTCTTTGTCAGCACCTGTTTTACCGCTTCTGAATACGAAACCGCCGTGGGCCATTCCGCTGTGATTCTTAAGAAGCTCTTCTTCGCTGATGAAATGAACTGTTGTGTCATAGTCTGCGAAGTAGTTGGGCATTTCCTTGATCTCTTTCTCTACAGCTGCTGCATCAGCGCCTTCCTCGAGAACTACGAAACATTCTCTTGTGTGCTTCTGACGTGTGGTGAGCTCGGGATTCTTGCCGCTTCTGACTGCTTCAAGTGCGCTCTCAACAGGAACGGTGTACTGCTTTGCATTCTTAACGCCCTTTACGCGGCGGATAGCATCTGAGTGACCCTGTGAAACGCCCTTACCCCAGAAGGTGTAGTCGTTTCCGTCGGGAAGAATAGCGTTTGAGTAAACTCTTGCCAGAGAGAACATTCCGGGATCCCAACCGCAGGAGATAACTGCGACCTTGCCGGCTTCCTTGGCTGCTGCATCAACATTTGCGAAATGCTCAGGAATTCTTGCGTGAGTATCAAAGCTGTCAACAACGTTGAAAAGCTTTGCATATTCAGGTGTCTGAACGGGAAGATCTGTGGCACTTCCACCGCAGAGGATCATAACGTCGATCTTGTCTACCCAGTCTTTTACCTCAGAAACAGAAACTACAGGTACTCCCTGAGTTCTGATTGTAAGGGAAGAAGGATCTCTTCTTGTGAATACTACAACCAGTTCCATATCGCCGGCAGCTTCTACAGCAAGTTCAACTCCTTTTCCCAGATTTCCGTAGCCTAAAATTCCAATTCTTGTGCTCATTTTGTTCCTCCTGTCGTACTGTCAATTACTATAAACGGGATGTACAGTTTTGTACATCCCGCATCTAAAATGATTTGAGTAAAAAACTATCAAATGGATTATAGCACATCAATCAGCGCTTGTAACTCTCTCTTATGATGGCATCAACAACTTCTTCTCTGTACCAGGACAGGTTCCTTCTGTCGAGAATGGCGAACTTCTCGCCTTCGGTGTTGTAGGTTCCGTTATCCCACCAGAAACAGGGAATACCCTTTAAGGATGCACGCATTACATAAGCGGAAACCCACTTCTCAACTTCTGCTGTGTTCTCATCCTTGTTAACTGCGCCGTACTCTGTCAAAAGTACCGGAATTCCTTTATCCAGGAAGTTTACCTTAAGCCTTAACATAACCTGGTCAATATCAGTGTTGTGAGTACCGTCCCATCTAAAGAGTTCCCAGGATTCACCACTGGCAAAGGTGAAGGCGTAGGGCTCATAAGCGTGGATAGCTACTGCAAGGTGCTCGTCACCCTCAGGAATCTCAAGCTGTCCAAGTGCGGCAGGAACATTGCTTCCACCGTAAGTTGTAAGGACTAAGAGACGCTTTTCGTTGTTGCCGCCTGTTGCACGTACTGTCTCAACAAAAGACTTGTTGAGCTGATTTACAAACTTTCTTTCCTCACCGGTTCCGCCGTTCCACTCTTCTTTGCTGCCCTTGGTTCTGGGTTCGTTGAGACCTTCGAAAATAAGGTGATCGCCGTAATCCTTGAAGCGCTCGGCAATCTGCTTCCAGATAGCGATGCTCTCTGCATCTGCGGCATCAATCTTGTCAGCAGTAGGAATTCTCCAGGATTCCTCATGGTGCATATCGATGAGTACATACATACCGTCATCAAGAGCGTAGTTTACAACTTCCTCAACTCTGTCCATCCATGCGGGATCTACTGTGTAATCAGGAGCAGGTCCTACGTGGTTGTACCATGTAATAGGGAAACGAATGGAATCGAAGCCCTTTTCGCATACTGTATCAACCATTTCCTTGGTGATGGCGGGATTTCCCCAGCTGGTCTCGGATGCTACTGTTGTATCATGCTCGCTGTGGGCATCCAGAGCATTTCCCATATTGAAGCCTGCTTCCATCTCAGCAACAAGATCTACTGCAGAGATGTCTCTCATTTCATCACTCCTTGCTGTGATGCCCTTAACTACGATCTCTTCTTCGCTTTCAGCAAAAGTACCTTCAGCGGCGCTTTCGTTTTCTGTCTCTTCAGCTGATGTAGCCTCTGTGGCTGCATCTTCAGTCTTTTCCTCAGTGGCACTGTTTTCTGCCTGGGCGGCGGTGGCCGGAGCTTCGGTTGTTACAGCTTCTTTTGGCTCAGTGGGGGCTGTAGATCCGCAGCCTGTTACGGCGCCAACAAGAAGTGCAATAGCTACAGGAAAAGCGATAAATTTTTTCTTAATCATAATCCTCATAGTCCTTTCGATACACATACGCTGTCATATGTCTATGTTGTGGCTTTCATCAGTGTAATATTTCAATGGAAGCCAATGAACAATTTCCTGTTCCATTATACCTTAGATACAGCGCATGTCCACCTGAAACTTTTTTACTAAAATTGCACTCCCATGGTTCCCAGATGTTGGATCCGATGGCCTTGATGGTGCCAAGGACCTCTCCGTCGAGGCTGGTCCTTATCTCAAAGGTTCCGTCAAAATAAGCTCTGGTCTTGATGCGAAGGCCTGTAGCCTCATGGAAGTCAAAATATTTAAATCCGATGGTGGTTCCGTTTACGATGCTCTTGATGTAACCGGGGTTCTGATCTCCATCGCCGCCTTCCTGAACAACTCTTGGTGAACCGGGCTCAACATAGATCTTGTGATCGTCTGTGAAGATGTTGCATGCGATGTAGGCTGGGTACTCGCCGATATCGGAAAGTGGTCCGCCGTTCAGACCGCAGGAAGTGATCTCAACCTGCTTGATGGAACCGTCTTTTTCAAAATGGATCTTCTCAGCGCAGCCCTGTCTGCTGAACCAGGTTCCGCTGGTGTGTCTGTGGTAAAAGATATACCAATCCTCGCCGATCTGCACGATACTTCCGTGGTTGTTGGCTCCGTAAGCAGTAGCTTCCTCGGCCTTCTTGTAGGAGTCGATGTGAAGGTCGCAGTTACTTACGATTACGCCGCCGTAGGTGTATGGGCCCTGAGGATCCTTGGAGGTAGCGTAGCAGAGCTCGTGCATAACTTCTGAGGAGTAGATGAAATAGTAAGTATCATCGTGCTTTCTGATGGATGGAGCCTCAAAGAAAGCGTGTCCCTCATAAGGAGTTCCCTGGCTGTAGCAGTTGCCGGGAGCAACGAACTCAGGAGCTTTTTTAACAGTGAGCATGTCCTTATCGAGAAGGGTCAGCATCGCGCCGTGTCTTGACTTGTCGCCCTGGCCGCAGAATCCGGTAAAGAGGTAAGTTGTATCACCCTCTGTGAGAACACCCGGATCAAACTGAGGCTCGTCGCCTGCTCTTTCTCCAAGCTTTGTTCCGTCTTCGTAGTGAACATAGCCGTAGAACTTGAATGGGCCTGCAGGAGTGTCGCTGACAGCAACTGAAACAACGCATACTTTATCAAGTACATAATATAAGTAGTAACGGCCATCGGGACCTACGGTTACGTCGGGAGCGTAGAGACACATATTGCCTCTTTCGTTGAGAGGATCTGCTGTCTTGGGGTAGATGACACCCTCATAGTGCCAGTTTCCAAGATCGTTTACAGGCGCTGAGTAGCAGATGTAGTCTCCAAGGCAGAAGGTCTCGCCCTGATAGAGATCGTGGGATCCGTATACATAAACTCTGTCGCCGAATACATAGGGCTCGCCGTCAGGGATGTATTCCCAGGACGGGAGATATGGGTTAACAGCCTGCTTCTTGCTGTTCTGTCTTATACCACCTTCAACCTTGGGGGTGGCGCCTCTTCCAAGGAATTCCATCTCGTTTCTGGAATCATTTTTGTAAGGAGCCCAGCATGGAAGAGGAAGCTTATCTGAGCCGACACCGTTTGGATTGCCGGTCTTTACAAAGTTAGCCAGATAGTCGCACATCTGTCTTGCAAGATCATAGTGGCGTCCCTCGTATGGACGGTGGCACTTCGCAAGGTTGTTAAAGAAGAACCAGAGATCCACTGAGTGGAAGGTGCCGGGATAGCTGTCGCCCTCGTGGCCGTCTCCCGGGATGTCCGGATCGAATCTGTAATAGAAGAAGTTCTGAGAAGGTGCCTTTTTACCTGCTTCTGTAAAGGCATACTTAACAGAATGCTCTACGGTATTATCGCCGGCAAAAGAGAATTCGTCGGTGGTGTTACCTGCCATTATAGGAATATCGGCGCAGTCTCTCTGGGTGAACTGGTCCACAGGATCTCCTGTGCAGAAAACGCCGTCCTGGATAGGGAACATTCTTGGGTTATTTGCAACAAATCTGTTATAGCCGCTGAAGATCTCTTCCTGTGTGAGGTTTCTTGCCTCCTCAAGGCTTGATACTCCGAGGCTTTCAATGAACTTCTTGCCGAGTTCCTCTGCCTGCTTGAGGTTGAGAGGCTTGAAAATATCTGCGTCAACGCTCTTTGGCCTGATGATTCCGCTGAGGACTGCAGCTCCCTTTATGAGATTCCTGTTGTCCTTGTTGGCAACCTGATGCATTACGCTGGCGCCGCCTGCGGACTGACCTGCAATTGAAATCTTCTCAGGGTCGCCGCCGAAGTTTGCTATATTTCTGTATACCCAGTTAAGTCCGGCTTTCTGGTCTAAGAGTCCGAAGTTACCGGGAGCATCGGGAGCCTCAGCTGTGATCTCGGGATGAGCCATGAAGCCGAAGCAGTTAAGTCTGTAGTTTACGCTGACAAGAATCACGCCGCGCTTAGCCAGCTGCTCGCCGTTAAATTCCATCTCTGCTGTGTAGCCCCACTGGAAGCCGCCGCCAAAGAACCATACAAGAACAGGGAGCTTCGCATCTGTCTCTTTTGCCGGAGTCCAGATATTGAGGTAGAGATTGTCCTCATCAATTCTGATATCCTTGTCTACATGCCACTCTCTGCAGTAGATGTCAGTGCCCATGCCGGGTCTGTCCTGAACTGAAATGGGAGCGAAGTCATAGGCCTCCAATGTGCCCTCCCAGTTTTCGCAGGGCTGTGGAGCTCTCCAACGATTTTTTCCTACAGGAGGAGCTGCGAAAGGAATTCCGCGAAATACTGTGATCCTGGGATCTGTACCGGCAAGACCGCGAACCTTGCCGTTCTCTGTTTTGGTTTCTCTAAGCATAGTTTTTTACCCCGATTTATTCTTATATTAATATATGAAGATAATGTACTTGTAATATATATTTTCAGCTTCTTTTCTATCCAATCAAATATTGCTATAAACCTTCGAATGAATGCTAAACTGCGTATTTGAGCAATTAGTGAAATTAATTCAGCAACTATTTGGTAGTGAAAAAAATCAATTTTAAATATAGTTTTCTAAGTAATCCAAAGCAGGAGGAACTGTCAATCATGATCAACCACACAAAGCAAAGCGTTTTCAAAAAGAGAAAGAAGCCTCTCGTCCGTGTGGCTATCGCGGTTGCAGGAATCCTTTTGTTGGAGGCTTGCGGTTCTTTTGAGGGCAAAGAAACAGAAGTTGAGGAAACAAAGGAGAATTTGGAAATGAAGAGGGAGACAGAAGAGGGAGTTAGACCTGAGCAGCTTTTTGAGGGCGTGAAGCCTGAGGCAAGTGCCAAGCCGGTAACAGATCATAACCCTGTCATGGTGCAGAGGTTCGGAGCTGATCCATATGCGCTTGTCTATGATGGAAGAGTATATCTTTATATGACAGGAGATAAGCCTTCCTACAATGCGGACAAGACAGTTAAAGAGAATACTTATGGCAACATAAATACGATAAATGTTATTTCTTCAGATGATCTTGTTAACTGGACAGATCATGGAACAGTATTTGCAGCAGGTAAGACAGGAGCTGCTTCCTGGGGACCTAATTCATGGGCTCCGGCGGCTGCCTACAAGAACATTGATGGTAAGGACAAGTTTTTCCTGTACTTTGCCAACAACGGAAACGGAATCGGTGTTCTGACTTCCGACACACCTTACGGACCATTCACAGATCCTATAGGAGGTCCTCTTATTTCCAGAGAGACTCCAACCTGCGCAGAGGTAACATGGCTTTTTGATCCTGCTGTCCTTATGGATGACGACGGATCTGCATATATTTATTTTGGCGGCGGAGTTCCTTCTCCTGAGGCTGCTTCCAATCCGGGCACAGCTAGAGTTGCCAAGCTTGGAGAGGATATGATCAGCATCGAGGGAGACCCTAAGCCTATTGAGAATGTTGATTATCTTTTTGAAGATTCAGGAATTAATAAGATAGATGGAACATATTACTACTCATACTGCTCCAACTTCAATGTAACCCCTGAGGCTACTAAGGAGCTTGGATTTGAGAGCGGTGAGATCGTGACCATGAAATCCGATTCTCCAATGGGACCTTTTGAGAGATGCAATGCTGTTCTCAAGAACCCTGAGAGATTCTTTGGAAGAGGCGGAAACAACCACCACTGCATGTTCGAGTTTAACGGTGAGTACTACATCACCTACCATTCCAGAATCCTTGAGGAAAAGATGGGAATGGATGGAGGCTACAGAAGCACAAACGTTGACAAGCTTCTTCTCAATGAAGACAACGAGCCTTCAGCAAGTATCGGTACAAGAGCGGGCGTTGCACAGCTCAAGAGCTTTGATCCATATGGCGTAAACAAGGCTGTTACCATTGCCAACGGCGCCGGAATCACTACCAGGCAGTTCGGTGAAGAGGCCAAGAAGTATGGCTCAGGAGATATGATCCTTTCAGGAATTAAGGACGGAAGCTGGGTAAGTGTAGCAGGAGTAGACTTTGGTGCTACAGGAGCTAAGGCCATCAGCTTTGAGGTTTGCAGCAGCGGAAGCGGAAACAGCAACAAGCCTGTTGGAGCAGTTAAGATCTGTCTCGACAGTCCTTCATCAGAGGCAGTTGGATATGCTGTTATCGATGAAGTGTCAAAAGAGCTTTCTACAGTGACTGCCGACCTTTCAGCAGAAGTTACCGGTGAGCATACAGTATACTTCGTATTTGCGGGTGAGGGATACGACGTATATTCCTGGAAAGCAGAATAATAAATAAAACAAAAATCCCAAGTTGGATGACCAACTTGGGATTTAAATTGAATTTTTGGCTTTTATTTTGTAACTCTGGATGAAACATCACCTTTTTCTTTTCCCAGACCACCAGAGAAGAGTGAACGATATTCTCCCGGAGTGCAGCCCTTCTTGAGCTTAAAGGTTCTGTTGAAGGTTGAGATGCTGGAGAATCCTGACTGAAGAGCAATGTCTGTAATTGAGAGATCATCTCTTGTCAGAAGAACTTCAGTGGCCTTGATCCTCTGGTTGATCAGGTAATCATAAAAGGTGCATCCCATGTACTCCTTGAATAGTCTGGAGAAATGGAACTTGGAAAATCCACTGTTGGCAGCGGCATCTTCCAAAGTAATGTCGTAGGCGTAGTTCTCATCGATGTAATCTATTACGGTGTTGAGCTTCTCGAAATACTCGCGTCTCTTAACCGGGGTACTCTCTGTGAACAGGTTGATCTTGTTGAGCTGATACCTAGAGAGAACAGTCATGATCTGGAACAGGTGTGAGTAAATTGAAAACTCGTAGAACTCTGTCTTCTGGAAGTACTCATTCCAGATCTGTGAAAAGAGATCGAATACTTCATTATATATAGGAGCGTGACTGTCCGGTGTGATGTGGATACATTCCTTAAGCAGATTCATTAGTCCGGAGTAGCCTCTGACCGATGAGAAGAAGTCTATATCAAATAGACAGATATATCTGCTTCCGGTCTTAGGTGCATGGAGATAATGAGACTTGCGGGGAGGAATGAAAAGAATATCCCCGGGCATTAAATGATAAGAATCGTTATCAACATCTACATCATAATAATTATCTATAGGAACAACAATCTCCAATGCGTTGTGCCAGTGTGAAGGATAATCGACCACCTCCACGTTGTACCAGATTCGAATGGAACTATCCTTTGGAAAAATAGACTGTTCATTGTTACCGTCCAGGATTCGGTCGCTAAAATCGGTATTTTGCTGGTAATAATCCAATTTAATGTTGCTGGACCTGCTTAGCATTATTGTTGCTCCTCCCAATGTTATATAATGCATCCTTAACTAATAGTGTTCGAAATATAGTTTCATATTAGTTATTTTTCGTATATAATTATACACGTAAGTGCTTATCATAATAACATTATCTGAATATAGATTCTTCTCAAATATTGCTATTATTAACTAATTAATGCTCATATTTGATAAAGGACTGGGGGCGTATTTCAGGGTGTTTGGTAATTATGCACAAAAACAAACAAGGTTTTTTAGACCTGAAATCGCAATATCTGGCAGATGATGTGCAAAAAGTGGTAAGCGAGTGGGGGTTAAAGCCGATATGCTATTCATTGTTAATCAAATTTTTATATAGCAAATTTTGAGTACTAAATAAGTTAACAATAAATAAGCTACGAGGGAGGAAACTTATAGTGTACAGACGGGGGAAGTCTTTTGTTGCGACCTTGGCTGCCGCTACGTTATTAGCGTTGACTGCCTGCGGAAACTCACAGCCTGAAACAGTGGATTCGGCACAAACGAGTGGATCAGTTCAGGAAGAGGCCGGCCAGGAGGCAATATCTAATGAGGCTATAACGGAATCATCACAATCGGAATCAGATAAAGATACGCAAGAACAAGATAATAAAGATACAGCAGAAGCTGAAGAGGAAGTACCTATCCTTCGCGACTGTGTGGAACAGAAGATGGGCTGCCGGGTTGGATGTGCTTTGACCGGCAAGGAGCCATGGGACATTCCTTTATGGAATCTGGTTACAACACACTTCAATGCAGTAACCCTGGGAAATGAGCTTAAGCCGGATTCACTTTTTGGATACAGCAACGGCAAATGCCCCGGAACGCAGGAAGCCGAGCTAAACGGAGAGACAATAACCGTACCGGTTTTGAACTTCGACAATCCGGAGAAGATCCTCAACAAGTTTGTTAAGTGGAATGAAGTCAATCCGGACAGGGAGATCAAGATAAGAGGCCATGTACTTGTATGGCATTCACAGACTCCCGAGTGGTTCTTCCATGAGGAATATGATAAGGAAAAGCCTTACGTTTCCAAGGAAGAGATGGACAAGAGACAGGAGTGGTACATAAGAGAGGTTCTCACACACTTCACCGGGCAGGACAGCCCTTACAAGGATCTCTTTTATGGATGGGATGTAGTTAATGAAGCTGTTTCAGATGGCACAGGCACTTACAGATCAGATGCCGAGAATCCAAACGAACCGCTTTCCAATGACACCCACGGCAATAACTCCAGCTGGTGGCATGTATATCAGAGTGAAGAGTTCATTATAAACGCTTTCAAATATGCCAATAAGTATGCACCTGCAGAGTTGGAACTCTACTACAATGACTACAACGAATGCATGGCCAAGAAGAGAGAGGGAATTGTAGCTCTTCTGAAGGCTGTCAAGGAGCAGGAAGGCGAGCCCGGAGTTGGAACAAGAATTTCAGCCATGGGTATGCAGGGACACTACAGTGTAGATTCTCCTTCATATACAGATGTGGAGGCAGCTGCTAAGGCATACGGAGCAGTGGTTGGAGCTGTTCAGATAACCGAGTGGGATCTTAGCTCCAGTGATGACTATGACGGAAGTGCAGAGTCCAAGGAAGTTGAATATGAGAAGATGCGCAAGACCTACAATCTTCAATATTATGCACTTCAGTCTGCAAAGGCCGCCGGAGTAAATGTCACAGGTATTACATTCTGGGGAACAGTTGATAAGTATTCATGGTTGCAGCATCGCTCAACAGTAGGCGGAGGCAGCACTAAGGAAAAAGCGCAGTGCCCATTGCTGTTTGATGATCTATATAAACCAAAGCCTGCTTTTTATGTATTTACAGAAACATAAATAACTGTAAAGGGAAAATAAGGACTTGAGAAATGAATAAAACATTGCAGAAAATTTTAATTGTGTTGGGTGTTCTGGCAGCAATAGTTTGTATCTGCCTGATCTTGGCCAGAACTGAGAAAAAAGATTTCCATGAGAAATATGCTGATGCAGATCTTACTACAGAAGTTGAGGGTATGGAGAGAGTTGGTGCTTATTCCGGTTACCTCAATGAACATAAGGATGCAAACAAGCCCGCTGAGGACATTACAGTAGATGTTTTCAATTATGAGTCTACCGGAGATGTTCACGTAGAGAAGGGCGCTACAGATGATAATAAGGATGCTCTTTTCACAGACACCGGTTCAAGTGTTACCTGGAACGTAAATGTTCCACAGGAAGGTCTCTATCAGCTCTTCATTGAGTACAAGCTTCCTGAGTCAAGAGGCGTTGCTGCAGAGCGTACCGTTAACATCAACGGAGAACTTCCTTTCGAAGATGCCAGAAACATTGCTTTCGCAAGAATGTGGACAGACGGCGGTGAAGTAAAGGTTGATAACCAGGGCAACCAGATAAGACCCAGACAGGTTGAATACTTCGGATGGCAGAAGGCTTTCTTCAAGGATGATATGGGATTTGTAGCTGAGCCATATGTTTTCTTCTTTAATAAAGGAGAGAACCAGCTTACTTTCATAGCAGACAATGAGCCAATGCTCCTGTCAAACGTAGTTGTAAAGGGCATCAAGAACAAGCCCACTTATGCAGAGTATTCTTCAGCCAATGCAGGTAATGCCGGTTCAGATACAGCCCGCAACTTCCTGCTTACAGTTCAGGGCGAGGATTCAACACTCAGATCTGAGTCATCTCTTTATGCTAAGTATGACAGATCTTCACCTACAACAGTTCCTAACAGCGTAACCACAACAGTTCTTAACTATGTTGGCGGAGAGAGCTGGAGAAGTTCAGGACAGTGGGTTGAATGGGAATTCGAAGTTCCTGTGGACGGCAATTACAACATTATGATAAAGGCCCGTCAGAACTACGCAAGAGGTTCTGTTTCAAACAGACAGGTTCTTATTGACGGTGAGGTTCCATTTGAAGAGCTTTCAGAAATCTCCTTTGAATATGCAAACGATTGGGAGTGCAAGGATCTTGCAGATGAGAACGGAACACCATATAACTTCTACCTCACAAAGGGTAAACACACCATAAGACTTGAGGCAACTCTCGGTGGAATGGGTAAGATCCTTGAGGATATGGAAGATTCCACTTACAGACTTAACCAGATTTACAGAAGAATCCTTGTTTACACAGGTGCTTCACCTGACGTTTACAGAGATTATCACATCGATACAACATATCCTGAGATCATGCAGGCTATGGATCTTGAGTCCAAGAGACTTTACAAGATAGTTGATGACATGGTTGCTTATTCAGGTCAGATGGCTGATAACATTGCAACAGCTCAGACCATTGCACAGCAGCTTGAGAGATTCTGTGAGAAACCACAGAAGATCACAACAGAGTTTACAACCTTCAAGGATAACATCACATCTTTGGGTACAGCTTCACTTAGAATGAGTGAAACAATGCTGGATGTAGATTACCTGGTAGTATCCGGAACAGATGTACAGCCTAAGAAGGATAAGGCAAACTTCTTTACTAAGTTTGTTCACGAGGTTAAATCCTTCGTAGCATCATTCTTTGTAGACTACAACTCAGTAGGTGATGTCTACGATGATAAGGGCAGCGATGAAGTAGTTAAGGTTTGGGTACTTACAGGTCGTGACCAGGGTACAATCCTTAAGACAATGGTAGATGATGACTTCACAACTACCACAGGAGTAAAGGTTAACGTAGAGATCGTTGATCCCGGAGCTCTTCTGAATGCAGTTCTTGCAGGACGCGGACCTAACGTAGTTCTTTCAGTTGGTGCCGATCAGCCTGTAAACTACGCGCTCCGTGGAGCAGCAGAGGACATCACTCAGTTTGAGGGCTGGGAAGAGGTAATGAGTCACTACTCAGCAAGTTCCTATGAGCAGTACAAACTTGACGGACATATCTACGGAATTCCTGAGACTCAGACCTTCAACGTTATGTTCTATAGAAAAGACGTACTTGAGGAAATGGAACTTGAGATTCCACAGACATGGAAAGAACTGATTGAACTTCTTCCAACAATCCAGGGTAACAACCTTTCAATCGGTATTCCTACTGCAGCAGGTAGCAGCGGTGCTACAGCAGCTTCAACTTCAGTTATGTCAAACGTACCTGACCTTTCAATGTATTTCTCACTCCTTTACCAGTATGGCGGAGACATGTACAACGAGGACGGTACAAAGACAACAGTTAATACAGAGGCAGGTGTTAAGGCCTTTGATGACTATGTAAGATACTTTAATGATTATGGTATCCCTACAGTATATGACTTTGTAAGCAGATTCCGTTCAGGAGAAATGCCAATTGGAATTGCTCCATATTCTACTTATAACACACTTATGGTTTCTGCACCTGAGATAAGAGGTCTTTGGGACTTCACACTGATCCCGGGTACATACAGAACAGATGCAAATGGTAAGCAGTACCTTGACAGATCAGACTTCATCACAGGAAGTGCCACAATGATGATCAAGACTGAGAGCGATTCACTCAGACAGGCATCATGGGAATTCATGAAGTGGTGGGCAAATGCAGAGACACAGGTTAGATTCGGTCGTGAGATCGAGGCTCTCCTTGGTTCATCTGCAAGATATGCAACAGCCAACAGAGATGCATTTTCAAATCTTTCCTGGAGTACAGAGGACATTGCAGTTCTTGATGAGCAGTGGGATAGCACAGTTGGAATCAGAGAGGTTCCGGGCGGATACTTCACCGGAAGACATATCTCCAACGCTATCAGAAAAGTAATAAATGAGAAGGTTGACTCACGAGAGACCATCATCGATTACTCCATCATCATAGATGAAGAGATCAAGAAGAAACGTATAGAGTTTGGTATGCCTGTTGACTAAAGATAAGACTATTGGGAGAACCGAAAATGAAGGAATATCTTCAGAAGTATTTTGTACTTCGCAAACATAATATGAATGTAGCCTGGAAGAAGGCTAAGAACCGTAAGATGTGTTACCTCTTCCTGGCACCCTACGCAATACTATTTACGATGTTTTATGTGTTCCCTGTAGTAGCGTCAATCTATTACAGCTTCACATATTACAACATACTTGAACCTCCTCGGTTCATTGGACTGCAGAATTATATCTCACTGATCTTGCAGGATGATATCTTTCTGATTGGCGTTAAGAACACATTGATGATTGCCATCATCACAGGACCCCTTGGATACATTTTATCCTTCCTTTTTGCCTGGCTCATAAATGAGCTTCCTGTGTGGATTAGAAGTATAGCTGTCATCGTGTTCTACGCCCCTTCCATAGCAGGTAACTGTTATGTAATCTTCTCAGTATTCTTCAGAGGAGATGCATATGGATACGTAAACGCATTCCTGATGAGTCTTGGTATCATCGATGCTCCTAAGCTTTGGTTCATTGATCCGACATACATGCTTCCTATTTGTATGATCGTTATTCTCTGGATGAGTTTGGGAACCGGATTCCTTTCATTCGTAGCCGGACTTCAGGGTGTAGACAGAGCTCAGTTCGAGGCCGGATACATGGACGGTATCAAGAACAGATGGCAGGAGCTGTGGTACATCACACTTCCTAACATGAAGCCAATGCTTATGTTCGGTGCAGTTATGTCAATCACTCAGGCCTTCGGTGTAGCAGATGTAACAATGGCTCTTTGCGGATATCCAAGTACAGATTACGCAGCACGTACCATCGTAACACACCTGTTTGACTATGGTTATTCAAGATTTGAAATGGGTTATGCCTGTGCAATAGCGACAATCCTGTTCCTTATGATGATACTTTGCAACAAGGCAATTCAGAGTCTATTAAGGAGAGTTGGTACTTGATATGAGCGCAAAAATTATTAAAAAAAGAAAGCCTAATAGATCCATAGCAGGTGATATAGCACTTTATTTCTTCCTGTTGTTAGTTGCCTTTGTTATGGCATTTCCAATCATTTACGCAGTAAGTAGTGCGTTGAAGCCTTTGGACGAGCTGTTCAAGTTCCCGCCAAAGATCTTCGCACAGCATCCTACAATGGATAACTTCTCTGACTTGTTCGTTACAATGGGTAAGTCATGGGTTACATTTACAAGATACCTGTTCAACACAGTATTCATTACCTTTGTTGGTACAGCAGGACACCTTATCATTGCTTCCATGGGAGCATTCGTACTTGCTAAGTATGATTTCCCGGGCAACCAGACTTTCTTCAAAGTTGTTACAGTTGCCATGATGTTCACGGGTTGGGTAACAGCTATTCCTAACTACCTGATCCTGAACAAACTCGGATGGATTGATACATATTGGGCAATTATTATTCCTGCTTTTGCATCACCAATGGGACTCTTCCTTATGAAGCAGTTCATGGAAGGTCTTCCAACTTCACTTATCGAGGCTGCCAAGATCGACGGTGCCAATGAGTGGAAGGTATTCTCCGGAATTGTTATGCCAAACGTTAAGCCTGCATGGATGACACTTATCATCTTCTCAGTTCAGGGCTTATGGAACAACAAGGCATCAACATATATCTATTCAGAAGAGAAGAAGACCCTGGTATTTGCTCTTCAGCAGATTCAGTCAGGTGGTATCGCAAGAACAGGTCAGGGAGCTGCAGTTCTTGTAGTAGTAATGATAGTTCCAATTATTATCTTCGTATTCTCAGAGAGCCAGATTCTTGAGACAATGGCTAGCTCAGGTTTGAAGGACTAATTTGAAAGGTTGATGTAATATGCGTAAGAAAAATCTTATTATCAAGACCGGAATTGCAATACTTGCGATGACTGCTGCATTTCTTCAGCCAGTCCAGGCTTTGGCAAGTACCGATGAGGGTAGTTACACATACAACTACGACTACTGGGGCGATTACATGAACAGTGCAGATTTCTACAATTCCTGCAAGGTGTTCACATCCACAGAACTTGGACTTGATGTAAAGCTTAAAAATCCACAGGGACTGTTTGCAGATGGTGATTCGCTTTATCTTTGTGACAGTGGTAATAACAGAATCATAGAGCTTCACAGAGAATCAGCTGAGAAGCTGGATGTAGTGAGAATTATCGATACCATAAAGGGTGGAGAAGGACCTAAGGAACTGAATAACCCCACTGATGTAGCTGTTTCAGAAGACGGAAACATATTCATAGCAGATCAGGGAAATGCAAGAGTTCTTAAGGTTGACAAGGATCTGAACTACATCATGGAGTTCGTTAAGCCAACAGATAACACCCTTGATCCAAAGCTTGTTTTCCAGCCTACAAAACTGGCAGTTGATACAGCGGAGCGTGTTTACTGTATAGCTTCCGGTATTAACAAGGGTCTTATTAAATATGAGAATGACGGAACTTTCTCAGGTTTCGTAGGAGCTACACCGGTTTCCTTTGACTGGACAGATTATATTTGGAAGAAGCTTGCTTCTCAGGAACAGAGAGCAAAGATGGAATCCTTCGTACCTACTGAGTACGAGAACATATTCATGGACTATGAGGGCTTCATATATGCTACAAGAGCTCTTACTATAGATCAGGCGAGGGCAGATGAGAGTGCTGTAAGAAAGCTTAACCTCATGGGAAATGATATCCTGGTTCACAATGGTGACTGGGGAGTTATGGGTGATCTCTACCTTGGATCCGGAGGTGGATATGAAGGTCCTTCAATTCTTACAGACGTAACTGTAATGGACAATGACATCTATGTTTGCCTTGATAGAAACAGAGGAAGACTTTTCGGATACGATGATCAGGGCCGTCTGGTATTTGCATTCGGTGGTAACGGTAATATGGATGGTTACTTCAGAAGACCATCAGCCATCGATCACATAGGCCACGAGTTATATGTTGTAGACAGTCTTGACTGCTCAATAACTGCATTTGTACCAACTCAGTTTGGTGAGCTTGTATATAATGCCATCGAGGAATTCGACAAAGGTCATTATGAAGAGTCAGGTGCAGCTTGGCAGGAAGTTATGAACCAGAATGGTAACTACGACCTGGCTTATATCGGAATAGGAAGAGCACTCCTTAGACAGGAGCAGTACGAAGAGGCTATGAGATACTTCGAGCTCAAGTATGATGAGGACAACTATTCCAAGGCTTACAAACAGTATAGAAAAGTATGGGTTGAAGAGCACATCTTCTGGATAGTTCTTGTAATCGTGTTGTTGTTCCTGGTACCGCTTGGAATCGGTAAGGTTAAGAGCATTCGCCACGAAATAGATACAGCAGATATTTTCGTAGTAGAGAAAAAAGGGTGAGGATTGATATGATAGCAAATACTAAACAAATAGATAATCCAAAAGACAAATACATAGATTCCCTGAAATTTGCTCTCTATTGCATAACACATCCGCTTGATGGTTTCTGGGATCTTACACATGAAAAGAGAGGAACGATTGCTGCGGCAAACACCATTCTTTTCCTGACACTTTTAAGTCGTATTTTAAAACTTCGTTATACAAGTTTTATCTTTATTAGAGTTTATTGGGAAGACCTGAATATTTTCTTATATCTTGCAAGTATTCTTTTTCCATTGGCTTTGTGGGTAGTAGGTAACTGGGGATTGACGACATTGTTCGACGGAAAAGGCAGACTGGGTCAGGTTTATATGGCTACCTGTTATGCGCTTACCCCATACCCCCTTATACAGTTCCCACTGATGGTATTTAGTAATTTTGTTACTGTAGATGAAGCTGAGTTTTACAGCGTAGTCAGTGCAATATCTCTGGTATGGGCAGGACTACTTGTAGTAGCAGCGATGGGACAGATTCATGAATATTCAGCAGCAAAGAATATTCTGTTTACAGTGGCAACACTGTTCTCAATGCTAGTCATGATCTTTATCCTGATGATCTTCTTTAGCATGATTTCACAGGGAGTTGCATATTTTGTCTCTCTGGTAAAAGAATTTATGTTCCGAATGTAGGAATTAAGGGGTGACGAAGTTGAAAGCAGATAAGAATAAAAAGCAGAATGAATTGATGAAAAAAATATTGAGCGGTTTCGTTAAACTGATTCCCTCAATCATAGTTCTCTTGATTATTGTCGGAGCTGCTCTTTACGTTATCAACACTAAAGCTCCAACTGAAGAGAAAGAGGCAATTCCACCATATGCTTATGATGGTGGAGAAGATCCGGTAGTTGTAGATAACGGAAAACTGAAGCTGACAATGGATCCTCTGACAACAGAGTTTACTCTGGAAGTTAAGGATAGCGGAAAAGTTTGGTATTCCAATCCTCAGGGAGCAGCAGAAGATCCTGTAGCTCTTGAAGATCAGAAGGCATTCCTTCAGTCTCCACTCCTTATGTCATACTCCATTACACAGGGGCTTGAGACAACATATAACTCTTTTGCCTTCAGTGCACAGAACGGAATTTATGAGATTATTCCTTCAGAAAATGAGATAAGAGTTAACTATTCACTTGGTAGTGTAGAGAAGGAGTTCACAATTCCTCCTGTAATCACAAAGGAAGACTTTGAGGGTTACCTTTCCAAGATGGAAAAGAAGGAAGCAGATCTTATTAAGCAGTACTACAAGAAGTACGATATTAACAAGCTGACTCCAAAGGATAATAAGGATGAGCTCATTGCCAATTATCCTATTATTGAAACAAATGTAATCTATGTTCTCAGATCTTCAACAAAAGAGAACGTAAGAAAGACAATCCAGGATAAGTTTGAAGCAGCAGGATATACATATGAAGCTTATCTGGCTGATAAAGAAAAGGATCTTTCATCCAAGTCTTCAGATACACCTATCTTCAATGTAAGTGTTGTATATAAGCTTGATGGCGACGACCTGGTTGTAGAAGTACCTTTCAAGGATCTTGACTTTGATCCTGAGACACCTATTTATACAATCACACCTCTTCCATACTTTGGTGCCGGCGGTCCTGATGACGAAGGATTCCTGGTAGTTCCTGAAGGCGGCGGAGCAACAATCAACTTCAACAACGGTAAGACTTCTCAGAGCAGTTACTATACAAACGTATATGGATGGGACATGTGCCTTTCCAGAAATGCGGTGGTACATAACACAAGAGCTTACTACGGAGTATATGGTGTTTCACAGGGAGATGATTCCTTTATCTGTATTCTTGAAGATGGAAGAAGTTATGCTTCAATCCAGGCTGATATAGCAGGTAAGAACCACAGTTACAACTTCGTAAATGCTAAATACAGTATTTGTTCAAGAGAGCAGTACGATGTAGGTGATATCGCAAACAGTGATATTTATGAGTACATTACAGATCTTCCTGATGAGACACTTACACAGAGATATTCATTCATCAATTCCGGAAGCTATGTTGATATGGCTAAGGAATATGGCAAATATCTCCAGAATGAATATGCAGGATATCTTGATCTTGTAAGTGACACCAGCACACCGGTTGCAGTTGAAATCGTTGGTGCAATCGATAAGGTAAAGCAGATTCTTGGTGTTCCGGTTTCAAGACCACTTAAGCTCACAAGCTATAAAGAAGCACAGGAAATGATTGCTGAACTTAAGTCTCTCGGATTTACAAATATGCATGTCAAGTATGCAGGCTGGAGCAACGGCGGTGTTAACCAGAAAGTTCTTACAAAGGCTAAGACAATCGGAGCTCTCGGCAGCAAAAAAGATCTTCAGAACTTTGTAAATGCAGCAGAGGCAGATGGAAATAAGGTTTACTTAAATGGTATTACACAGTATGCATATGACAGTAATCTCTTAGATGGTTTCTTTTCTTACAGAGATGCTGCTAAGTTTATCAGTAAAACCAGAGCAGAGCTTTATGCTTACAGTAATGTAACTTACGGTCAGAGAGAAAATGCTGATAACTCATACTTCTTACTGCATACAGATCTTGCTAAGAAATATGCTGATACTCTTGTAAAGGCATCACAGAAGTACAATGCAGGAGCTGCTTTCCAGGATCTGGGAATGGATCTTTCCTCAGATTTCTACAGAAAGAAGATGAACAGCCGAGAGGCAGTTCTCAATCAGCAGGTTGAGCAGTTAAAGACATATAACGACAATGGAACACCTCTTATGATCAACATGGGTAATGATTATGCAGTTCCTTTCTGCCAGATGGTTACAGGCATGGATTTAAGAGGAAGTGAGTACACAATCATCGATGAATGTATTCCATTCTTCCAGCTTGCTGTACACGGCAGAGTTGATTATACAGGAAAAGCTATCAACACCTGCGGAAACATGGAGAACGAAGTTCTTTACGCAGCAGAGTATGGCGCAGGCCTTTGCTTTGAGTTCATGAAGGAAAGTTCTTTTGCAACTCAGAAGACTCTTTATACTGAGTACTATGGTGCTTACTTCGATGCTATGAAGGATAACGCCACAGCAATCTACACCAGATACAACAATGAACTCGGCCATACCTTTAACCAGGAAATGGTTGGACATGATAATTTAAGTGCAGATGTTTCTTGTACTGAATATGCTGATGGTACAAAGGTATATGTAAACTATGGATACAGCGATTTCACCACAGACGGTGGAGTTAAGGTTCCTGCAAGAGATTATTTTGTAACAAGATAAGAGAGGCATTTATCATGAGTAAGCAGAAAAATAAATTAGCCGGGCTTCAAAAGCGCAAGGCAATATCGGGATATCTTTTCATATCTCCGTTCATAATCGGTTTTTTGGTCTTTATGGTCAAGCCACTTTTTGAATCCTGTTACATGAGCTTTTGTCAGGTAGATCTTGCAGCAGGTAATGTAACAAAAACTCTTAATGGAATAACAAATTATATCTTTGCATTTAGAGTTGACCCGGAATATAACAGATTACTTTGGGAAGAGATGTCAAGAATGATGGTTTATTCCCTGGCAATCATAGTATTCAGTTTCTTTGTAGCTCTGATACTGAATC
>JAEEGF012173144.1_pt1 | contig 20107 bp, 10 predicted proteins | sample 9134171 | NCBI WGS metagenome assembly JAEEGF01 (sample SAMN16246542, study PRJNA631951) | gut metagenome | biome: gut microbiome; feature: rumen; material: AP-attached | host: Bos | place: Iran: Karaj | collected 2018-10
ATCTGCATCTGACAACAAAAAAGGATGGCAAGGCTTTTGACCCTACCATCCTTATTGATTATATTCGTTCACTACAAGAATAGTGAACATTCATCATACAGATGACGAAACAAGTTTGTCCATGTTAGTCCACCTTCAAGTGATTTTGAACATGTATATAAAAATATATGTAACTTTGTGCCCAAATCATTATAACTAATAAAAATTTGGTAACATGAAGAAATTAAGTTTTATCGCACTCATATGTGCATCATTCTTATTCAGTTCATGCGGCGCTTTCAAGAGTTATGTCGCAAGTTATTCGGTTGGTCTAAGTGCAGTTGAAAGTCCTGCGGACGCTAAACAGCAATTTGGTGAAACCAAGGTTGTCACTTTTGATGAAGAAGGCATCAGTAAATATCGCTATGAAGACGATTACATTGATATTGTATGGTATGTAAGTAGCAAGCAATTCAACTTTACTTTGAAGAATAAATCAGGTCATACCCTAAAAATCAACTGGGATGATGTAAGCTATGTAGATACAAAAGGTCAAGTTGGTCGAGTTATGCATTCAGGTGTGAAATATGCTGAAAGAAATAGTTCTCAGCCAGCTACAACGGTACCAAAAGGTGCAAGTATTTCAGATATTCTTTTGCCAACCGACAATGTATATTATGTCTCTGGTCAATACGGAGGTTGGAGAGAAAGCTACTTGATACCTTGTGTATATAAAACCCCAGAAGCTTTTAATTCAGAGGCTTCTGGATATGTCGGAAAGACAATGACCGTCATGATGCCTATCATGATTGAGAATGTCCAGAATGACTATACTTTCACTTTCAATATTGATAAACTCTTGAATACAGCTTCAAAATAGTACAAATATGGCTGCCTATACGTGTTTGTAGGCAGCCATTATTATTTGAAATCTATTCAGAACTTAATAATGTCCAAGTTAGGCAATTCAAACCTCCACCGCTATTAGTGTTAACATCAGGATTTTCAAGGATTTCGGTCATGTCACAATTAATTGTTTCTATTTCAAAAGATGAGCCGAATGCTTCCTTGATTTGTTGATTTGCGGCTGTGTCGAGTTCTTTCCATCCTAATGAAGGGATTATGATGTGACGGCCTACTTGTAAGAAATTGATATATCCCCAGCTCTTTGATTTCATTAAACTCCACATCTTGGTGTCTTTAATTCCTTCTATATCTCCGAAATGAAGACGCTCAATATCAAAGTATTTTTCCAATGGTTTTGTTAGGCGTTCTTCATCATCCAAATCGCAGTAATTCGTGATAAGAACTTTCCCCTCAGATATATAGCGAACCATTCCGTCTGCATGTCCAATTGGATTCTCCTCTTTGCCTTCCCAATCTATGAGAATAAGACGAATCTGTCCATCAAAGAATATATCCCACCAGTCGATCAGTTCTTTTTTTGACAGATTGTTTTCGTTAAGAACTTTACTGCACATGATAATAGTTGGATGACCAAATTTGTCAATAGCCTTTATAATATTACCTCCATCAAGAACAAGTGGTATGGTCACAAAGTTAAGGTCAAGCTTTTCATTGTGACGAACATGAACTTTGTGAATAAGCCAATTGGTAATATAAGCCTTTTGTTCACTAAGATAATCCGGATTATATGTGTAGTTTAAGAATAAATCTGGCGTTAATTGTACAGGCATGTAGTCTCTGGCCCATATATCACGAGTATTGTACAGCTCATAATTCTTTAAAGGCTTGACAGCCTCCTTCAATGCGCCATACAGTTCTTTCCTTAACCGAGAACTTAAACCGCTACTTTCTGTAGGAAGAAGACTTGAAAAACAAACCGTATTGTTTTTGTCATCTGTAATAAAGTCCTTTTTAGGGATATTTATCATGTTTTTAGTCCTTTATAAGTTCAACGTTAATTATTTCACCATGTGTCTTATAGTTGCCGATGCTATCACCTCGAATTACTTTTTCTGCTTCAAGAATCTCTCCCTTGCGGATTTTATAGACAAAGAGAAGGTCATTTATTTTTAGACTGCTGTTTTCACTCGAAACAACCTTCAAGTAGTTCTCGCCTTCGTGATTAACAACAACAAAGGTAATTTTGCGATCCAGATATTGGATGAAGATTTTTGTATTTATTTCAAGGGCATGGATATATAGGGTCTCATCATTATACCCCCAGTCACTAACAAGATTCTTTGCTGACGAGTACTCCTCCCATGATTTATAGCCGACATATAATGCTATGGTGTTTAATGTGTATTCACTTGCTTTTCTATCATCTTGTATGTAGTGGAATAACCGTTTCAGAGTGGTTACGCCAATATTTCGTCCTGTTTCCTTAAAAATAAGAGAGGATAAAATGCTAAAGTCTCCTGCTTTGTCAAACAAGAGACCTGATTTTTCTTTTATATCCTCGATAATTGCATTATTCAATATCATATCTCAACCTTAATGAATGAAAAATTGTCAGAAATAGAATTAGCAATGGCATCCAATTCTTCTTTCTTAGAATCATCATAGCATAATGCCTTTGTCATATCAATCTCCTTATGGAAGCCATCTGAACAGAGAATAAACACATCGCCAGTTTCTATCTCTATTTTTCTGACAGGTGCATCATCAACAGTTTCAACTCCCATAATAGATTTAGTCACAATAGAAGAATACTTCTCATAACTTGAAGCTCGCAATGTTTTAATTTTAGCCAGTTCATTAACAACAGAATGGTCTTCAGTCCTATAAACTTCTTGACCATCCCTGTACATGTATATTCGGCTGTCACCAAGCCATGTTAGATAGGCATATCCTTCAGAAATAAGAAGAACAGTTATAACACACCCCATCTTCTGAGCTGCCATAGCCATTCGTTTTAGCATCAAGGCATCATTCGCAAATGATATAGCTTCTTTTAGAAGTTCTACTGGAGTATAGTGTTGATAATTCATATCAAGAAAGTCGTAAATGGCTTCTGAAACTACTTTTGAAGCAGCAGCTCCATCAGAATAGCCACCCATACCGTCCGCAAGTACGAAAAAGGCAGCGTTATCGGGAAGGGAACCATGGATAACAAAATCCTGGTTCTCTTCCCGATTACCTTTATTTGTATATTGATATATTTTCATTACTTAACTGCCTGAATTGTATCGCCGCCATGTTTTGTAACGCGAGGACGAATACTAATCTTTATTGGTCTTTGAGTAATTGCTTTGTCCGTTGCTTTATTTGCCCATAGATATGCCTCTCCAGACCCCAAAGTTGCCATTTCGGTTGCAGTAAGAGTCTGTAATGGAGTGATGGCCTTTTGGACATGTTTAACCCATGCAGGTGAACTGAATCTATGCATTACAACAATAGAACTAAGTTCAATAATCTCTGTAGGAAGACTCATAGGATCCTGACTCGCAATCATTATAGAAACACCTTTATGACGCATCTCTCTGATAGCAGTTGTGATAGAACCTACAAGTTCTTTATTATTCATGTACTTATGTGCTTCATCAAATACAATAAACTTGTTGAATGCACGTCCATCCACTTTCAAAACCGAAGAGAAAATATTGAGCATAACAACAAACAGACCAAGAGCTTCGTCTTTCTCGATGAACTCATCTCGAAGATCAACGATAATCAATCGACCTGGCTTCATGTATTGCTGTAGTTTGTTACCATCGCTTATATATTCTTCAGCGAAATCCAGTTTCTGCTCTGCAAGAGATCGCTGGGATGTGCTCATGTGATTACTATTTGCTACACCATTTCGGATATTGATAAGACTCATGTCATTTCTGCAGGCTTTCATAATCTGCTTCAACTCCTTGATGTAGGTTGAGTCATTTCCCATTGCGCCTAACAAGAACATCCAATCACGAACGGCCAATTCTGATGAATCGAATCCTATTGGATGCACTTCAATATCAGGATATTCTTCCTTTCTGGTTTCCACCTGACTTTCTGGTGCAAGAAGGATAACATCTTTGATACAGCCTGGTTCCGCTCCATATTCAGCTTTGAGCTTTGCTAATTGACCGGCTTCATCATTTGGATATACCATAGATGTGAATTCAGGTGCATAATCCATGCTATCACTGTAATGGAAAATAACACTGGCCATTGGTGCAGGTAACAAGTTCACCTTAGAGAATTGACGGAGTACCATTTCTGTAATTGAGCCAATGGTGTAACTTTTTCCAGCACCTTGAACGCCAAACAAGCTGATTGTATTGCATTCATTTAAGTCAAGACCTATTACACGGCCATTGCTATTCATCTTACCGATGATTCCGAACTGGGGACTATCACCATTCTTGCCTATAATAACATCACAAGACGGCTTCTCGTAGTTTGGATCAATAGGCTCTGGCTCAGAAACTGGTTCTGATTCAGAAGGTGTTTCCACATCTTCGGATGGTTTAGTTACAGACTCGGTGGCATGAGGTGTGTCATCTACATCGATATGCTCAGGCTCTTCCTGCGGCTCAAATGATACAGAAGGTTGATCCACAGAAGGATTTATAGGTTCGTCTTGAATGTCTGAGATAGGATTCTCGGTTCCTGTCTTAACAGTTGTCTTCTTTGGAATTATAACTTCGTAATCAGAATCCTGTTCAGGCTCATCAGAATGAACAAAAGGTTGTACAGGTACAGCAATTTCCCCGTCAGGGTCTTTTCTTGGAGTTAGGGTTGGCTCAAAGAAGTTCACGATTTCCTTGTCCATTGCTTCAAGTACCTGGGTGTTCAAAGTTCCCTCGGTATTAAGGATTTCACCAATTACTGGTTCTCCCATCGAGTAAATGAGTGCATCTCCATAGAAGTGCTTCTTTTGACGTTCCATTTGAGTAAAGTCAAACACAACTCCTAACTGCTTAAATCTGATGGTATATCCATCAGCTAACTTACTCATGAATACTAAATACTCGTGTGCAAACTCTGGGTCAAGTTGGCCATAGCGCATAGCACGACGAATATAGAACTCCAAGAATGATTTCAATTCCAATACTTTGAGCTCTCTGTCAAGTCTATCATAGCCATCTACTGCAATTTCAAAGTGTGAGCGTAGTGCAAAGATTGTATTTTCAATTTGATTAACCATCTTAGCATGAAGCTCTTCCGCATTGTAATGTGCATTGCGGCATTTGATTTCAACTACCGTAAACAGAATTTCTTTCTTTGCAGAGTCGATTTTAACTACGAGATTGTCTGCACGTTCCTTGTTTTCGTTTTCTAAGTCTGCAAACAATTCTTTATGGAGGTCAATTGGAATGAGGAATGACTCTTTTGTTATCCCTTTCTTCTCCAAGAATCGTTTACAAAGTGTGGTGCCAATGACCTCAAATCCTTTACGAGAGGTTGCATTAACCTGCATAATCAAAGAACTACTTACAGAACGCACATCTTCCAATATCTGCTTGAAATTCTCATACCTTTCAAGGTTAATACCATATTCATGGAAGAGAGGAATCATCAATGCACCTATCTCGCTTGTAGGTTTGGTGGTAAGATACGACGAAACACCTGTAGCATCTTCACCAGGGACATAATCAAGTAGATAAGGAATATCGTTTTCGCCCAAACATGGTAAGTCATAAAATTCTGGCCCCATGTTTTTATCGAAAGTGATAACCCAGTCACTGCTATCATGGACGAATGATAACAGCATCATATCATTTTCTTTCAGGCGTAGCGTTGTAGCTGGAACAGACTCTTCAAGAGTAGAAGAGAGTAATTTTCCTGTTGCTTCTTGTAAACGTGCAAACAAGCTAACTTCCATGTTTGCAGACTCCGATACAGGATTTGGCAGTATCTTATTCGAGTAATACCTGTTCCACACGAATGACTTTCCTTCCTTTGCCGCATTAACCACATCTCGGCAAATTGTTCCATTCAGGTAGAATGAACGGCTTAATTCGTCAGGGCGAACTAACTCAGTATGCACGGCGAATGGATTAACCAGGAACGAAAGGTGTGCCTGGTACTTATCGTGGTCATCAATAAAGTCGCTTACCTTGTTCAGAGAGAAACGAAGCTTAGGGAACAATCTGTTTGCAGAAGCTTGTGAAAATACTTCTGCTTCAGCAGCGGTTCTACCATAACCTTCTGGATCAAGCAACTCTTTGAATGCTTCACCTGATTGTAGCATATTATCATCCGAGAACAAACGGATTTCATATGTCAGGTCAAGACCAAGTCCAATCTTCTCCAGTTCAATGAGAGCCTGAGCAAATACAGCTGCATCACCAGCATTGAAGAGGTTGATGACAAGTTTATCCGTATATGGATGAGACAATCCGTAATTGAACAGATGACGAACAACCAAATCTTTGCTCACATCACTATCAATCTGCTTTTCACGAGCCACATTAAGTAACATCGCAGTATATGACTTCAACTGACGGTAGCCAGAAGCAAAAGCATCTTCTCTTCCGTAAGATGGTTGTGCATACGCGCCCCAGCCGAATGTGATTTCACCAATATACTGATATGCCTCTTGCAAAGAGTTTTCGCTTAGTACGAGAGGGGCAATCTCCATTGGCAATAATCCCATGAAGAGTTTGTCTAATTTCCTATACCATGCCTTACGGTACTTGGGATATTCTAAAGTCTTTTCTTCCCAATCCTGATACAACTCATATAAATTGACCATCCATGCCAGACGAAGTGGATGAAGTGGGGTAATAAGTTTTACTTTGACATTGCTGCCATCAGGCATTTCGACAGTCAAAAGTACAGTGTCAAGATTCTGCAAGCAAACAATCTGCTCTTCGCTTAATTCTGTCTCTTGGAGATTTCTCAACCACGAATCATATTCAGCGAGATAGCCTTTGATTAGTCCGATATTTGTAGTAAAGTCTGTAGTACACGTTAGACCACTTTCATTTTCAGCAGACTCACGTATAATTGAAAATAAGTCTTGACGCAATGCTGTTAGTTCATCAGAAATACGAAGCCCCTTAGCTGCAACAAACAACGGGTACTGCCTTGCTGTGTCTGTTGGATCAAGCAGTTTTGCGTCTGTTGGATTACCACTTAGCAGTGCCTCTACATGACCAAATTCATTATCATTTTTAAGGAACGTGGTTTCTAATTGTATCAATTTCTTAGGCAACTGAATCTGATAAGCATATGCAGCACCAAAGTCAAATTGGTATGTATTATTCAATGTACCCTCAATCCACATACTTCTATCAGTTCCACCTTCGGGAAGCTCCAAATCTTCTTCTTTAGACAGATGGGTACTACGATAATGAATAATTGCCTGAGTTAAACTGTTAACTTTACCTCGTTTGTCAACTTCGCCTTCTCCTGAATACTCTTCAGTGGTAATTGTAAAGCTTTCCGATTCATTGCAGTATGCCACGTGTTGCTCCAATCGGTACTGTTCCATTTGAAGGTTAGGATTTTGCTCCTTCGCATCAAGCCAAGAAGACTGTACACGTTCTTCTTTGAACTCTTTTAATGTGTCAAGAACAATACCATTCTCGTCAAGAGCACGGACACGAAGCATATATTCACCTTCTTCGAACATGCCTGATGCAATATTCAATGAAAGTTTACGAGAGGCACGTTTGTTAGTTCCAACCTTAGCTTTTTTAACAACACCAACTTCAGAGAAGTCATCGATGTTGACAAGGGCTATTTCGAATGAGAAAATATCTGGATTATCTTTGGGAGATGGATCCGTTGTAATCGTAAATGAAACCTTTCCCTTTTTGTCCTGTGGAATAGCCAACAGTAAGGAACCTGTATCGGCATCGCGAACCAGTTCCTTTTTGGGATCTTTTCCTGGAACAATGTCAACCATAACCTTTACAGGTTTGCTCTCGTTGTCTTTGTCTATCCAAGGCAGAACTGCATAATTGAATTCTGGATGATTATCGTGAATATTCTCAAAGAGAGATACGGCATCTTCGATATTTTCTGTTGTAGTAAAGAATACCATCAAGTCCTTCTGGACGGTATTTCTAACTAAAGGCAGACTAACGATTCTGTCAGCAGCCGTTAAAGAGAAGTCTGCCATCACAGAAGAGACCTTCTCTAAATTGAGCATGAAACGTCTTCTGATAGAACCTTCATTCTTAATGAGGTCTTTATCAGGAAGCATACCAAAAAGATACAATCCATTACCCCATGCTTCATCAGCATATTGTTTGGTCTCCAAATATAGAAGATAGTTGATGACCGTTGTTCTTGACGGTTTTATCTCCTCAAAAAGGTCTGTCATCTGTTTCCAAAGGTATTCCTTTTCTTCTGGTAATTCATGAATGAGTTTCCACACGAAGGAATCTTGGAGCTCTGCTACAGACAGATTTTGGAAGGTTGCATCACCATAAGAGTCTTCTGCTGATGTACGACTGTTTGACGGAACAAGGATAAGTACCGACTTGTCGGGATTATTACGTAGCTCAATAAGCTTAGTAGCATGAATAAATTCTTCTCCTTTATCCGTTTCTGACAGGATATAAACTTCCATTCCACTGTTCAAAGGACGAAGCAATGGAAGCAAGACACGAAGCTCCTTCATAGCCAGACCAGTAATCTTCATACAATGTCCTGGCTTAGCAGACTTCAACTTAGGTGAATACGCTTCTACAACATGTTGTATGAAACGCTCGTAATATAGTGTTTTAATATTTTCCATTAGTCTTCCAATTTATAACGTGGACGAATCTTTTGAAGGATGCAAGCATCACTCATATCTGTATAAAAACCAATCTGACGAAGTTTATTTTTGAACGCATCCATGTTAACTCTGAATGCTGCATTCATTTCTACATCAGCATCTGCAAAACGTTCTTCTCCAATACCATTGATGATTAGACCGTAACGCTCACGAATAGCCTTCGCTAATTCATCTATTGAGAGAGAACGGGTTTCATAACCGCCATTGCTCTTCTCTTTGAGAACCAACAACTGAACCATCGTTTCAAGCAGTTTACTACCTAATGCACCTCTTCGAGGATGACGCTTAGAACGGCTATCTGCCAGCAACATAGAAGAGCTGTTTTTCATGCAGACAGCATCTACAAAATCATGTATGTACTTGTACTGACTTGCACCCAAATTGGATTTTTCAAGTACATGGACAAACATATCGAAATAGTCTTTCTCAGGGAAGAACTCTAACATTTCGTGGAAGTCGTTTTTATCAAACTCCTTCTCATCACTATTGGGAAGGCTATCCTCTATGTCATTGAGTTCTTTCTCATAGTACTCTCCTTGCTTGTTATTGTCTTCTTTGAGTATGCGGAAAGCTTCATCAACATCGCAACGCTTTCTTTTCTGGATAATATCAACCATGTATGTAGCACGGATGTATTTGCCATAGCTGTTTTCCATTCGCTCAATGTCTTTACAAGCGAATTGCGAAACAATACTGTCAAGATTATCTGTCAAATCAACAACAAGTGACCAGTCATCATCAACGTTTCGAGTACCGGCATCAATCATCTTGGGCAACAGATATACAACTTTCATTGTATAGAGTGCAAGATGAAGACCGCAGAGTATTCTCAGATAGTCGATGAAAACCGCACGTGGAAGTTTTTCTTTGTAAATGAGTAATCGACGAATATCATCTGTAAACAAAGCAGCTTGTTTCTCCAAAAGAGGCTTGGGTATAATATCGACATCCTTATTCATACTCTTGCGCTCACGGAGAGGCTTTGTTATGTGTAGAATGCCTGTGGTATCTACGTCAAGTTCCTCCTGTGTGTTGATTTCGCCAGATGCTTTATCCCAACCTTTGCTTAGATACTTCACCAATCCTTTCATCACTTCGGGATTGCTTTTTAACATGAGATATAATTGGTCTGAAGCACGATAGTCACGACAGTACTTGCTGTTCTGTACGCGGAAGCTCAACAGATGGAGTGGCTTTAAGGTAGATACATGTTCCTTAATCACATTACCACGGTTAACCAATTCGAGTAGTGAACTACGTAGCCAGTCCTCTACACCATCAGGATTATCCTTCACACCATTGATTACACCTTGTTCTTCAAGAGCATTGAGATTGGACTTCAGTGTATCGATAGTATATTCCTTTCTGAATGCCAGCTGGACAGGCTGCCCATCAGCATACATCTTAATAAACAAGTTAGTAAGAACACGATCCAGTCTTACTGACTTGAAGTCAACGTAAAGCAATTCTTTATTCAAGAATGCTACTGTACCTTTTTTTAATTTCAGTATCATAATCGTATTCTTTAAGCGTTTAGAGGTTCAATTACAATATGTTTCTTACCATCGAGTCGAATTACAGTGAACTTCCTGTTGTTCTTCGTGACAAGAATCTCTGTATAAGTTTTGGCTTCTAAGAGGTTCTTGAAAATCTGAAGTTCAATGAATCGGCCTCGTAGGTCATTCACAGAAGGACTGAAACCTGCACGAATGTATTGAAGCATTTCGTAAAGGTCAAGGCTGACTGTCAACTGGATAAACTTATCGGTTTTGTGACGGAAAGTAAGACTATCACTTTCGTATTCGATATATTTAGTCAGATGTTCTGTCTTGTTTACGAATAGCTCAAATTCATCCAATGGGAAACGACGATAGCTCTTTGAAATAGGATCACCCACATTGGAGCTTGCCAAAAGCAGATAACCTTCAGTCAAACGTGCATTGTCGCATCCTTCACTTGCAGAGATGGCGCAAGCCAAATCTTGCATCGTTTCTTTAAGAGCCTTTTCGTCTTCAACTCGAAGTTGCTCCTCGAACATACTTGCATAGCGGTATGGCAAACGTCTGCGGAAATCAAATTTTCCTTCAAAATACTGATGACGCACATAACTCTTATGACGACCAGTTGCCTGCATCCTTATAACATCAGATTTAACCTCATATGCAGGAATAATGACATTGTTTTCGTTAAAGTCATTTAATAAGCTGCGCTTGCGGTCACTAAAAATCAGATAGTCATTAGGACGCTTAGATGTATAATAAAGGTCTCGGTCGTAAGCAGGTAAAGCTACACCAGCAACATCTGTTTCCCTCAGCAATTTAACCAAGCGGTCATTGGAGTCAAGTGATGGGAGCATGAAGTCTTTCGCTGGCCATGCAACTGGAGCTGTCACGTTGAAGTAGTAATACTGCCAATAGTATTCAGGCAACTGTTCAGTCTGAACATACTCCACTAATTGCTTGACCTCATCACATGAGTAGTCTCGTGTTAGCATCCATGCAATCATAGAACGCAAGTCTCTCATGGTGATATGAAGCTCACGTTTATAGACAATAGTTCTTACCAACCATTCCAGTCGATTGATTACTTCATCACCTGCACTGCTGTCTTGGAAGGTATCTACATTATATTTAATATAACAACGGTCTGCAATAGGACATCCCTCACACTTTGACCACAACTCTGGACGGGTCAATTTCTTCACCTGCTGAGCGAGAAGACTTGGAGAATTACCGTCTCTTGCTGTTACAGAACGAAGGTTAAGATTGATGACCATCAGACCTGGGAGAAGTTCTGCATGACCTTCCTGATAGAAATAGTCTTCAATGTTATCTTGGAGTTTTTTCAACTCATTATGAGTGGAGAGGAAGTCAACCAAACGACCTTCGTTGATGGCAATTACTCGTCCTTCTTGTGCCTGAGTGTAGTCACTAAGATTGTTGAAAGGAGATAGGAACTGAGCCAAAACTTCATCGTTTGCTTTTTCATCCTCATCCTGTGAACCATCATAGTTAGATTCGAAGCGTATGCCATTGATATAGAACTGTGAACCATTGTTTGTGTCAAATGATTCTTTATTTGTTCCTTGATCTTCAATTCTATGGATAAATGCAGTCTTACCATCACCAGCATTTCCGGTAATGATAATCAGCTTATACTTCAAATCCTTTATGTCCTGAATGAGTTGCTTGTCAAGTTTTGTCTTGGAATAAGTCAAATCATCAAAGGCATGAGTCTTTGCTCCAGCTCGTGTGCCGCTATTTCCATGGCGACTCTGACTATAGAGAGAATTAATGTAATCGACTGGATTTGCATTGACTGTAGAAGTATTTAAGATAGTTGAAGTGTCCTTCAAGATACCATTGACACCAATCTTCTCCAGTGCTTCGAGCATTTCTTTGGCAGATGTAAATCGCTTATGTCTATCTGTAATGATAGCCTTCATAACAAACTCAGCAATCTCATCTGTCAACTTATCGTTGTAGCTACGAATATCCGTAGGCTGCATGTGTATGTTGGGGCGCATGTTGCTTCCTGGCCATGGATAGGCATGAGCAAGAAGTTCATAGATAGTAATACCCAGTGCAAATGTGTCGGCAGACTTGTCCCAGTCAATCTTATTTCCCGATAAAACAAGGTCTGGAGCCATATATGGGAAGGTTCCACCAAACGACTTGTCATCGGTAGTTGTAGATATATTGAAGTCAATGAGCTTGTAAATTTGACGTTTATGCCACATGATATTACTTGGCTTAATATCTCTGTGATATACAGGAGGATCTTGCTCTTCTTGCATGTAGCGCAAAGCTTTTAAGATTTGGGTTGCCATCTTGTAAACCTCGTCAACAGGAAGACGCAGGTCACCTCTTGTATAATCTTGCAGGTTCTCACCTTCAAGCAGCTCCATCAATGTGTAGAACAGTCCTTGCTGAGTGCGGTCGTTAAACTTAAACTCAACAATGTTGGGGTGGTGGAGAGATTTTAATGCCTCAAATTCATTGATGGCGTTGTCAACAGATGCATCGCGTTCAAAGATTTTGATGGCAAGATATTGCTTCTGCATATCATGCCATACCTTGAACACACGTCCAAATCCCCCTCGACCAAGAATTTCATGAAGGGTCATAGAAGGAGTTACCTTAACTCCTGGCTTCATGTCTTTCAAATATGCTACCTTGGTCTGGCTTGTGGTATTACCTGCTGAATTGACATTTTGAGCTTCAATGGTTTTCTTTTGCTCTTCTTCCATGGAATTATTGATGAACTCAATAAATTCATCAGCCTCTTGCCAACGTTTGAATGGGTCAGCTACGATTGTATGCTTGACTACTTCATCCATCCATTCAGGAAGATCTTTTGATACCTTGCTTGGCATGAGGTCTTCTGTGAGCACTCCTCCTAATGCAGAAGTAAATGTGAGACAACTATCAAAAGGAAGTTTGCCAGTCATCAGCTCATAAAAGATTACTCCAAGAGAGAATATATCACTTCCAGAGCATACATCGCCTTCTAAGAATTCAGGTGCTGTATATGGTGAGTTAATATTAGTATCTTTCTTTACCGTGAAACTGAGGTCAGAGTGTTCGACAAACCATGCCATACCAAAGTTTGCCAAAGCAGCTTTGCCTCCTTCATATACAAAGATATTCTCAGGACACACGTCACGATGATATACCTGTTCCTTATGCGCAGCTTTCAGCGCATTAGCAACATCGAGTATAATGCTGATTTTATCTGTCTGTTTGAAAGTTTTCTGACGGAGTTTGCTTCTGAGAGAACTTTCGTCCTGATAACGGCTTATCTCATAATAGTAAGTCTGCTCCTCATTCATTCTGCAATCAGTCTTGACAATGAATGGAGATGCACCTATCTTGTCTTGGGCAAAGCTGGCATTCTGAACCGTCAACCTCAGTTTATTCAGTTCTTCAGGACTCTTACCAGCAACATCAAGAGGATATTCACGTACTTTATAACGTGCTGTAGCAATGAGCTTGGGAACACACAGATATTCTGTGAACTCTTCCGTCTCTTGAAGAACCTCCTCGATAAGATAGTTGAAGATTTCCTTTCGTTCAGATCTTCTACGTTCAACAGATTGGCCGGAAAGTAAGTCAACAAGTTGTGACTGAATATCCATAATCATTCCAGGAGTACGTCCTACAAGTTCAGGCTTGGTAAGGAAATCTATCAAATCACCGCCCAATGTGAATGTTTGCTTGTAACAATCACAGGTAGGATCTAATCCGAACTTTGACTGCTGGGGATTGCTGAGAGTAATAGCTGTCAGTATCTGGCCAAAACGCCAATCTGGATGCTGGTTCTTTATCTTACTGGCGAGAATACGGCTCTTTAGCCCTGCGGTCTTATGAGGGTTTGCTACCTCTTGACCACTACGGAACCAAGCCCAGTCATCCCCTTCGAGATTACCAGCCCAATCCTTATTCTCAATGTGATAAACAGCATGAGGTGCCACAACAATGCAGTCATATTCCCAATATTTCATTACTCGGTTCTGGCCTGTAATGGCAATATTAAGGTTGGGAATAATAATGTAGTTACTTGGCAACTTTAAGTCGAGGTAGTCCAACAAACGCTGTTCTCCAGCATTTACAGGACCATCGTCGTGTATGGGTTTTCTTATTTGTGCCATATATTATACATGTTTAATGATTATTCGATAATACTTTCTCCAATTTGTCTATAATCCTGTCTGCTCGTTTGTCAATAAACGGCTCGCAAAAATCAAGGAACTCGTTGGCTGCTTTAATAAATGTATCACGAGATATTCCTGGCTCCCAGCTAAAGAGACCTTGGAACACCTGTTTTGGCTTTCCTTCTTCATCGAGGAAGTCTTCAAGCATCAATTCGTGAACAATATGATTGAAGTTTTCTTCTGTGCGGAATGCAGCTACTTCTTTCTTCTTCAGATTGAGAGCATCTAACATCTTCATATTGCACTTCTTGGCACCAATCATCATCTTATAAAACTCTGCAAGGAATACGTCACAATAACCTCGTCCAAGAGGCTTGGTATTACGTATAAGGTTCAGGCCAGATGGAAGAACCATAATGTTACCAATGGTGTGAACCTTCTTGCCGAATCGAACAACTCTTTCACGTAACTCCGCTGGAGCATCGTATGTTTCAAGAGCCTTGTAGTAATCTTCAAAGTTAATACCGAAAATGGTATTTGTGATGTTGATGGTATCTGGCTTGTACTTATGTTTATCCATGCTTTCATAGGTGAAATCTGGATAAGTATCAGCAAAAGCGAGAGTAAGAACGGATTTCATTAGTATGCTATCAAGACCTACCACACTTACGCGCTCGTCACCAAACTCAGTATCTTCCCTCAAAGTATAAAAGTCGAAGTCCTTCAATTTCTTGATGTCACCATCAAGTCTCTCAGCAACAAACTTTTTAAGTTTATTGAGAGCATAGGTATCACAAGCCTTTTCGACTTTTTCCTTTTCAATCTTCTTATGGTACATGTCCATCTCTTCGAAGAAGGATGGTTTGGCGATGTCTGTCTTACGGTACTCGCATCTACCTTTCAGATAACGTTCACGGAAACTCTTGATAAAGAGTCTTCCGCATCCTTCACCTTTGCCTTGTATGCCGTTTGCGTAAATGCATCCCTCACAGACTGTACCACTTACACCTCTATAGGGGAAATTGTCTTCTACGTTGATGAAATCCTTTAGGTCGGCATCATTTGCCAACTTGTGAATCATACTGCTTAGATTGGCTATTGGCCCATCTGTCGGTTCTTCCTGCGCATTTGGATTTACAGGATAATACTCTTCGTCCAATCCAATCGGATGGTGCATCCTCTCTACGAACTCCTTATCAAGAGAACGAGGATGAACCTCCATCTTCATCTTTTCATCGAGACTCTTACGTGCCATCTCAATGAGAGTCGTTTCCTGACCAGTTGCTTCATTTACAAAGTTCATGGCTGTTTCGTCATGTCCAAGGAAGAAAGCTGCTGCTCCAGGAATATGAAGAAGAAATACTTGTTTTACCCCTACCTTCTCATAAACATCCATGACCTTGAAGTAACTGTTGAAATGAAGAGTGCATAGATTCCAGTTCTTTACATTTGGATTTTCCTGACATAACTCAGGAATCTCGCACATCATGGCTGCATGGGCACTTGCAATAAGAAAACGTGTTTTATGAGCTGGCTTCTGTAATTTCGTGGTTACATCGACAAAGAATCCTGCACGAAGCACATCACCAACATGATAGGTGGTGTCCACAATTACTGGAGCATCCGTGTCTCTGTAGAAGAATTGCAATCCCGGTAGTGTCCAGTTGGCAAACTTCTCAAAGAAATCTTTATAGTCTATGCTTACTTTCTTAGGTAGATGTCCACGAGCTGGGTCATAGATGCTGCCATCGAGAGTGATAATATAAGGTTGAGTTCCTATCTCAGCATAGATGCCATCACCTTTCTCCAGCCAATTCGCTCTGTCAAATATCATAGGAAAGATGACATCACCGTTGACATTCGCTACGCCATAGGTGTATCTTGTCTTAGGATTTGTCTTTGACTTACGGATGGTATTACTGAAGAGGAAGAATCCTTTCTGTACCTTGAAGACATCATTGTGCCAATTCTTTAGAACAATACTACCATCAGGGCGAAGAATATTTTTCTTTATCCCTTGTTCTGCCTTATAGAATCCTTCTCCCCATTCTTCAATGTAGGAGTATCTTTCACCAACTTGATTGCCATTCTTGTCTAAAAGGAACCACTGGGCATCCTCATATATTCTGGCAAGTCCGTTGCTATCGTAATCGTATTCAGTTCTTGCCATGGCTATTCCTCCTTCATTTGTTTTGCCATCCACTCAGCATCCACACACATACAGCCTTCTGCTTTCATGCGTGGATCAAGTTCACAGGCAAGTTTGTGCTCATAGTAATTATCCATCGCAAAGCGAATCTGCATGGTTTGCTCCTTCTCTTCGTCATCGTAGAAGAAATAGATTGTGCCATAAGGAAACTCTTCGTTAGGTTCATCGGTCTTAGCAAAGAATAGCTCATAACCTTTTTCTGCAATCTCTGGCATGATGACGTGACTAATCATGTACTTTTGATGCTCAATAGCAACATCATTCAGTCCGTGTTCAAGTATAACAATCTTCTCCTTGAAGCGTTGTAAACCGAACACGGCACGGAATAGGTATTCTTTCTTTAAGCCAACTCCTTCAGGAATCTCCATTGGAGAGTAATCATAATCATCTGGCTTGAAGAAGTCGAAGAATATCATGAATCCATGCGTCATATCATGATAAAGAGTGCCAGCAGGTATGCCTGTCACTTTGCCACAGTGAGGACAGCGGTACATAAACAACTCGTCAGAGAATATCTTTTCTCTGAGCTCAGGGTCTAAGTCCACATTGACCGATGTCCATAGGTCAAACTCGCCTTCTTGATGGCAGTGTGGACATTCTATGTTTTCTTTCCTTAACTGTGACATAAGCGTAATACTATGTTATTTATTCCACTTTGCTATCTCTTCCTCAATCATGGTAATTGCTTTTTCCTCAGCATTAAATGCTTGGTATGTGCAATCCATATATCTTTTAATTGATGTTGATATTTCTACAGATATTTCCTCGGTAGGTGTAACAACAGGTATAGATTCCACATGGAAAGGCTCTATACGTTCTATAACAGAACCATATTTCATAGACTGAATATAGTCAAAAACAAACGGCATCTGTAAATATGTAAATAAATACTCTCGTGTGTAGAGTTTGTCGGTCGATACTAAACGTATAATATCTTGTGAACCTATTGCTTTTTTATCTTCATACTCCTTCGTAATTATTTTAATATTGCCAACAGAACCGGCACAAGTTATTAGAATCTGACCTTCAAATAGAGTCATCTCGTCGATGAATGGTGTCCTTGTTCGAGAAAGATGTTCGCACCGTCTGAAAGGATTATTCAAGAAGATTTCAGACCCTTTTATATATGGTATTCCATCTGCGACATAATTGCGCTTAAAAATACCAGGACGACTAACTTTTGCATTTATGGCACCAATGGTTGAATGAGATAACCGTTCAGTTATTTTCTTCATTGCTAATACTCCATCATTGATTAAAGCTGGAGGATCAAGCCTATGCTGAAGAGAGTTCCATATGTCTTTTGAAGAAACCACTCCTGTCTTGTAATTATTATGGTCATATTGTACATGAATAAAATCTTTAAGGATTTGCTTTGCATCATTAAGTGCCTTAGCAGCTTCCTCACGTAATTTTGCAGACTCTCTGACCAAAACATCTATATTTGATTGTAAATCTGACGGTAATATAGGGATATCTATGTTACCTACAAAATTTGGTTCAATATGTTGTATTACAGCTCCAAATGAACCCTGTGTTAGAAGAGAGTACCCATACTTTGAAGCCAAGAATGCATATAACACTCCTGCTTTAATCTTGTTATTAGGAATAACTCTTATAATATCTTCTGAGCCATATTTTCCTTCGTATAACTTGTTTGACCACGCCGTTAAACCTACTGTACCAGAACGAGTGATCAAAATCCAATCGCTATGAAGTGTCATTTCTTCAATTTCAGGAGTGTATTTTTTGGAAACCAACTTAGTGTTGCTCAAATCACTCAACATGATATTTGCGCCTGTCATAAAAGGAAGAGCGTGATCCTTTTTTGAAACATAAACTCTATTTGCTCTAAGGCCATAAAATATCTTTTCTGTTGCCTCAGACACCTTCATGGTCGAATATGGAGCTTTACTAATATTTCTACGAATAGTGACCCCATCACTTAAATGATAGCCTGCGTCAAATCTATAATTGGCACCACAGACTTCTTTTTTAGAAACAGTATGAGTTATCATAAACAATCCTCTTTGAATTTAAAATAAGCATTAGCAACCTTCGGTAGGTCGTCAGCTAAATGTTTAACTCTTTCCTTCCTCTGTTTAATTAACTCATGCCCATTATCTGTATAGGTTAACCACTTTTTTATATGCTCATATAATATTTCAGCCCCATCATCATCCTTCTCGTAAATTGGTACTCCACGACGATCTTTACCGACTTTTTCAACAATAGCCATGAACACATCATAATCTTCATCCTCAATCGGGGTAAGCATTTCGTCGTCCGTCTTTTTCTGAAGGAAAAGTAAAGAGGCCTGTACACCTACCTGTGGCAAGAATGTTTCTACAGGAAGGTCAATAGAAGCAAGTAGCTTGAAGTGGCGAAGAATCCATAAACGTACACTCTCGGTATTGGGATTGCCAAGAATACCATCAGGTAGTACGATTGCCATCTTACCACCAGGTTTCAAAAAATTGTAGCAAGCTTCTATAAACAAGATCTCAGGAGCCTTGCTTCCCAGTTCGTAGCGTTGTGCTATCTCTTGGTCAACTTCAACTTTAGTTCCAAATGGGGGATTTGTAAACACCATATCGAACTTGCCCTGTGCATTGTTGGCTGGAGTTTCAAAATGGAAGTCCTTATCTGCGCTATGGAGAATACTTTCGTTAACTGCTTCAGCAATTAAAGGAACATCAGGCTTGCTACCAAACGGATATTCAAGTGAATTGATGTTGTAGATGTTTGAATGTCCATCACCTGCCATTACCATGTTCATTCGAGCAGCTTTCTTCAGGTCTGGGTCAAAATCAAAACCGAAAATCATCTTTTCTGCATATTCACGTACAGCATCATCTACCTCCGGAGAGTTATATTTAGCTTCAAGACGAACATCATCAAGGTCAGGATATAGATTCTTAGCAATCTTACGACGAACATGATCAAGCACCATTACGAGGAAACCACCAGAACCGCAAGCAGGGTCGAGTACACGGCAATTCTGGTCTGGGTCGAGCATTTCAACCATGCACTTGATAATATTACGTGGAGTAAAGAACTGACCAGCTTCCTGCTTCAAGGTGTTACTTACGATAGTCTCGTATGCAGTACCTTTTACATCAACGGTAGCATCGAGGAATGAGTATTTCGCAAGTTCGGATGCAACAAAAGCAAGACCACGGTTTGAGAGCATAATTTGTTCGTTGCCGTCAAAGACATCCTTGAATATATTGCTTTCCTTCAAGTCCTCGAATAGTCCTTTGATTCGTTCTGCAACTGCTGCTTGTCCTTTTTCTGTGTTTTGCTCCTTAACACCAACCCAGAAACGACGGCGGTAACTGATACCCTGTTTGGCATCAGAGAATCTACGTTTCTCATCATAAAGCTTACAGAAAATAAGGTTGAGAAGTTCCCAGAATGCAGTCTTCTTCATTCCCTCATTTCCATAAATGTAATCATGACAACGCTTGAACGTTTTTACCAAAGACTCGTTAGCTGGTTTACGAGGCATGGCGCGTTCACCTTGTGCTTCAAGGTCATCAAGAGTCTGTCCTTCAGCAGGGAAATCTGAGATAGC
>JAEEGF010113390.1_pt1 | contig 20105 bp, 18 predicted proteins | sample 9134171 | NCBI WGS metagenome assembly JAEEGF01 (sample SAMN16246542, study PRJNA631951) | gut metagenome | biome: gut microbiome; feature: rumen; material: AP-attached | host: Bos | place: Iran: Karaj | collected 2018-10
CGAGGCGGCCGCTTGATGCCAGAACTTTTTTACATGAAAATGCCCCAAGAAATACCACGGCTAAAATTATAACAACAGAAAACTTTAAAGATAATCTTTTCATATAGCATCTCCTTTCGCGGAGAAACAAATAGTCACTTCTTCTTATCCATAAAGAATGACTCGCCCGTTACTGCGGCAGAAGCATTTTTATAATACTGCGAAACCGCAGAGTTACTCTTGTTGAAGGTCTTTATCCTGTTTCTTGAAGTCTTAAGAAAAAGATCCACTTTCTCTTTGTTGCGACGCTCTGTAGCCTCAAGCTTAACGCCGACTTCAGTAACTTTGCCTATAAGCTCCTGCAAAGCAAGGATCTGCTCTTTATGCGAAGCAGGGTCTTTCTTCATCTCTTCTTTGATATTTTCATACATCTTCTCAAAGCCCTCATCAAGTTTTGTAAGCTCCTCGATAAGAACCGCCTTTTTATCTACAATGCCTGTAAAAGCCACATCATCAAGCTCATCTGCTTTTAAAAGCTCGGCCTGATCTTCCGTAAACTCTAAAAGTTTATTTAGAACCCCCAGTTTTTTCTCAAGTGAGATCTGCATTGCCTCTATGTAAACCATATATACCTCCGTGATGCCGATAAAATCTTGTCTTTTCGGCTTAAATGCTGTTACTGAAATTATAACGAAAAGGGATTGCTCTCGCAACCCCTTCCCAGACTATAAAATGAATTTCTTTAAGCTGTCTTTGCTGTCTTCATAACTTCTTTCCAAACATCTCTGATCTCGCGAAGATACTCCAGTCCGTCTTTAAGAAGTTCAGGATCTTTCTTTATATTTGCTCTTACGAGTCTGTCATAGATCACTGCGTAAATGTTCTCGAAGTCTTCCGCCACCGGATATTTGTGATCAAGAGTAGCTCTGAGCTCCTCTATGATCCTTTCTGCCTTCATTATATTAGTATGTGTTTTCATTATGTCCTTTTCTTCCATGCCTATAAGTGCGATATTACAGAACTTGATAGCTCCTTCATAAAGCATAAGTGTAAGTTCGGCGGGGGATGCTGTGTTTATCTTGTTGTTCTTATAAGCCATTGCAGCATTTGTCATAGAAAAGTTCTCCCTTCGATATCATCGTATATTCTTTTTAAGACTAATTAGTACTCATTCCCAGTAAGCCTGCAAGCTGATTCTGCTTGCTCTGAAGCTCTGACATAGCTTTTTCCATCTGTGAGAACTGCTTATAATAACGCTCTTCGATGGTAGCCAGTTTGTCTTCCATGTCACTGTACTGTTTTTCGTACTGAGACTGAAGTTTGTTAAGCTCTTTATCGTTATAGAAAGTAAGTGCACTTGAAATAGAACTTCCGGCCATCTTCTTTTGCATAGTGCTGTAAAGATTACCGAAGATCTTTGTAAGTGATTCAACCGCCTTATCAGGATCTTCCTCAAAAGCCTTTGTAAGCTTGTCTTCGTATGTGCTGTATATAGCGTCAGATGAATCACCGTAAATGTGGAACTTGCCCTGCTCGGTGTAATCCATAGAAGTGGTTATACCAAACTGCATAAGGGATGTCTTTGTTCCGTCATCAAGCTCTATGCTGCTTATAAGGGCTGTTCTCATGCTTGATACAAGATTGGTAAGAGTGGAATCACGTCTAAGGAGCGAATCCTTGATCTTATCTTCCCACTTCTTAACATCTTCTTCTGTCATAGCCTCTTTTTCTTCGGAAGTAAGAGGTTCATATCCTTTAGCCGAGTCAGCATTAAGAGCTTTGTTAAGTTCGTCGATAAGGCCGTTGTACTCTTTAAAGAAGTCTTTGACCATATCAAGAACGCCTGATGCATCATTTTCAACGGAAAGTGAAACGGTTTCTGCTGCAGCTGTGCCGTAGCCTTCGGTAATATTCTTTAATGTAAGATTAAGACCGTTTATGTTAACCGAGTTTGTGCTGCTTGTAAACTCTGCTCCGTTGTATTTGTAGATGGCATCCTGTGCATCAACCACGGTAGCACCTTCGCCAAGTCCGAGATTATCAAGACCTGCTGCTGAAGTGGTGCTAAGTGTAAATGCATTTTCAAGACCTGAATCCTTAGAAGAGATAAAGAATCTTGATACGCCGTTGTCAAAGTTTGCATTGACGCCGGCTTCTTTAAGTTTATCAACAAAGTCAGATACTTTCATATCTGCTGTGATATCGATAGTCTTGGCTTCTCCGGTATTTGTAAAGTTAACTGTAACAGTGTTACCCTCTACAAAACCAAGCTCTGACATACTTGTAGTGCTTGTAACATCGCCGTGAAGAGCATCACCCTTAAGGGACGCACCTGTCATGTACTGGCTTGAAGCAAGCTGCTTAATCTGAATGTTGTGGGTTCCGTTTGAAAGTTTGGAGCTGCCTGTTGCGGTAACTTTTGCTTCGTTGGAAGAAGCAACTTTCTTTGACATATAAGAACCCTGGAAACGCATCTTTGAAAGTTTGTCTGTATAGAAAGAATAGATCTTTGAGTTAAGATCTTTCCATTTCTCCTGCTTCCATTCATTCTTGATCTTTTTATTGTCGATCTTGGTGAGCTTCATCTTCTGAGCGCTCATAAGCTCTTTTACCATAGCCTCGGTATCAAGACCGGATGCGATACCCGATAATCTGATAGGCATAAGATTACCTCCTCTCGTCTACGAGGATTCCTGCAAGCTCATACATTTTTTCAACCATTTTAAGTGTCTCTTCAGCAGGGATCTCCCTGATAACTTCCTTGGTCTCGGAGTCGATTACCTTGATAGCGATCCTGTTGATCTCTTCGTTGTAAGAAAACTCGCAATTTGTACGACCGGAATGCTTTATCTGTGAGTTGGCATGAGAAATAGCAGCCTTAAGCTTTCTAGCTCTTTCTGCCTCCTGCTCAGGACTTCCCGATTCTTCATTATTTGCAGAAATATTTGTAGCCTGTACAGGCTGCGCATCTGCATAATCTGTAACCCCGGCAGTAGTCTGTCTAGACTCTACCTTTCTAACATTAGCGTCCTGACTGCCCCTGTTGATCTGAGGGGTAGACGCTGCAACTGCTGCACGCTTTATGGATTCAAGTGCCATCTTTAACTACCTCCTTGCATTAGCTTCTTGAATGTGATCAAAATCCGTTTTGATCCAAACTACTTTACCTATCTCCTATATCGGCTTGTTTTTATGAAAACTTTAGTACTATTTGAAAAGGTCACCAAGAGCAGCACCTGAAGGCACATTACTTTCAGCTGCTTTCTTATTCTCATCCTGAACATCCACAAAAATCTCTTTTCTTAAAATGTGGACATTCTTTGGAGCGCTTATTCCAAGCTTAACCTGCTCTCCCTTAACTTCGAGCACGGTTATCTCAATGTCGTTACCGATCATTATACTTTCATTTACTTTTCTTGAAAGGGCCAGCATATTATATCTCCCCCTTCTCTTTTTTCATTTTCTGTACCGACTCGTATACGTTAAATCTTACAGGGTATTCATCCCCTTCGGTAACTATCTGAACGCCTTTATTATTCTTAAGATTGATAATAAAAGGAGCTCGAAGGTTACATGTGGTCTGCTTAACGTCTGCAGGTACGGTTATGGTATTCATAACGATGAGATCTTCGTCTTTAAAATCCCCAAGACACTCAAGATAGTCATCGTTTACCACCGGATTGTAATCAGGTACCAGTACGAAAGGATTTACAATAGGGATAGCCACGTTAACTTCGTCAAGTGACTGAAGCCAGTTGATGGTGGAATCCTGCTTTTCTTCCTCATCGTAAAGGATAGCCCAGCGCTTGTAATCTTCAAAGCCAAGTATACCTTCATCAAAAGTAAGCACCTTTGAATCGTCAAGGTTTACCTCACCAAAGAACTTTGTTTTTGTAAGCATATACATCTTTCCTCCTTGAAATATGATATTTACGTTACTAACGGATAAAATCCATAAGTGTATTCTGAACCACCTGAGAAGTTGCCTTAAGGCTGGCGTTGTAGATAACCTCCTGGGAGTTAAATCGCACGATGGTATCAACAAGATCCGCATCCTCGTTATTTGAAAGCAATTCCTCAAATTCGTTCTGTTGTGTCGAAAGTCTGTCTTCGGTAAGATTAAGTCTTACCATGCGGCTGCCCATATCAGCTACCGCTATATTCATAGTTTCCTGTACTCCTGTGATAAAGTCAAGAGCTTTTTCAAAAGTCTTCTGGATCTTGCTGTTTGCAAGGTCAAGCTGAAGGGTAAGCTGCTTTTTTAGATCGTTAAGAGCCTTTATGTCTTCCTCATCCTCAGCTACCGCAAGCTTCTTTTCTACAGAAGCAAGATAATTTTCAATAGGTTTTACTCTTCCGATAGCCTCTTCTATATCGCCTACCTCACGGCCTATAGCGTGGGTAATGGAATCAGAACCCTGCGTGTTGATGGTAAGCTTCTGGTTAAAACTTACCTCGTACTGGATCTGCTGATCTTCCTTTACATACTCTATAACCTCGTCGGTAAGCTCTGTGTGGTCTGTATTGTATTTGGTAGCCGTGCAGTTAAAATAGTGCTGCGGCATAAGGTCATTTTTTGCAAATTCTGATTTATAATAGCTTACGTTTATAGACTTGCTCTTCATAAGGGCGTCATAAACCTCATTTGAAAGGACTATCTCCCCGGTACCTGCTATAAAGTTTGCCCTTCCTTCTTCAGGAAGATAAGCATCTTTATTGGTACTTACAAAAAGAGTATCGTCTGAATCTGTAGCATCTGAAGACTCAAAATTAAGATCTATCTGCTGCTCCTCGCCGTCTTCATCTATATAGGTGATAACCGGCATAAACTCGTCTGTGGGAGCATCAAGCTTATCGTATGCAAGTCTTATCCTGTGTACTTCTTTAAGCTCGGGAGGAGTAGAAAAATCGTTGTCTCCGCCTGCTTCGAAAGCGTCGTCTGTGTAGGCATTTACAAGCTTTTCTGTGGTAACCACGTCTTTTACAAAGGAAAGGGACTCAGTGATCTTAAACTGGGTGCTGTTATCGTCTTCAAGGTAAGCAAGAGGAGTATCCGTCTTAAAACCTGTAAAGATGTAGCGTCCTGCGTATGTGGAGTTGCCCTCCTGATATATCTGGTCCTTGTACTGTATAAGAGTCTGCAGGATACTGTTGCGGTCCTCTGCATTAAGAGTATCCTGGGAGCCCTGGTCGCAAAGGGTATGCATTGATGTAAGAAGGGAGTTTACCTGATTAAGGGCGCTCTCTGTAACCTCCATCCAGCTCTTTGCGTCAGGAATATTCTTTTCGTAATACTGATTTAATTCTGTAAGGTTGTTACGAAGCTTAAGGGCACGTACCGCGATGATAGGGTCATCGGAAGGCCTTTGTATCTTCTTGCCTGTGTTGTACTGCTCTTCAAGTTTGGTAAGGTTAACCTTATTTCTGTTAATGTTGGCAAGGGAGTTGTTTGTCATTATCCTGTTGGTAATTCGCATTGTTTGCCCTCCTTAGTATGTATGTCCGTATACGAATTGCTGCGCTGCTTTGCAGCTCGCGCAATTCGTGCACGCCATTCGCAAATCGCTCCGCTTCGCGTAGCTTTTTTGCTCATGACGCTTGCTTCGGGAGCAAATCAATTTGCAAGTAAACTTGCATTGATTTGTTCCTCTCGCTTATACGGCCATCTCATTGATTAGTTTATCAAATACTTCGTCCATTACGGAAATTACTTTTGCGGAAAGGTTGTAAGCTGTCTGGAATCTTATAAGGTCCATTGCTTCCTCATCCGTATCTACTCCGGAAATGGAGATCCTCTCGTTATCTACTGTTGCAACTATGTCTTTCTGGCTGCGCTCAAAGGTCTTTGCCTTATCTGTATCGATACCCACATCTGAAACAAGGGTCTGGAAAAAGCTTTCCGGCTTGCCCTGCTTAAACATGGTAACTTTATCTTTAAGATCTATGAGTTTGTGCCATACATTTGAATCTTCAACACCTGCGATAATGTGGTCTGCGCAAGCGATCATGCGCTCATCTGAAAGAAGCGCTTTATTTACGGTAAAGTTACCTGCCGTAACCTTGTAGTAGCTTTGATCGTCAGATGTAAAGCCCGGTGCTCTTTCTTCGATGCCGGCCTCATCATCTGCTTCCTGTCCGAGCTCGTCTATAAATACGTAAGCCTCTCCGGTAACAGGATGATTTGCGCCAAAGAAATCGATACCCTTATTGCCGTCAAGATCTTCGCCGGTTTTGTGGATAGCGTTAAATTCTTTTGCGAAGGTTCTTACGAACTCATTCATCATCGAAAGGTAATAAGGAAGTCCCTTATAATCGATAAGGTGGCCGATGCGGGCATTTGGAACCTCTGTATCGTAAGTATTTGTTACAAGAGGCTTGCTCTCATCAAGCTGAAATTTGTATGAATACTGTCCGTTTTCATCGATATCTACCGAAAAGCTCTTGTATTCGTACTCCTGGTTTCCTATAACGATCTTGCCGTTTTCAGGAATATTAAGCTTTCTTATGTCGTTGCAGTTTGTCATAGTCATGGTAACTTCGGTATCGCCCTCGCTTGCGGTTATAAAGCCGTTAAGAGCGTCCTCATTGTTACCGTCACGGACTTCTATAAGAGAAGCAAGCTTGCCACCGATGGTGTTGCCGTACATCTCAAAGTTCTGTCCGTCGCTCCAGGTAATGTCGTAAAGTCCGTCAACATCGTTAAGGTTTGCTTTAATATCTCTTGGCACAAGCTCAAGAGAAGAACTTGCGTAGTTATTTACAAGATATCTTCCGTTTATCTTAACCGTATATGCGGTAAGGTTAACGCTGGTCTGGTCAGCTTTCATTCCGATATCTTCTTCTTTAACCTGGATATCGGCAAGTTCTGAAAGCTCATCTATAAGTTTGTTTCTCTCGTCGCGAAGGTCATTTGCTTTTGTACCCTTAACTTCGATGGTGTTGATCTGCTTTGTAAGTGTAGCGATCTGTGTTCCGATGGAATTGATACGGTCAACACAGTTCTTTATCTCGAAGTTGACTTCTTCCTGAATCTTGCGAAGATTGGTACTAAGTGAATTAAAATACTCCGTAAAAGCAAGGGAGTAGTTAAGCACCTGACGCCTTGCAGACTGGCTACTTGGGTCTTTTGCAAGCTCTTCAAATGTGGTATACATGCTTGCAAAGTTTGTTGAAAATCCTTCGCCGTCCTCTTCGTTAAAGTAGTCTTCTATTTCGTTCATGTAATAGCTCTTGCCGGCATACTCGCCGTAAAGAGTATTGGCATCTCTGTATTTAACATCGTAGTAGGTATCTCTCTTTTGATCTACGCCGGTTCCGATAACACCGGTACCTACCATACCGTAGCTTGAGCTGATGGAAATTGCCTTTCCTGCCTTGCGGCCAAGGTACTGACGTGAATAGCCTTCAGTCTCAGCATTTGTGATATTGTGTGCGGTTGTATTTAATGCGTTCTGGTAGATTGAAAGTCCGGTATAACCGATATCAAGTCCAAAAAATGTTGATGGCATTAAGTATTCACCTCCGTAAGGTTAGCAATTAGTGGTTTCCAAGTACCGTAACCACATGTTCAAGCATCTCGTCGATAACTGTTATGTATCTTGAAGAAGCATTGTAGGCATTCTGGAATTTGATAAGGTAGGTAAGCTCCTCATCACTTGAAACGCCCATAACATCCTGTCTCTGGGAGTCGATTCCTGTAGCTGTGGTTGCCTGGTTTTCTGAGATAGCCTTAAGTGTCTGGCCTGTATTGGCAAAAGAAGAAACAAAGGCTGTGTAGTAGCTCATGAAATTGTTCTGCGTAAGTGTGTCAGGCCCTAAAGTTGCAAAAGGCTCTTCAAAGGCGTCGCAAAGCTTGTTTGCGATATCCATGGTGTAATCGCCGGTGTTGCCCTGCTTGCTAAGCGGCAGCTTTGAAAGGTTATCTCTTACCGCAGGGTTTACTTCAACTTCACCTATTGAAAATACGGTGTACCAGTCGTTTTTATCTTCTGCGTTGTAGATCCAAAGCTTGTTGTCTTTTTCGTCTATTACTTTTTCATATCTTGGAACCGACTTTCTTGCAAAAAGCCCTTCGCCAAGAGTAGACTCGGTGTCCATTCCCACAGGAGCATTCTTAAAATCGAAAATGGTAACTGTGTACATTCCGGTCTCGCGGCCGTTAAGATCTGTACTTGCCTTTGCGTAAGGCTCAAGGTCTGCCTGCGTAAAGGAAGGGATCTCATCGTCCTCAAGGATACGGCCTGTTCTGTCTCTCCACACGATATCCGTATTATCTGACCATGTGGCTGTTATATTTGGACAGAGGATGTCGTTAAGAATTGTTGTAACTCCGTGTATAAGCTGATCAAACTGTGCCTGTGTATGAATGATGACCGACTGACTTGTTGTATCATTATAATCGTCAACTGCAATATTAAACTTAACCATGTCGGCTTCATATGCAGGGTCTGCTTCGCCCTCATTGTAATCAGCAGGGTCCGGAGCAACCGGTATATCAAAATAGGTTCCAATGCGATCTCCTCTTGAAAGAAGAAGGCCTTTAAGAAAACCTATATCAGTATTCGCATCTGCTGTGCAAGGCTTATCAAAGTTAAAAACATCTTCACCGTCTTCGCCCCATACAGGGATATAAACCTTTGCATCGTTGTCGGCTTCTCTTACAGCCATTTCCTGAATACCGAAATCTCTTACAAACTGAACGCCTTCTACATTAACGGTAACAATGCCGTCTGCATATTCGTGGTAAGAGATCTTGCAAAGCTTACCGAGTTCATCAAGGAGTGCGTTACGCTGATCTCTGTAATCGTTTGCATTTTCAGGACCGGTCTCGATAGCACGGATCTTTGTGTTAAGACTGTGTATCTCGTAGCCGATGTCATTTATTCTTTTTACAGTATTAAGTACCTGAGTATTAAGATTTGACTGAAAGTCCTTCAGCTGGCTGTAAATGTTACCCGAACGCTCAAGGAAAGAGGTTGCGGTCTGGATAACAGAAGCTCTTGTAACTATGCTCTCAGGCTCTTTACTAAGTTCCTCGATACTTGTCCAGAACTTTTCAAGGCTCTCCTGGAAGCGTACGCCCTCAAGCTCGCCAAAAAGCGATTCGATCTCTGAAATGGCGTTGTACTGTGCTTCGTAAAAACCCTGTCTGCCGAATTCCTTTCTATAAGAAGAATCGAGAAACTGCTCGCGGATCTGTCTGATGGCAGCTATCTCGGTTCCAAGACCAATCTGATTGGTTCCTGCGCTATAATAACCGTAGTTATTATATGTCATGTCCTGCTGGATGATCTGCTGTCTGACAAAGCCGTCAGTATCACTATTTACGATGTTGTGTGATGTTGTGTTAAGAGAGTTATGGCTTGCTCTAAGGCCCATTACTCCAACACCAAAGCTTGTGAAAAGTCCACTCATGGAAATACCTCTTCTCGCTTATTGCTTCGCATCAAACATCCTTGTATTACTGAAGCCTTGCGTATCATTCTCTGCAGCACTCTTGCTGTACTGAGCTGTATCAGGGCCCATCCATGTGCTCTTGATATAGTTCAGGTTGAATTCTATCATTTCAAGACTCTGATTGATCAGGTCTTTATTTCGATTGTTGAGGCTGACCATACGGTCGGTGGTTCGCTTAAGGGTATCGTGCAGCTCACGTAGTTGCTGCTGTTCCTTTGGCTGCCCTTTAAGCGCCTCTATTAAGTTTTTAAAGTTTAATTTTTCAGGTTTAACCCCAAGCACCGTGCCTATATTAATAATGACCTCGGCCCTCTGCTTCTCAAGCACACCGATACGGTTTACAAGTGCCTGCTCTTCCTCGGTAAGCTTTTGCAAAGATTCCAGGTCATTAGCAACGATGATCTGAGTTTTGCGCTCTGCAAGGGGGATCATCTTCTCGTAAAGAGAATTCTCCTCACTAAGAACGCTAACCAGGTTTTCTATAAGACTGGCCAATTGCTATTCCACCTTTTTATTATTTGGGATAGTTCTAGAAGCGGTTAACTATTTTTTCTGCGATATCTCTTGCAGATACTGAATATGTTCCTGCTTCCATCTGTGCCTTTATCTGAGCTACTTTGTCTTCTCTTACGTCGCTTGCAGATGCAACGGCACTTTTAGCTACCTGAAGATCTTTTCCTGCTCTTGAAAGTTCAAGTTTGTCAGAAAAAGAAGCTTTTTCTGTAGCGTTAGCTTTCTTTGGCTTACTTGCCTGATAAAGCTGAGTCACTTTGTTAAACGGATCAATTCTCATATGTTTCACTCCTTGTAACTTAGTCATCCTTGACTTAAATGCTGTCTCCTAAGTTCCTGTCATCATATTTATCGGAAACGTGTATATAAAACTTTAGCATTTCTTTGACTAATTTTGTGTAAAAAGTAAAATTATTTTGTGAAAAGAAAAAAGGCAACCTCTTTTAAGGTTACCTTTTGGTTACGTATGTAAGTATTAATCTTCTTTATCTTCTCTGATCTCATTTGCAATAGCAGCCGCAGCACCTGATACTGCGCCGATGGTACCTGCTATGGCACCTATTATAACAAGAAAGATAAGAACCGCTAAAAAAATCGCAAACTCCATATAATGACCACCTTTCAGTGAAAATAAACTTTTTATCCACTGATGATTATAGCACTATAGATTGCTGAAATCAAGGGTAGCAAAGTAATCTTCAGGTGTCTCGGCTCTTCGTATCTTCTTTACGGAGCCGTCCACGCAAAGCAGAAGCTCTGCGCTCTTAAGCTTGCCGTTATAATTATAACCCATAGAAAAACCGTGGGCGCCGGTATCGTGGATAATGAGGTAATCGCCTTTGTCAATCTTAGGAAGCATGCGGTCGATGGCGAACTTATCGTTGTTCTCGCAAAGAGAACCTGTTACGTCGTATTTGTGATCGCATGGCTCATTTTCTTTTCCGGCTACGGTAATGTGGTGGTAAGCGCCGTACATAGCAGGGCGCATAAGGTTTACCGCACAGGCATCAAGTCCGATATATTCTTTATAGGTATGCTTCTCATGGATAGCCTTTGCTACAAGGCAGCCGTAAGGAGCAAGCATAAATCTGCCAAGCTCTGTGTAGATAGCCACATCTCCCATTCCCGCAGGAACAAGCACCTCATCAAAGGCTTTGTGTACGCCCGCACCGATTACTGCGATGTCGTTTGGCTCGTCAGTTGGCTTATAAGGGATACCGATACCGCCCGAAAGGTTTACAAATGTGATATTTGCACCGGTCTTTTCGCGAAGCTCTACAGCAAGCTCAAAAAGCTGACGGGCAAGAGTAGGGTAATACTCGTTTGTCATAGTGCTTGAAGCAAGGAAAGCGTGGATACCGAACTCTTTAACGCCGTATCCCATAAGCTTCTTCATGCCCTCTATCATCTGATCGTGGGTAAAACCGTACTTGGCATCACCCGGGTTATCCATAATAGAGTTGCTGATCTGAAAATATCCGCCCGGATTATAACGAAGGCTGATCTTTTCAGGGATTCCCGCAACCTCTTTTAAAAAGTCGATATGAGTAAAGTCGTCAAGATTGATAATAGCACCAAGCTTTCTTGCAAGAACGAACTCCTCTGCAGGGGTAACGTTACTTGAAAACATGATCTCTTCGCCTGTGATGCCTGTTTTTTCAGAAAGCATAAGCTCTGTAAGAGAGGAACAGTCTGTACCGATGCCCTCTTCTTTTAATATCTTAAGAATATACGGGTTTGGTGTAGCCTTGACCGCAAAGTACTCTTTATAACCCTTGTTCCAGGAAAAAGCAGCCTTAACCCTTCTTGCATTTTCCCTGATGCCCTTTTCATCGTAAAGATGGAAAGGGGTAGGATAGGTTTTCACCATTTCCTCTATCTGCGCCTTTGTTACAAAAGTTTTTTTCTCCATTAAAATACTCTCCCTCATCTTAATGTTCTTTATATTGCATTATTGTATACATGTATTTTGGTTTTGTCAAGATGAAATAAAATAATAGGGCACAGACATCGTCTATGCCCCATTTTTTATTTCATCTTTTGTCCTTTACCGGCTCTTCCCTGAAGCTTTAATTTCTTGATATTTACAGGTTTTTCTTTATAAATGATCTCTTCTGCCTCGTATGGAAGTGCTCCTGCGTATACAACGCTGTCTCCCGCAGCAAGGTTTATACCCTTTACGCCGCGGCTTGTCTTTTTAAGCTCAGATACTTCTCCAAGGTTGTAAAGAAGACCCATGCCGTTTTTGGTGTACATAACAACCTTACGGTTGCCTGTTATGGCATCCATAGCCGAAAGCTGTGTAATACCTACTACCGCATCATCTGCGTCAAGCTTGGTTGCTGCTATGGTTCCTCTGTTTGTCTCAAATTCAGCACCCGAGACAAGCTTTACATAGCCCTTCTTTGTAGCAAAGAAAAGCTGGGATTCAAATAGATCTTCAAAACTTGTATAAAAGACTATCTCCTCTTTACCTACTTTACAAAGGTTGTGTACAAGCACTCCCTTATCTTTAACCTTGCCGCGCGGTATGCTCATACCCTTAAGCTGGTGCATATTGCCCTCAGCGGTAAACAGGCACAGCTTGTCTGTATTTTTCATGCAGATAATATGTGTAAATTCTGCAAGGTTTTCCTGTGAAACCTTTAAGAATGCCGCCTCGTCCATAGACTTGGTGTAGCCAAACTTATCTATAAGTACGTAAATATTCTCTTCTTTTATATCTTCTACATAGCCCTTTGAAACTTCCACATTTGCAAGCTCGGTACGTCTCTCTCTTGCAAAAAGTTTCTTAAACTCGCGAAGTCTGCCCTTTATAACCTTGCGAAGCTCTTTCTCGTCTGAAAGAACAAGGTTGTAAAAGTCGATGTTTTTATGTAAGTTTTCATCTTCCTCATGAAGCTTTGCGATCTCAAGTCCGATGAGCTTGCTAAGCTGCATGCTAAGGATAGCGTCTGCCTGACGCTCTGTAAAATCAAGCTTTGAAGCAGCCTTTTTACTTGCTTCGCTCTTAAACTTAATATCTGTGATATCGCCCTTTGTAAGACATGCCTTAGCCTGCTTTACTGAAGAACTTCCGCGAAGGATCTCTATGATAAGATCTATTATATCTGTTGCTTTTATAAGACCGCTTACGATCTCAAGGCGGTCCTGCGCTTTCTTAAGTAAATGCTGGTGTTCTTTTGTATAAAGCTCTACCTGGAACTTGTTAAATTCCTGAAGCAGCCTTATAAGAGGAAATGTAATAGGCTGCTGATCAAGGATAGCAAGCATATTTACAGAATATGTGTCTTCAAGGCCGGTCTTTTTGTATAAACCGTTAAGAAGATTTTCCACATCTCTGTCTTTCTTTACCTCGATGACGATTCTTATACCCTCTTTTGAAGACTCATCGCGAACATCATATATCTCATCAAAAACCTTTTCCTTCATAAGATCTACAATGCTTTCAACAAGCTTTGTCTTGTTGCCGGAAGCTGTATAAGGGATCTCTGTAACCACAAGGTTTGTACGGCCCGCTTCACCTTTTTCCACTTCTACCTTGGCGCGAACTTTAAGCTTTCCCTCGCCTGTTTCGTAAATGCTTCTTATCTCGTCTGCATTTATGATGATGCCCCCTGTAGGAAAATCAGGGCCGGGGATTATCTCCATAAGCTTATCTAAGGAAATATCAGGCTTATCCATAACGGCGATTGCCGCATCTATGGCCTCGCCTGCGTTATGAGGCGGCATATTTGTAGCCATACCTACCGCGATACCTGTGGTACCGTTTATAAGAAGGTTCGGGATAACCGCAGGAAGAACCTTTGGCTCCTTTTCGCTCTCATCAAAGTTTGGTACAAAGTCTACAAGGTCTTTGTCCATATTGCCAAGGAGCATAACGGCGCCGTTACTAAGCCTTGCTTCTGTATAACGCATGGCCGCTGCCTCATCACCGTCTACAGAACCAAAGTTTCCGTGTCCGTCGATAAGAGGCACGTTAAGGGACCAATCCTCTGACATGTGGCAAAGAGCCTCGTAAATAGAGGAATCACCGTGCGGATGATATTTACCCATGGTATCACCCACAATACGGGCGCTCTTTCTGTGAGGCTTGTCAGGATCAAGCTTAAGCTCGTTCATGGCATAAAGGATACGCCTCTGAACAGGCTTAAGGCCATCGCGCACATCGGGAAGCGCTCTGTCTACGATAACGCTTACCGCATAGTCTCTGAAGGAGTTTCGCATCTCCTCGGAAAAATCTATAAATATAAACTGTTTTTCGTTTGCTGTTGTCTTTTTAGCCATCTTTTTGCTTCCTCCTAACCTTATACATCAAGCTTTGCGTACTTAGCTTCTTCCATGATAAATTCACGGCGAGGAGGTACATTGGTGCCCATAAGAAGCGCTGTAACTTCGTCTGCATCTACGGTATCGGAGATATCGATACGTGCAAGTGTACGCTGCGCAGGGTCAAGAGTGGTCTCCCAAAGCTGCTCTGCGTCCATCTCGCCAAGACCTTTGTAGCGCTGCAGGCTGATTATCTTATGAGTCGGATCTTTTCTAAACTGCTCAAGTTCAAAGTCGTTAAAGATATATTCGCTCTTTTTCTTCTTTGTCTTGCCTGTAAGGTCTTCGTACTCAGCCTTATAAAGAGGCGGAAGCCCTCTGTATACCTTACCTTCTTTTATAAGCTCCGGCATATATCTGTAGAAAAATGTAAGCAGGAGGGTTGAAATGTGGGCTCCGTCCACATCCGCATCGGTAAGGATTATTATCTTATCGTACCTTAATTTCTTTATATCAAAATCTTCGCCAATGCCGCATCCAAAAGAAGCGATCATGGCCTTTATCTCGTTATTTAGAAGGATCTTCTCAAGCGGCGCCTTTTCTACGTTAAGGATCTTTCCGCGAAGAGGAAGCACTGCCTGAGTAGCTCTGTTTCTTGCGGTCTTAACGGTACCGCCCGCTGAATTACCCTCGACTATGTAGATCTCGCACTCTTCAGGCTTCTTGCTTGAACACTGTGCTACCTTACTCTTAACATCTGTGTCGTTAAGGCTCTTTAATACCTGGTTTCTGGCTTTATCTGAGGCCTTACGGGCGTTGTAGCTCTTTAAAGAATTTTCAAGGATACTCTTTATTATCTCTACGTTTTTATCAAGATAAAGAGTTACTTCCTGGGTAAATACGTCCTCTACCGCAGTCTTGGCGTCAGTGTTGCCAAGTTTTGTCTTTGTCTGGCCTTCAAACTGAGGGTCAGGGTGTTTTATGGAAATAATGGCAGAAAGGCCGTTTCTTATGTCCTTTCCGTCAAGGTTGTCGTCTTTGTCTTTAAGGTAGCCAAGGTCTCTTGCGTACTGGTTCATAACTCTTGTAAGGCCCGATTTAAAGCCTGTTACAAGGGTTCCGCCATCTACTACGTTAATACGGTTACAGTAGGAGTTGATCTGCTCCGTAAAGGAGTCTGTGTACTGAAAAGCTATCTCAACTTCGATATCGCCGCTCTTTCCTTCAATATAAACAACATCGTCAAAAAGAGGGTTCTCCTCTCTGTTGATATATTTTATGTAACTTTTGATACCGTGTTCTTCGTGGAAAGTGACCTTTTCTCCGGTATTTTCATCTTTAAATTCGATCTTAAGGCCTTTATTAAGGAAGGCTGTCTCCTGAAGCTTTTTCTTTATTACCTCAGGCTTAAACTCTATGGTCTCAAAAATGGCTGCATCAGGCCAGAAGGTAACTGTGGTACCCGTATCTGACTTTAAGCATTTGCCGATAACAGGAAGCTCGCCCTTTACAAGCTCTGTAACAGGGTGGCCGCCGTCTTTGTACTCATCAAAATATACCTTGCCGTCGCGTCTTACTTCTACGGTCATTCTGGTGGCAAGCGCATTTACAACAGAGGCACCGACGCCGTGAAGACCGCCTGATACCTTGTATACCGTACTGCCAAATTTGCCGCCGGCATGAAGTATGGTGTAAACCACACGCTCTGTAGGTATCTTCTTTGTAGGGTGGATATCAACCGGAACTCCTCTTCCGTGGTCTTTTATCCTGACACCGCCATCCTTTAACAATGTGACCTCGATCTGGCTGCAAAAACCTGCAAGATGCTCGTCGATGCCGTTATCGAGGATCTCCCATATTAAATGATGAAGGCCGCGGCTTCCCGTGCTTCCGATATACATGCCGGGACGCTTGCGTACCGCCTCTAATCCTTCAAGGACTACAATCTGACTTCCGGTATATTTTTCCATCTTTAAAACTCCAAATCTTATTTATTGCTTTGGCAGAGAAACTGCCTTTCTTACTTTAAGTTATTTACAAGTGTCTTAAACACTTCGCCTCTGTCTTCAAAGTTGCGGAAATATCCATAGCTTGCAGCGGCAGGGCTAAGAACAACGCTCTTTCCCTTCTTTGCGATGCGGCCGCAAAGAGCAACCGCCTCTTTAAGGTTCGGCGCCAAAAATAGCCCTTCCGTGTTGATCTTAACTCCGTATTTAAGTTCCATCTCTCTTGCTATCCTTGCGCCGGTCTCGTACATAAGCACCACATTTACGGCAGGGTGCTCTGCAAAATAGCTTTCAAGCGGCGAGTAGTCTATACCTCTGTCCATACCGCCAATGAGGACGCAGTCTGTATCTGTAAGAGTCTCAAGGGCCTGGATGGTGGTCTCTGAGATAGTTGAGATTGAATCGTCGTAATACTTAACGCCGTTTACGGTAGCAAAGTACTCGAGCCTGTGAGGAAGGGGCTTGTAGGTCTTAAGAGCCCTTATAAAGCTTGCCTTATCTATACCAAGGCCTGCGGCAACTTTTGCCACAAGTGATATATCAAAGAAATTGTGCTTGCCAAGAAGGCTTGTGTGCTCTGCGTACTCTTTTGAATCTTCCGTATAGCAGCACACATTAACGCTGCTATTTGCGCCTTTTGCCAGAGCCTCTACCTCATCGCCGATATAGAGAATATCGTCTTTATCCTGATACTTAAAGATATTCATCTTTGCTTCTTTATATTTTTCAAAGGAGCCGTAGTGGTCAAGATGCTCTTCGTAAAGGTTAAGGAAGATGGCAATATGCGGCGAATACTTGGTGTATTCAAGCTGGTGGCAGGAAAGCTCGCATACGATAAGAGAATCATCTTCTATCTGATCAAGTATGTCAAAAGCGGGGATCCCGATATTTCCTGCAAGGATGGTCTTTTTGCCGTTTTCCTTTAAAATGTGGTAAAGAAGGGTTGTGGTAGTGCTCTTTCCCTTGGTACCTGTTATACCTATGGTCTGTTTTCCGTACCATTTAAGGAAAAGCTCAGCCTGAGAAGTAATGCGCTCTGTTTCTGTAAGAACCTGAGGCTCCAGGACTATACCCGGGCTCTTCATTATTATATCGTAATTAAATATATGGTTCTGGTAGTTTGCTCCAGTATGGACTACGGTCTGCGGGAAGCCCTCGGGAAGGGTAAGGGCTGTATTTGCATCTGCTATAGAGATCTTAGCCGCGGTGCCCGCCTTTGCAAAAAGGTCAAAGGTACTTCTTCCTTCTCTTCCAAAACCAAGTATAAGAACTTTTTTACCATTTATAAATTCTTTGATACGCTCCATGTAATCAGACATAAGCATTCCTCCGGGTATTGCAAAAATAAGGTTTATTTAGCTTTCGCTGTATTTAAGAACAAGTTTCTTTAAGATTTCTGCGCAGGTGTTCATATCTTCAAGGCAGGCATACTCAAACTTGCCGTGGTAATTAGCGCCGCCTGTGCAAAGGTTAGGGCAAGGAAGACCCATAAATGAAAGTCTTGCGCCGTCTGTACCGCCTCTTATAGGAGAAACGATCGGGGTAACGCCAAGGTCTTTCATTACCTCTTTTGCGCTCTCTATAAGGTGCATATTAGGCTCGATCATCTCTTTCATGTTGTAATAGCTGTCAGTTACGATCGCCTCAAGTGTGCCCTCGCCGTATTTGGCATTTATAAAATCTGCAGCCTTTTTAAAGAGTTCTTTCTTTTCTTCAAAAAGCTTCATGTCGTGGTCTCTTATAATGTAGTTAAACTCTGCGTACTCAACTGAGCCCTGCATTGAATCAAGGTGGAAAAAGCCCTCGTACCCTTCTGTACAGGCAGGGTTCATAAATTTAGGAAGGAGCTCAAAAAACTCCATACCGACTGTGCAGGCATTTATCATCTTGCCTTTGGCGCTGCCGGGATGGATACTTACGCCCTTTACCTTAACCTTGCCGCCTGCGGCGTTAAAGTTTTCATATTCAAGCTCGCCAAGAGCGCCGCCGTCAACAGTGTAAGCGTAATCAGCACCAAAAAGGTCTACGTCAAAGAAATCAACGCCTCTTCCCACTTCCTCGTCAGGAGTAAAGCCGATGCGGATCTTTCCATGCTTAACCTCAGGGTGTGTAAGGAAGTACTCTGCCATAGTCATTATCTCGGCTACGCCTGCCTTATCATCTGCTCCAAGAAGGGTGGTTCCGTCTGTGCAGATAATGGTCTTTCCCTTAAGTTTTAACATCTCAGGGTAATCGGCAGGGCTAAGGACTATGCCAAGGTCTTTATTTAAGGTAATGTCGCTGCCATCGTAATCTTTAACAAGCTGCGGCTTAACGTCTTTTCCGCTCATAGCAGGGGATGTGTCCATATGGGAGATAAACCCGAGTACCGGAAGGTCTGTATCTGTGGTAGCAGGAATGGTGGCATATACGTATGCGTGCTCTGCGTCCATAGTAACTTCCGTAGCTCCGATATTTATTAATTCCTCTTTTAAGTATTTAGCAAGTTCAAACTGCTTTGCAGTACTTGGAAGAGCCTCCTGCTCTTCTGCCGACTGTGTGTCAAAAGACACATATTTTAAAAATCTTGTAAGTAAATCTGTCATTTTCTTTCCTCCTTTATAAGGTCTCTATAAAAAACGCCGACAAATGGTTGTTTCGTCGGCATTTAAAAATTCGCTGATCTGATTTTATATTGCTTTATAATTGCGCTTAAGAAATTCGTTAAGCGGGGAGTTCTTGCGAGTAAGCATCTCGTTTATACTCTCTTTGCGGTCCATAAGCCTCAGCAGTTCTTCAAGCTCTGTAAGAAGGCCCTCAAGGTCTCTTCCAAGGCGCGGAAGTCTTTCGCTAAGTACGCTGTCATTGCCGTTAATGCAGGCGCTCTGAAGATAGCACACTTCTTTTGCGATCTTTTCTGCTCCAACGCTCTTACAGATACGGCTAAGTGTCCCTGCAATAAGGGCAAAACCGCCAAACTCTCCGTCATCTATCATACCAAAAATGATGGGAAGTTTTCCTCTTATACTCTTAAGTGCTACAAAAAGAGCTTTTTTATAATTTGCCGTATTGCCAACAGACTCCCTAAGTCCGGCATCTACGTTGATGTGCGTAAAACGCTCTAAGTCTTCGTTATATACGTAGTTTTCCATTTACTGCCTCCAAAGTGGTACGACACAAAAACACTGTCCCAATATCTAGTACCACTTCTACTATTTTAATATACATATTGTAGGAAAGTCAACACTTTTCTGCTACAACGCGGCAATATCCTGCCCGCATTTCTTTTATTTTTTTGCTCACGACAAACACACATTTTCCCGGTGGCTTCCCGCCGCTTTTCTTTATATAAGTGTACGCAAAAGCTGAAACTCGCCGGTCGTCGGGGCGCGGGGGCGAACGCTTCAAACAGGAGATGAGGAGGGGATTTTCTGTTTTTTGGTAGAAGCTTTATACAAGTGGCATAACGGTGCTTCGCACCTTCAAAAAGAATGCTAATCCCCCTTCAAGCAAGCTTGAGGGTGATCCCCATTCTTTTTTTACGCCCGCTAAAGCGTGCTTTATGCCACTTTTTACTCTGCTAAAATTATAAGTATTCCCTCTTTCAGCTTCTTTCTCTCCCCCCCCTTCCCCTCCTTCCGGCTCAGACAATGCTTTTACGCACACATTGAAAAGCTTACCGGTTCAGCCGGAAAATCGCATTTGCCGTGAAATGCAAAAAACCAAAAGAAATGCGGGCTATATGCCGCTCCGCGACTACACGATTGCATAAATAGATTTGATTTGAATATATTATTAAAAATCTGCTTTCAATATCATATCCGGGTATGATCAGGATATCAATGACAAGCAGCTTCGCTGATGTTACACATTCATTGACATCCTGATCCTCCCCGGATAATT
>JAEEGF011324674.1_pt1 | contig 20102 bp, 13 predicted proteins | sample 9134171 | NCBI WGS metagenome assembly JAEEGF01 (sample SAMN16246542, study PRJNA631951) | gut metagenome | biome: gut microbiome; feature: rumen; material: AP-attached | host: Bos | place: Iran: Karaj | collected 2018-10
AGAGCAAGAAGGTACACACGTACAGCTTGGCGCTGACTTATGCCGTAAGTACAAAGAGTCTCAGACAGTTATTAATGCTGTTGAGGCACATCATGGCGATGTAGAGCCAGAGACACTTATAGCATGTATTGTACAGGCAGCTGACACAATCAGCGCAGCTCGTCCAGGTGCTCGTAGAGAGGCCATGGAGACATACACAAACAGATTAAAAGAACTTGAAGAAATTTCAAACAGTTTTAAGGGTGTTGAAAAATCTTTTGCTATTCAGGCAGGTAGAGAGATTCGAATCATGGTGGTTCCTGAACAGGTTACAGATGCCGATATGGTCATCATGGCTAGGGATATTTCAAAGCAGATTGAGAATCAGCTTGAGTATCCAGGACAGATTAAGGTTAATGTAATTCGTGAATCACGAGTTACAGATTACGCGAAGTAATATTTAGCGGCTGGTTTTCCAGCCGCTTGTTTTTATTTTAGGAGGATGTTATGCAGGAAATTAAGAGAATAGACAGAAAGCTGGTACATAAGGGGTCAATTCTGGACATCTATGAGGATACTATGCTACTTCCAGATGGTAAGACTGAAAAATGGGATTTTGTTAGTCACAGAATGGGTGCAGCTTGTGTGCTTGCAGTAAAGCCTGACGGAAAAATTCTAATGGTTAGACAATACAGAAATGCGCTTGAAAGAGAAACTTTGGAGGTTCCAGCAGGAAAGAGAGATTCTGTGGATGAGGACACAAGTGTATGTGCTGCAAGAGAGCTAGAGGAAGAGACTGGATACAGAGCTGGAAAAATCGAAAGGCTTCTTTCCTTAAAATCAACTGTTGCATTTTGTGATGAATTAATAGATGTTTATCTTGCTACAGAACTTGTTAAGGTAGGAGAACAGAAGCTGGATGATTCTGAGGAAATAGATATAGAAGCCTGGGATTTGAAGGATCTTATGGAGATGTGCTATGAAGGTAAGCTTCAAGATGCTAAGACAGTTGCTGCAATTATGGCATATGCTGCCAGAGATTACGTAAATAGAGATTAGAATAGGCTTTCTTTACTTGATTGCTAGATTTTTAACAATTTTTAATGTTTAAATTATACAAAGAGATTAAGGATTATAATTCCTGATCTCTTTTTTTATTGTGCAATATTAACTATATAAGAAGATGAATTTTTGTGCCAAATAACTGATTGTACTCAATTAAATACAACATAAAGTTACAAAACCTGTTATACTTTCAAATTGTGTTCACAAAAATAACACAAATGCATTTTGTTTTTATCAGATGGTTTTTGGTTTATTTTTTGTTTATGGAGGTTATTATGAAAAAGACTAAAAAAGCCCTTTTCTCTAGTGTAAAAACTAAGCTAATTATTGCTATGGTTGCTTTGGCTGCTATGCCACTTTTAGTATCTACAGCAATCAATTATAATTCATCAACTAAGTCAGCTACACATACAGCTAAGGAGCAGAATGAATGGTCAGCTTGGTATTTACAGTCAGAGCTTAATACTATTTTTGCTGAAGGCGAAGCTGCCTTAAATACTATTGCTGCTTCTCAGGATACAGTAGATTTTCTTCTTAATCAAGATAAGGCAGAAAATGTTAAATATCAGATGCAGTACATCAATTCAAAAATTGACGATGGAAATGCTATTACTCTTGTAAATACTTGGGGACAGATGGTACTTAGAAGTGATGACAAGACACTTTCTGATGTTTCAAGCAGAGATTACTTCAAGGGGGCTATGCTTGGAAAGACTACAGCTTCTTCAGTAATGGTAAGTACCTCTACAGGTGTTAGAAGTATATGTCTTGCAGTTCCAGTCTTTATGCCAAATACAAATGATGTTATTGGTGTTTTATATAGAAGCTATGATTTAGCACAGTTATACGAAGTATTGGTTGATGCAGAAGGTAATTCGTTTATCGTAGATAAAAATGGTACTGTTGCAGCTACATCAACTGCTTTAATTACTGTTGATGATGAACCAATTGTTATTACAGATGCTCCTTTTATGGTTTCTGGTTATGAGTCTGGTACATATAAGAACAACGCAATGGGTGAATTAATGTATACCTCATATGTAAAGGAGCCTATTACAGGTTATACAGTTTGTATGAATATTCCTGTAAATGAAGTGCTTTATGCATCTCGAGTAAGTGCAATTACATCTAATATATTAGGTTTAGTTCTTATCTTAATCGGTGGTGTTGTTGCATTCTTTATCGCAGTTAGCTTTACAAAGCCAATTCTTGCCGTTAATGATTCACTTGCAGCACTTGCAGATGGTAGATTCAAAAAGATTGAAAAATATACAAATCGTAAGGACGAGTTTGGTCACATCGTAAATTATACAAATACGGTTATTGAAAAGCTTTCAGGTATTGTTGGAAGCATTATGAATTCATCAGCTACAGTTGGCGAGTCATCAGAGGAACTATCTATGATGGCTAACCAGATTTCTGCTACAGCTGATAGTGTTGCTGTTGCAGTTCAGCAGATTGCTTCAGGTGCTGTACAGCAGGCGGAGGATATCCAGTCAGCAGCTCAGAATACAAATAAGATTACTGATGCTGTAGGAAACGTACAGGATTCAACAGTTGAAATGACATCTCTTGCAGACAGAATGAAGAATGCTTCTGAGGCATCTAGCTCTTCACTTGCAATTCTTCAGAATACAAGTAGTGATATGACTCTTCAAATCGAAGAAATATCTCAGAAGATTTCTTCTACACAAAATGCAGTTTCAAATATTAATGAGAGAGTTGAGGGTATCTCTGGTATCGCAGCTCAGACAAATCTTCTTTCACTTAATGCTTCAATTGAGGCAGCTAGAGCTGGCGAGGCAGGTAATGGCTTTGCAGTAGTAGCAGAGGAGATTAGAAAGCTTGCAGATGATTCTGAAAGCTTAGCTCAGGAAATTAGAGTATTGATGGATGAGCTTTTAGCAGAGGCACAGCAGGCTGTTAATGCAGCAACTCACGTAATGAATGGAAATATTGAGCAGCAGAAGGCGCTTGGTGAGACTCTCGATGCAGTTCAGGGAATGCTTCAGGATATTGATGAGACAGTAGAAAGCGTTACTAAGATTTCTGGTGAGGCAAATACTTGCGTAACATCTAATACAGTAGTAGCTAATGCAATGTCATCATTATCAGCAATTTCTGAGGAGAATGCAGCTTCATCTGAAACAACAGGTGCATCAGTAGAGGAACTTTCAGCAACAGTTGCTACACTTGCAGATTCTGCTTCACATCTTAAGGGTATTGCAGAACAGTTAAATGAAGAAATGAAATTCTTCAAAATAGCTTAATTATAATAGGTCAATTGGAGGTTTTAAGAAATGAACGAATTAGTTGTTCTAAATAAAACGGAAAAACAGGATAAGCAGTATATTGTATTTAATATACTCAAAGAATCCTTTGCCATAGATATTTCTGATATTAATTCTATTATTATGGTACCGGAAATTACTAGCATTCCAAAGGCACCAGAATATATGAAGGGCGTGATTAATTTCCGAGGACATGTTATTCCTATAATGAGTTTACGTAAAAGAATGAATTATAATGAGGAAATTATCGACAAGGACTCACGCATAATTGTTCTTAACCTTGAAAATGATGAAATGCTTGGAATCATCGTTGATGATGTAAAGGCTGTAATGAAGATAGCAAATGATGAAATTCTTGAGCCTTCTCCATTCCTTAAAAAAAGCGAAAGCTTAATTAGTGGAGTAGGAAAGAAGAATGATGAGCTTATTTCGATTTTTGAAGTAGATAGACTTACAGCATAAAGGAAAAAATAGTTACAAAATACCCCTTGTTACGGTACAAGCCTTAGTGTTTCTCAGTTCAGCATAGAAAGCTTCACTTGAGAAACCTAAGAGCTTGATACCTACAAGGGGCTTTTTATTATTTCGTTAATTTCGCTCAGCTATCGTATACAAGAGATGGCGAGTGTCTTCCCAGCCAAGGCAAGGGTCTGTAATAGACTGTCCATAGGTCTGGTTTTCAGAGATAGGCTGACAGCCTTCTACAAGATATGATTCAATCATTACGCCCTTTACTAATTTCTTGATAGCATCTGAATGATTGCGATTGTGCATTACCTCTTTAACGATACGAATCTGCTCCTTAAACTGCTTGTTTGAATTAGAGTGATTAGCATCGATGATGCAGGCTGGATTTACAAGATCCATTTCCTCGTACATATTGTGAAGGCGGATAAGATCCTCGTAATGATAGTTCTGTGTGCTGTTGCCGTGTTTTGAAACGGCACCACGTAAAATAGTGTGGGCAAGAGGATTTCCTGTGGTGGTAACCTCGTAGCCAGAGAATGTGAAGTGATGAGGATGCTGAGCTGCATATACAGAGTTAAGCATAACTGAAAAATCCCCTGATGTAGGGTTTTTCATACCTGATGCCACATCAAATCCTGAAACCGTAAGACGATGATGCTGGTCCTCTACAGAACGTGCACCGATTGCAACGTATGAAAGAAGGTCGTCAACATATCCCCAGTTTTCTGGATAGAGCATCTCATCTGCAGCGGTTAATTCAGATTCTGTCATAGCACGGATATGCATTTTTCTCATGGCAATAAGTCCAGCTAACATATCAGGCGCCTCGTTAGGATCTGGCTGAGAGGCAATTCCCTTATAACCGCTTCCTGTAGTACGAGGCTTATTTGTATAAATACGAGGAACAACTAATACCTTGTCTTTTATGTCTTCGGCAACTCTTGAAAGCTTGCTGATGTATTCGCAAACTGCATCTTCATTGTCGGCAGAGCAAGGGCCGATGATACATAAAAATCTATCGTCTTTTCCAGTGATAATATCAGCAACCTCCTGGTCACGTTTTTTCTTGATTTCCTGAACTTTTTCAGGGACAGGAAGCATTTCCTTAATTTCTTCCGGTGTTGGCATTTTCTTAAGATAATTGAAACTCATTTTTATTCCTCGATTCTATTTAAAATATTTAGCTTTAACTATATCAACAGGCATATCCTGATTTGTCCATAGTTTGAAGGCGGCAGCCCCCTGATAGAGTAGCATATATTTGCCGTTCATTGTTTTGCAGCCTAGTGATGCAGCATCCTTTAGAAGGCGTGTCATTTCAGGATGATAGATGGTGTCACAGACTGTAAGATTCTGGTGGAGAAATTCCTTTGGTACCAGTGAAGTATCGTCATCACCCATTCCTACATTTGTTCCATTTATAAGAATGTCGCTTTCCTGAAGGGAAAATTCCATAATGTCTTTATCTGCAATGTCGTATACAAAAACATCACATTCGGTAGCTTTTGAAATTCTGTCAGCATAATCTACAACATTATCAAAGGTGGCATTTTTGCGTTTAAAAATATTGATTTTTGAGACACCCTCAGTGGCTGCCTGAGTCATGATTGAAGTAGCTACACCACCGGCGCCAAGCATAGAAATAGTTGCGCCTTTATATTTGATGTTGCATTCAGCCATAGATTGTAGAAAGCCAATTCCGTCTGTAGTGTAGCCGAAAAGCTTTCCATCTCTATTAACTACCGTATTTACGGAATGGGCAAGGGAAGCTACTTCATCAATTTCATCCAAAAGAGGGATGATGGAAGTTTTGAAAGGCATTGTGCAGTTGAAACCGCCGCAATTAATAGCCTTTAGGCCTTCAACGACCTTTGATAAATCATCTGGCTCTACATTAAAAGCCATGTAAGAATTATCCAGACCTAAAGTATCAAACGCCAGATTGTGCATGGCAGGGGAGATACTATGTGAAACAGGGTTTCCAAGTAAACAATATAATCTAGTGGAACCTATTGGATTCATACCTGTATTACCTCCTAAAGAAATTTTTATTCTAGATTATTATGACGCTTTAAACAACTAAAGTCCACAGTAAAATTAAGGTTTCGGATTTGATGTGAGTTGTAACTTGTGTTACAATAAATCGGCAAGTAAATTAGTAGGCGTAGCGTAGCTGGATAACGCATCGGACTCCGACTCCGAAGATCGCCGGTTCGAATCCGGCCGTCTACAGTTAACGAGCCTACAACACTAACCGGAGGGGCACATGAACTTTCAGAAATTTAAAGAAAAATTATTATATATTATAGGAATTAGTGGCGATTTTATCGTTGAACATAAAAGATATTTTTTAGCAGGATGTATTTTTATTTGTATGGCACTTGTTGTGTTCTTAGGAACAGGAGAGAGCGCAGCAGGAGACAAGGCACTTCAGGGTGGCGTATACAAGAGCTTCAAGGAAAATAAGAATAATGACCTGACTAAATTAATCTCGGATTATTACAAGGCATACGCTGAAGGCAATACAGACAAGATTCAGAAGCTTGTTACTAATATTTCCGATGAAGAAGTTAGCTATATTAAGTTCTATAGTCAGTACATTGAAAAGTTTAGCGATATGGAAGTGGTTACTAAGGAAGGCCTGAATGAAGGCGACTATTTCACTTCTGTAAAGGTTAATCTGAAATATGAGAATATCGATACAGCTGCGCCAGGTCTTGATTTCTTCTATGTTCAGACAGACAAAGATGGAAAGCTTTTTATTAACGGACTTTATGATTCATTCAATCAGGAAAACAATATCTACGAGATGGATACTAATATTGCTGATTTATATAGCATTTATATTCGTCAGCAGGATTTCTTGGATCTTTGGGCAGGAGTTCAGTCGGATTTTGCAGAGGCTCTTGAAAGTGATGCCACACTAAAAGCATTTTTAGACGAGTCACTGAAAGAAGCACATGTTCAGTGGAACCAAGAGTATAAAGCTCAGGTTGAGCAGGCAGAGCAGGAAGCTGCAAAGGCTGAAGAGGAAGCTAAGGCAAAGGCAGAGGAAGAAGCTAAGGCTGCGGAGGAAGCTGCAAAGGCTCAGCAGGAAGAGGAAAATGCATTCAAGGGTAAGACCGATTCAAAGGTTAATGTCCGTGCTGCAGCTGATAAGACTAGTGAAAAGCTTGGCTCTATTGAAAAGGGCACAGAAATCACTATCTACGGTGAAGAAGGAGATTTCTACAAGTTTGATTACAACGGCACAAAGGCATATATCGTTAAATCTTCTGTAAAGGTTTCTAATGGAGATGATACAGAGGAACAGCAGGCAGAGAACGATAATGTAACTATCACTAAGTCTTATGCAAAGGGCGATAAGATTACAATCAAATCTACTACAAATATCCGTTCAAAGATGGATACATCTTCTTCTAAGGTTGCAGTTGCATACGAGGGAGATACTGTAGAGGTTGTAATGAGCTATGCCGAGGGCTGGACAAAGGTTAAATATAAGAACAAGGAAGGCTTTATCCGTACAGATCTTTTATAATTTGCTTTCCATTGTTTACAAGTTTTGATTTTTATGGAGACCAAAGATTTGGTCTCCATTCTGATATAAATGGAGGTTTTGGTGGAAGAATTATACCGTTTAAATAAATACCTTTCAGATGCTGGAGTATGCAGTCGTAGGGCGGCTGATGCAGCAATCGAGGCAGGGGATGTAATGGTAAATGGTCAGGTGGCTGTCATGGGAATGAAGGTCACAGCAAAAGATCAGGTGCTTTACAAAGGTCAGCCAGTATCAAATGTAGGTAAAAAACAGGTTCTCATAGCTTACAACAAGCCTACAGGTATTGTGTGTACAGCTGAAAAAAGAGAGAAGAATAATATAGTAGACCATCTTAATTATCCTGAAAGAATATATCCTATAGGCCGTCTGGATAAGGATAGTACAGGGCTTATTCTTCTGACAAATCAGGGGGATTTAGTCAACAAGATAATGAGGGCTGTTAATGCTCACGAAAAGGAATACATTGTTACTGTTGATAAAGAGATTACTGCGGAATTTATCAAGAGTATGTCATCAGGGGTATATCTTGATGAGCTAGAGGTTACTACCAGGAAATGCCAGATAGAAAAGCTGGGGCCTAATAAATTCAGGATTATTCTGACTCAGGGACTGAATCGTCAGATTCGTCGAATGTGTCAGGCATTAGGTTATAGAGTCAGAACACTTAAGCGAGTGAGAATAATGAATATTCAGCTGGGAAATCTAAAGGAAGATACTTACAGAGATGTTACTCCAGAAGAATTGAAAACACTTAATAATATGTTAAAGGGATCAAAGAATTAATGGAACTGAAAGAATACAAAAAATTAGTCGACACAATCGACTACCACATGAACAAATATTACAACGAGGATGAGCCTGAAATTACAGATTTCGAGTATGATCAGCTTATGCTACAGCTAAAGGCTGCTGAAAAGGAGCATCCAGAGTGGGTCACCCCTGATTCGCCAACACAGAAAATCGGTGGTGTTGCAAAGCGTGAGGCTGGTGTAAAGGTTACTCACGATGTACCGATGCTTTCTATTGAGGATGTATTTACAAAAGAGGAAGTAGTGGAATGGGTGAAGAAGGTAAAGGCTGTTCATCCTGATGCCAGATTCTCGGTAGAGGCAAAGATAGATGGTCTTAGTATGACACTTCGTTACGAGAAGGACACCACTGGAAAGCTAAAGCTAAAGCTGGCTGAGACACGAGGCGATGGAATTGTGGGAGAGGATGTTACAGAAAATGCCCTTGTTATTCCAGATGTTAACCGCTATCTTGATTTACCATATGACAATCTTCAGCTTCGTGGGGAGGTTTATATGTCCCACGAGGATTTTGATAGATATAATGAGGACCAGGAGCTGAAGGGTGGAAAGCTTGCTGCAAATCCACGTAATCTTGCTGCAGGTACACTAAGACAGCTGGATGCAAATATCACTAAGCAGCGAGGCTTAAAGATGTTTGTTTTTAATGTTCAGCAGGGCCCAGATGGGCTGACTGTCAGCCATTGCAAGGGACTTGATATTTTATCTGAACACAAGGTTCCTGTAGTATATCATCGTATTTGCGATAATGCTGATGAGATTTTAAATGTAATTGATGAAATAGGTGAAAAGAGAGAAGAGTTTGAATTTGATATTGATGGTGCTGTTGTAAAAATCGATCAGGTTGCCTATAGAGCTGATTTTTCTACTAGCGCTAAATATACAAATGGTCATATCGCATACAAATATCCACCAGAGGAAAAGGAGACAAAGCTTCTTGATGTAGAGCTTTCTGTTGGTAGAACAGGTAGAGTTAATCCTACTGCGATTTTCGAGCCAATTCGTTTATGCGGTACAACTGTCAGTCGTGCAACTCTTCACAATCAGGATTTCATAGATGAGCTGAATATTGGTATTGGAGATACCATTGTGGTTTATAAGTCTGGAGAAATTATTCCAAAGATTAAAGAAGTAAAGCAGGACAAGCGTCCAGCTGGCACCACAACCTACAAGATTCCAAATATCTGTCCTGCCTGTGGTGGACCTGTTTCAAGGGATGCTGATACAGCGGATATGAAGTGCACAAATCCAAGCTGTCCAGCTCAGTTAGAGCGTCATATTATCAATTTTGTTTCTAGAGACGCAATGGATATCAGAGGCTTTGGTGAAGTCTATATCATAGATCTTGTAAGACGTGGATACATAAAGGACATTGCAGACATATATTCTCTAAAGGATAAGAGAGAAGAGCTTATTGAAGAGGGAATTATCGGTAAGGAAAAGAACACAGACAAGCTTCTTGGGGTTATCGAAAGCTCAAAGGAAAATGATGCTGTAAAGCTTTTTACAGGCTTTGGTATTCCTAATGTTGGAAAAGCTGCTGCAAAGGCGTTACTTGGACACTTCAAGGACATAGAAAAAATCATGGAACTGTCAGAAGAAGAGCTTATGCAGGTTAATGATATTGGAGAAATCAGTGCCAAATCTATTTATGATTATTTGCACGACCCTGTAAATATTGACATTATAGGCAGATTAAAGGCTGCAGGTGTTAATATGGTAGAGGAAGAAAAAGAAGGCGCTACTGACAAATTTGCTGGCCTTACCTTCGTAATCACCGGAACACTTCCAACTATGGGCCGCAAAGAAGCCCAGGAGCTTATCGAGTTAAATGGCGGAAAGTGTGCAGGCTCTGTTTCAAAGAAGACTAATTATGTGGTGGCTGGCGAGGCTGCCGGAAGCAAATTAGATAAGGCTAATGCTTTGGGCATTACAGTACTTGATGAGGCAGGCTTACTTTCTCTTATAAATAGTTAATTTATAATGTTTTCTTTCATAAAAATACACATTTTTACTTTATAATGTAGAATATGATGGATAGAAGGCGTCAAATCCTAACAAAAAGGTTCTTGATACTCCCAATGCTGATGCTATTTATGACAATAGTTATGCTTGCATTTGGGGGTAGCTGGATCACCTCATCAGCTAATTCTTCAATCAGTCGTATAGATAATGGCTGGTCTATTTTTCGTGAGGGTAAATCCGTCCACAACGTAGCATTATCTGAATACAATATTGGAAAATGTCAGAGAGGAGATAGTATATCTCTTTCGCAGACATTCTATATTCCTGCCAAGTCTACATTAATGTTTAAAACAAATATGCAGGCCATTGATATTATTGTAGATGGTAAAATTAAATACTCTTATGGTAGAAACGAATTAGAAAAGGGAAAACTTATTCCTAAAAGATATAATTTGTTTGATATGAATCCAGAAGGTGGTAGACATAATATTATGATTATTTATACCATGGGCGAAACTGGAACATTGAATTATTTTTCCCCTATTTATATAGGGCCTAGAAGTCTATTGATGCGAGCATTTTTTAGCTACAACAGAATTTCTATGTTTGTTGGTAGCTTTCTGATTGTCTATGCTTGTGTTATGTGTACGCTAGCTGTTTATCTTGCACTCACCAAAAGAAAAACTTTACAAATGTATATTAGCGGTATTTTTTCTATGATACTGGGATGCTACATTTTGGCCAGAAATGATATTTTCTGGTTTTTAGGATCTTATGATGAGCTTTTTTCTATGATGGAGTATATAGATTTCTATCTTATGCCTTTGGCATTTTCAATTCTCTTGTATTATATTCATTCAGATTTAATCCACAAAAGACTTAGAATTTTAATAACAATCAATATTTTAATACCAATGATATTGATATTCCTGCATTTCACAGGAATTATGCATATCAATAAAATGGAAAATGCTGTAGGAGTACTGGTAATTCTAGAGATTATAAGTATCTTGCCATCGCTTTTCAGAGGAATTGTAGATAATCAGAAGAATGAAGAGGCTGATTATTATAGTTTGGATGCGGATTTTTATCTTTTGTTCGGGTTCATTATATTCCTGATTTTTTCACTGTTAGAGATGCTGGTTGGTTCTATCTATAATACAGACGTTGATTTGACAGATAAAAGTCTTTTCCCATCAATAGATCTTCTGGAATTTGGAATGCTATATTTCACTCTTTGTTATTTCGTTTATTACTTTATGAATGGCATCAATCATATGAGTGCCGATAGAGTGAGAAAACAACTGGAAGGCATGGCATATACTGACACATTAACAGGACTTTTGAATCGAGCTGCATATAATCAGCGCTCTGCTAATTTATCTGGTGATTATACTGTTATTAGTTTAGATTTGGATAATTTAAAATATGTTAATGATACCTATGGCCATTTGGCAGGTGACAGGATGATTATCGCATTTGCGAAGTTGCTGGAGGAGGTTTATGTAAATGCAGATATAATCGCAAGAACAGGTGGAGATGAGTTTGTTGTGGTATCAAAAAGAATTGATTGCGAATCCTGTGAAGCTTGCATTCAAAAATTACAGGACGCAATGGATAAATTCAATGAATATAGTAACGATATAACCTTGTCTGCATCTGTAGGTTATGCTACCAGCCGGGAGGTGGATTCCAATAAATATCAGGATGTATTCTCAGTGGCTGATTTACGTATGTACAAGATGAAGGAGGTGCATCATGGGTAAAAAGATATTCTATCTAGGCATCTCCTGTATGGTATTTTTGGTAATAATAGCTTTATCTTATTATTTATTTAGACCTGATAATTATTCTAATGTAGCTGTTTTAAATGAAGGGTGGAATGTTACATATAACGATAAATATTATGAGGATGTAAAGCTTTCAGAGCTTAGAAAAATTATTGGAAACGGTACTTATAAAGGGGATGTCATTACATTAAGAAATGCTGATGTTGATATTCGAAATTATATTTCCCCAACGATTATGTTTGATTCCAGATTCAGTGCCTGGCAGGTATATAGCGGAGACAGTTTTGCAGGGCAAGGGTTTATAGATGAATATAAATCTGGAAAGTTTATCGGCTGCGAAAATAATTTCGTGAGCTTGCCAAAGGATAATAAAAAATCGGTAATTCATATTACACTTATGGTGGCCGAGGACGGAGCATACAATTATTTTGAGGCGCCTGCGGTAGGTGGCTATGTGGATTTGCTTATGTTTGGCGTGTATAATCACATGTTTATATATGTGACATCCGCTTTCCTTATTGTGTTTGGAATTATGTTTTTTGCTGTTGCCTTAGGTTTTAGAAGTGATATCCCAGAAGTAAACATGCAGATGTATGCATCGCTTTTGTATGCAGTTCTTGGTGTGTGGTTTTTGGCTCAGTTTAGACTTTTGGAACTATTTATTGAAACTAAAGGGCATCAGACTGAAATTGAATATATTAGTTTGTATTTGGTAGTTCCGCTTATGTATATCACTATTGGGTGTATGAGGGATTATCTAAAGAAAAAGGTTTTCTTAACTTTCTTTGGAATAGGAACGCTTTTACCAATTGTATTGATTATCGTTCATTATACCGGTTTGGCTCATTTTAATAGAACTCTGTGGCTATATCAGATAGATGCTGGTGTGATGATAGGGTATATGTTTGTTGCAGTATTGCTTAAGGATGCAAAAAGAAAACGTATAACAAAGTCACAGTATATTCAGGTTATTGGTCAGATAGTGCTGGCAGCATGCTTCGTCTTTAATATTTTGTTCTATTACCTTGAGGTAAACGGTATTTGCCAGCAGATTATGTTTTCAAAGACGATTATTCCTGCGGCAGCGCTATTTATGGTGTTTGGAACTATGCTAAACTATTACACCTTTATATCAGAATCCTTTGCCAGAAACGAGGAGTATACATCGCTAGCGCATCTTGCCTATGCTGATGAGCTTACAGGCTTGTCCAACAGATCAAAATATGAAGCATATATGGCAAAGATTAATAAGACAGAGAACGATTATTGTGTCATCAGTATAGATTTGAATGGACTAAAGGCCATCAATGATAATCAGGGACATTTGGTAGGTGATAAATATATCACTGAGTTTGGCGAAGCGCTGAAGGAAAGCTTTGGCCACGAAGGTTTCATAGCTAGGATTGGAGGGGATGAGTTTGTTGCAGTTCTTACAGGAAATAGCATGGAGAAAGTAAATGATATTATTGAAAAGCTCCATGCTAAATTAGATGCAATGAATAGAACAGACCCTAATATTTATAGAAGTGCTGCAATTGGCTATGCTTTCAAGCACGAAATTAAAAAGGCTGATTCCAATCGAGTATATCTTATGGCTGACCAGCGTATGTACAAGAATAAAGAATTATTGCATGGCAGAAGAAGATAGGTTGTGTTATCATTAAAAAAGTTACCTAAGATATACTAGTTTATGGGAGGAGAGGGAGAAGTATGCCAATTAGAACACAAAATGATTTACCTGCAAAGGCAATACTTGAGCATGAAAATATATTCGTTATGGACGAGAACAGGTCTACTCATCAGGATATCAGACCTATCTCTATTGGAATATTAAATCTAATGCCGTTAAAGGAAGCTACGGAGCTTCAGCTTTTGCGTTCGCTTTCAAATACACCACTTCAGGTGGATGTGACTTTCCTTACAGTTGGAAGTCACGAGAGTAAACATACTAGCAAGACTCACCTCAACAATTTCTATGAGCGCATCGAGGATGTATATGATAGATATTTTGATGGACTTATCATCACAGGTGCGCCGGTAGAGCAGATGCCTTTCGAGGAGGTAGATTATTGGGAGGAGCTTACCCACGTTTTTGAGTGGACTAAGACTCACGTTACATCAACACTTCATCTTTGCTGGGGCTGCCAGGCAGGATTGTATTATCGATATGGCATTGATAAATATGATTTGCCTGAAAAGAAATTTGGAGTATTTCCACATCGTGTTCAGAATAGAAAGATTCCTATTGTCCGCGGATTTGATGATATTTTCTATGCACCACACAGCCGTCATACCGGAGTTCATACAGAGGATATAGAGGCTTGCGAGGATTTGGTGGTTTGCGCCAAGAGTGAGGAAGCCGGTGTGTTCCTTTGCATGTCTAAGGATGGTAGCAATATCTTTGTAATGGGACATCCAGAGTACGACCGTTTCACCCTTGATAGCGAGTACAAGCGCGACAGAAGTAAGGGACTGGAAATAGCTCTTCCAGAGAATTATTACCCTGACGATGATCCAGAGGAGAAGCCATTATTGCAGTGGCGCAGCCACGGGAATATTCTGTATTCTAACTGGTTGAATTATTACGTATATCAGAACACCCCTTATGAGTGGAATAAGATTAGTGAGAAATAAAGATTTAGGTGATGCTAAGTGTCGCGGCAAAGGCTGCGGCACTTTTGTTTTATCACAAGATGTCTATAAGCCCGCTAACTTCCGGTGAGCTGTGATAAATATTAGAGCAAAATAGATAAAAAACAACGTAGAAAATTAAATTATTTTAACAAATATTGTATTATAAGACATAATTTTAACATCCAATGTTGAAAAATTGTATAAAATGGGTTATAAAATTGACTTAAGAAACTTAAATATAAAATAGTTTAGCATATGCTAAACTAAAAGTAGAAGGGGGAACAAATGAAGAAAATGAAAAAAGCCATGGCATTGGGATTAACTATTGCTATGGCCACTTCAAGCGCGCAGTTAACTGGATTAGGGATAATGAAGGCAGAAGCTGCTACAAACATTTCGAGGGTGTCAGTACATGACCCATCTATTTTTGAGGAAGATGGCAAATACTATGTATTTGGCTCGCACATTGCAACAGCTTCTTCTGATGATTTAGTTAACTGGACACAGGTTTCAAGAGATTATCAGGATGTTAACGGCAATGTAATTTATGGAAATCTAAGAGAAAATCTTGCTGAATCATTTAAGTGGGCAGGATATGACGATGGCGACTGTGCTGGAGGAAATTATGCTGTATGGGCTCCAGATGTAATCTACAATCCAGATTATGTTTGGGAAGATGGAAGCAAGGGCGCGTACATGCTTTATTACAGTGCTTCATCTACTTGGCGCCGTTCATGTATCGGTTATATGGTATCAAAGAACTATGATGGTGGATACCAGTATGGTGGAACAGTAGTATATTCTGGTTTCACAAACACGGGAAGCGTAAATTATGATGGTAATAGCAAGAGAGATACAACCTATACTAACGACTATTTACCTTTTAATGATTTAATTGCAGATGGTGTAATTGATGGGGATGTATCCACATGGAAATGCTTTAATAAGGACGGTAGCTGGAACAATAATTATGCTCCAAATGCTATTGACCCAACTCTTTTCTATGATGCCTCAGGCGAGCATTTATATATGGTATATGGCTCATGGTCAGGCGGATTATTTATCCTAGAGCTTGATAAGACAACAGGTGAAGCAATCTATCCTGGAACAGATGGAGTAGAAGAGACCAGTGGTAATTTTGTAGATAGATATTTTGGTGTTCACATTGCTGGCGGAAATCATCAGTCTGGCGAGGGTCCATACATTGAATATGATAATAATACCGGCTATTACTACATGTACGAAACATATGGTGGACTTACAACAACTGGTGGATATAACATGCGTCTCTTCCGCTCTAAAAATGTTTTTGGTCCATATGTTGATCCAGCCGGAAATGAGGCCGGTGAAAGTGGTGTAAATTGCTATAAATATGGCGTAAAGCTGATTGGTAATTATCAGTTCTATGGACAGCCTGGATATAGAGCAGCTGGTCATAACTCAGCAATGATTACAGACGATGGTAAGTATTATCTTTTCTATCATCAGAGGTTTTTGGATTCTTCTCGTGGTGAAGGCCATGAGGTTAGGGTTAGACAGCAGTTTTTAAATGAAGATGACTGGCTTGTAACAGCAGTATACGAAAATCGTAATGAGCAGATTCAGAAGTATACAAAGGACGATGTAGTTGGAAGCTATGAGTTTGTAAATCATGGAAATGCTGAAAAGGATGGCAGCATGATTTCTACTGAATCAGTTACTTTAAATGAAGATGGTACTATTTCAGGTGACAAAACAGGCTCTTGGACAATGGCAGATGCTGCTGATTATACATATGTAACATTAAATATAGGTGATGCTACTTATAAGGGAGTTTTCTTTGAACAGACAAACGATAATGATGAAAAGACAATGACCTTTACAGCTATTGGAAATAATAATCTAGCTGTGTGGGGAAGCAAATTTGAAGAGTCAGAAGACCTGGTGGTTGGCAAGGTTATCGATCAGCTGGCAGGAATGCTTCCAGATACAACAAGAGAGAACATTTCTCTTCCAAAGACTCTTTCAGGAGCAACAATTACCTGGAACTCAGACACACCATCTATATTATCAAACGAGGGTGTAGTATCAGTTCCATCAGTAGATACCAAGGTAAAGCTTACAGCAACAATTACTTGCGGTGCCGAGTCTAGGACTGCAGAGTATGAGATAATGGTTTACGATGACCCACATATTATTGCAGGATATGATTTTGAAAATGTAGATGGGACAAGTGTTTCAGCTACTGGTGCCTCAGTAGTAGGTGGAAATGCAACATTAATAGGAACAGCTTCTGTAATCAATGATGAAACTAGAGGGGAGGTTCTGAAAGTCGAGAATAGTGAAGGGAATAAGCAGGTTAATTATTTATCTTTGCCAAATGATCTATTCAAGGATATTGATAAGTCTGGCTATACTGTAAGCATGTGGGTAAATATTGATGCTTCTACTTGGGAGCACAGTGCTCTTTTTGAAGCAGATATGGTTTCAGGTGGTGCAGTTACAGGCAATTATCCTATGACAAGAATCGGTGCTAATCTGATAGGAAGAATCAATGCAAATGATTATTCTGACGCGGTTCCAGGAATTGCCTATGGAGAATTAACAGATAAATGGCAGTTGGTAACATATACAGTGGATACAAAGGGTATCAAGGTTTATTTAAATGGTAACCAGATTGTATACGACAAGAAGGATATCTCTAATTGCTTCAGTGGCAAAAATGCAGCAATTCAGAATGCTAATCATATAATGGTTGGTGCAGGCGATATTTGGTCAGATGAGGATTGTAGAAATGCTTTATTTGATGATGTTCGTATATACGATACTGCATTGACAGCATCAGAGATAAGTAGTCTTTATGATGCAACATATATGGATAATAAAGAAGATGAGCCAAAAGAGCCAGAGCATAAGGTTAAGCCTATAGCTGAGGAGGAGCCTGATGCAGAGGGAATGACAAAGCTTTACATTAGACTAGAGGACGATGAGTTTTATGAGGAAGCAAATGTATATGCTGTAGACACTGATGGAAATCCAGTAGGTTTTGGTGAGGAACCAGGAAAAGCAATGGCTCACATAGGAAACGGTTGGTATTCAGTAAACGTTCCAAACGAACTTTTAGCATCAGAGGATGAGGAAGATTTAAAGGAAGAAATCAAAGAAGAAAGCAAGGAAGAAAATAAGGAAGATTCTGAAGATGCTGAGAAAGAAATATTAGATGCTGAGAGTGAGGAAACAAAGTCTGAGGAAATTCCAACAGAGGAAACAATTCTTGATAAAGTGGAAGAGGTTCTTGAGGAATTAGTAGATGAAATAAAATCAGCTTTTTCTCCAATGGAGGTAAAAGCGGCTGAGTCTAATATTTTTGCAGATGGAGTGATATTAAGTGTAAATAATGGAAAGGACTACAGTATAGCAGGTGCAAATTCATTATTTACTATGATAAGACCAAGTGCTGAAGAGCTTATGCAGGAAGAATCAGAGGAACCTGCAAATCCTGAACCAACTCCAGTACCACAACCAGCATCAGGTAATCAATCTGCTAGGCCAGTGCCATCTAATCAGAGCAGTTCTTCAAGCTCAAATAGCTCATCTACTTCAGTATCAGCTCAGCCTGCAGCTAATAATACAGTTACAACAGTTGCAGAAGCTCAGGTGCCATTAGCTGGAGATACCAAGATAGCTAGTAACAAGACAAACAAGGTAACTAAGAATAAGACAACAAAGTCAACAAATACAACCGAAGAAAAACTCTCAGAAGAAGCAAACGCAGAAGAAGAGACAGAAGAGAATGATATTGCTGAAAACAAAGAAGAAATTTCCGTGGCTTCCAGCGAGACAGAAGAGTCTGTAGCAGAGGAAACTATTGAGGATGAGGAAGTAGCTAAAGCTGCCCTTGATGAGGAAATAAACTCAAATGGTTTTGGAATACTCCCAATAGTAATAATAATCTTAATAGTCTTTGGTGGTGCAATAACAGCTTACTTACTTAGAAAAAATAAATAATCCCTTATGAAATAGGCACAGGTCGTTTTGATCTGTGCCTAAACTTTTAAAGAATGGCCAACAGATTGTGAAATCCAGTTTTTCCCTGAAAAACTCTCGGCTCAACAGGTCACTTGTGTTATGCTTATTGTAGTTGGAATTGCAGGACTGAAGATTCTTGCAAAGGAATGAGAATAAATGGGGGATAATAAAACAATGCCAAACGAAAATGGTACCTGGGTAATGTATGGGGTAGAGTGGGATGATCCTGAATGCCTACATACAGTTGATGAAGCAATTGAATATATAAATGAAATAGGATTTCTTCCATTGTTTAAGAATGAAATTCCCGGCTTCTCATTAGAAGAACGTACAGTGCCTGAATACTGGTGGAGTGGAAATCCAACACTTGATCCATGGGAATGGAGAGAAATAATAGCGCGTCGCGGTAACGTTGCCTATGGTAAGTTTTTCAATAAGAAAGCTGGGTTTATTTCAAAGGATTGGTTTCCATATTTTGCTAACTATAGACGTGATGGATATGATTTTGATGCTCTTTGGGATGATGAAAAAGCATCACGACGCCAAAAGAAGATTATGGATGTCTTAGAAACTTGCGATGAAATTTATTCCAATGAATTGAAGCAAAAAGCAGGCTTTGGCAAAGACGGTGAAAAGGGATTTGATGGTACAATTACTGACCTTCAGATGATGACGTATCTTACAGTGCGTGACTTTAGGCAGCGCAAGAACAAAAAAGGCGAAGCCTATGGCTGGCCAATTGCTATATATACTAAGCCAGAAAAAATCTATGGTCGTGACCATGTAGCATCTTTATATTCCAAAGATCCTATAGAATCTGGAAAAGCTATAGCTAATCATATTATGGAGGTATATCCTATAGCAACGTCAAATCAGATTAGAAAAATTATAGGTGGCATGGTAGGACATACATCAAAATCAAATTTAGAATTTATATAGCTACATACAATCTGTCTATTAAAAAATAAAATAAACTGCCACTTTTAAAGTGGTCAGATATTAGATAGCATCATACCTAAAAAGAAAGGGGTATGATGCTATGTTTAGTTTTAGTGATTTTAAAAAGATAGATATGCATTCGCATATCGGAACCTGGGGGAACCCGTTTAATTTCAGCGGAGATGTTGGGCTGGTTTTGGATTTGATGGACAGATTTAATATCGAAAAGACGTTGCTTTGTCCATCAGATTCATCAAAAAATGCAGATGTAATCGAGGCATATAAATCTGCTCCAGACAAAATTGTCCCTATCGCTTGGGTGGACTGTACTAAAGAGCAGGTAGCTTATGATGAGTTGGAACACTTGATTAGAGATGAGGGGTTCAAAGGTGCAAAAATACAGTCATTGTTTGATGGATATGCGGCTGATTCGCCTATAGTCGATCCGGTTGCTGAAATATGTGAAAAGTATAATGTTCCATTTCTGGTTCACTCTGGACATGAACCTTTCTCTTTGCCTTGGCAAATCGGTCTTTTAGCTGAGCGACATCCGCACTGCAAGTTTGCCATGCTTCATATGGGACATGGACACGGA